>Ga0209181_10001372_pt1 | contig 42854 bp, 14 predicted proteins | sample MAT05_FD_187208 | JGI IMG/M metagenome (GOLD analysis project Ga0209181, IMG submission 187208) | Freshwater microbial communities from Lake Fryxell liftoff mats and glacier meltwater in Antarctica - MAT-05 (SPAdes) (version 2) | ecosystem: Environmental > Aquatic > Freshwater > Ice > Liftoff... | reverse complement strand
CGCAAATTGTTTTGCCTCCGTTTACACCGATCCCTAAAAAACCATCTTCATACGCGTAGTTCTTGAAGAAAACTTTTCCTTTGGCTTCTGGAGCGGACTTGTCCCGATAGCTATCGGGATCAGAAAAAAACACTAACTTCTCCTTGTTTTCCGGGGACAGCTTGCTAAGCCCAAACCGGGTTCCGAACCAAAGATTTCCGCTTTTGTCTTCCAGCATACTCCAAACAAAATTATTGCTTAAGCCTTCTTTATCGGTAAAATGCGTAAAACTTCTGCCATCGTATTTCGATACGCCTCCACCTGCCGTGCCGAACCAAAGATTTCCGCTTTTGTCTTCCAGCATACTCCAAACAAAATTATTGCTTAAGCCTTCTTTATCGGTAAAATGCGTAAAACTTCTGCCATCGTATTTCGATACGCCTCCACCTCTTGTGCCGAACCAAAGATTTCCGCTTTTGTCTTCCAGCATACTAAAAACAGCATTATTGCTTAAGCCTTCTTTATCGGTAAAATGCGTAAAACTTCTGCCATCGTATTTCGATACGCCTCCACCTGCCGTGCCGAACCAAAGATTTCCGCTTTTGTCTTCCAGCATACTAAAAACAGAATTATTGCTTAAGCCTTCTTTATCGGTAAAATGCGTAAAACTTTTGCCATCGTATTTCGATACGCCTCCACCATCTGTGCCGAACCAAAGATTTTTGCTTTTGTCTTCCAGCATACTCACAACAACATTATTGCTTAAGCCTTCTTTATCGGTAAAATACGTAAAGGTGTATTGACTAGACCCTTCGACTTCGCTCAGGGCAAGTTTCGATACGCCTCCACCACCTGTGCCGAACCAAAGATTTCCGCTTTTGTCTTCCAGCATACTCCAAACAGAATTATTGCTTAAGCCTTCTTTATCGGTAAAATGCGTAAAACTTTTGCCATCGTATTTCGATACGCCTCCACCCCAAGTGCCGAACCAAAGATTTCCGCTTTTGTCTTCCAGCATACTCACAACAACATTATTGCTCAAGCCTTCTTTATCGGTAAAATGCGTAAAACTTTTGCCATCGTATTTCGATACGCCTCCACCATTAGTGCCGAACCAAAGATTTCCGCTTTTGTCTTCCAGCATACTCACAACATTATTATTGTTTAAGCCTTCTTTATCGGTAAAATGCGTAAAGGTGTATTGAGTAGACCCTTCGACTTTGCTCAGGGCAAGTTTCGATACGCCTCCACCTTGAGTGCCGAACCAAAGATTTCCGCTTTTGTCTTCCAGCATACTCACAACAGCATTATTGCTTAAGCCTTCTTTATCGGTAAAATGCGTAAAACTTTTGCCATTGTATTTCGATACGCCTCCACCCCAGGTGCCGAACCAAAGATTTCCGCTTTTGTCTTCCAGCATACTCCTTACATCATTATTGCTTAAGCCTTCTTTATCGGTAAAATGCGTAAAACTTTTGCCATCGTATTTCGATACGCCTCCACCCCAAGTGCCGAACCAAAGATTTCCGCTTTTGTCTTCCAGCATACTCCTTACAACATTATTGCTCAAGCCTTCTTTATCGGTAAAATGCGTAAAACTTTTGCCATCGTATTTCGATACGCCTCCACCCCAGGTGCCGAACCAAAGATTTCCGCTTTTGTCTTCCAGCATACTAAAAACAAAATTATGGCTTAAGCCTTCTTTATCGGTAAAATGCGTAAAACTTTTGCCATCGTATTTCGATACGCCTCCACCTTGAGTGCCGAACCAAAGATTTCCGCTTTTGTCTTCCAGCATACAGTTTATATTGCCATGTTTTAAGCCTTGCAATTTACCAAAAGAGCTAAAGTTTTCAGGATTTTGGTCTCTGATATAAGCGTCTTTTGCAATTACCACTTCGGGTATGCCTGCTACAAAAGGACTGTCAATGGCGGGTACGGTTTTGGCAAGAAGAAAGGTGTCTTGCCCCGGTGTGCATACTCTTGGTGTGCCGGCTAAAATAATTTTTGGTTTTCCTGCCGGATGTATGTTTGTATTGGTAAGCACAACTTTGGGTGTGCCTACGGGTATTTTTTTTAGTTTGCTTTCATCCACCAAAATAACTGTAGGTTTGGCCATACTGTCTTTGGGTACTACATAGCCGTTGGCAGCCACCACTTTTGGTGCAAAGGTCATTGGGCGTTCCTGCTCTTTATGCTGGGTGCATGAGAAAAAACTAATTACTGAAATCAGTAATAAAAATGATGTAAAACAATTATTGGAATTTGATTTATGCATAATGATAATTGCTAATTATTTTATTGTATAATGTTGTCAGATATCCGATAATCGAGTGACGCAAAGGAATCTCACCCTCACGTTCTCAGGGAACCGTGCGTGAAAGTCTCCCTTCACACGGCCTGCCCCGCCTGTGCGGGGCTCTTCTTGTTTATAAATCGCAATTGCGGATGCACCAATTTCCAGTGATGGAAATTGGCTGCGATTTTGTTTCATAATAATCAATCATTCCATTGCTGGTTGTAAATTGTTTTGAAACTAAACAAGCTTAATCCTTCGCTCCTTGCTCCTTACAAGCATTTCAACGCTACTATGATCAAGTCTGCCACCGTTATCTCGTCCCATCCATTGACGGCTGTTTCCTCTTTCGATTTGGCAGCGCGATAACGACTTCACTTGTTCCGTAATACAGCCGGTAAGATGTTCCTGCCAACTTTACCCCGGATGCCGCAGGAAGTCCAGTTCACTTTGATTCACCTAATTTGTCGGCCATTCTGTTCGCTCGAACTCCGCACAATAATAGGCGCTTCTTGGTGCCTTCCATCTGTTTTACAGCATTCTTGCCAACCTTGCGGTTACCTTGATTCAAGTCACACACGTTTTGCGGCTTGGCGAAGGTGGCGATTTTTCACCATCCGCGGCGGCGGATTGATTCGGAGAACCAATGTTTGTTTAACCACGACTTGTCCCGCCATAGCGGGAAATGTGCCTGCGGAGCACTGAACCGCCACTTTTGCCAAACCGCTGTTAGCTGCTGCCGTTCTTTATGTCGTTATAGTTGTCGATATTATTTTGTTAAAATCTTTAATCACTAAAATTGAAAAAATTGACCATGGTATCAAGGATAATAAAGCCATAGTCATTCCAATTTTACCAGCTGTTGCAGGTACAGTCATAAGTATTCCAGATGTTAGCCCGATATATACTGTTATCTTTCTGAATTTATTATTCTTAATCATTGCTGAGAAGAAAAGTATCAGTGCAATACCATTAAGAACATAATAAACAGCATAAGACGTTCCTTTCCAAATTGAAAATAAAGTTTGGCCTGATGCAAGCAGAATTGTTTTCTCCTGTTCAGTTACTGCTTGTGCATATTGCCTGCTATTTGAAAGCATTTCAATTGAAGTATTTGATGGAAAATAAATAGATAATCCAATTAGTCCTATTGTTAATGCAAATATACTTAATGATTTATTTTCATCTTTGAGAGCGTAGAAAAGAGCAAGATAAAGAAAGATAAAAGTTATCACGCTCAATAGATACAAAATATCAAAACTAATTAGTCCAATAATCCAGTTATTCTGAAAAAGCATAAACCAGTCAAAAATTGTTGTTGGGTGAGGCCAAAATAAATAAAAAATTATTTGAACGGGAATCATGGCAAGCATAAATGCAGTAGCTATAATCCCAGTGCGGTATAACACAATTTTGAAATCTCGTTGTTGATTGAAGTTATTTTGCTTTTCCATTGTCATAATTCCTTTTACCTTAATAAAATTGGTTGTTTTATCAATGTTCGCGGCCTTTTTTAAAGTGTTGTCTAATGTCAAGCCTGATTGCTCCGAAACTTATAAATTACTAGTAACGATTTCCAATTGTTTTTGATGGCATAGACCTATTTATTAAATCCAAATCGGTTTTGGTTATTTCCACATTAAATGCTCCTAAATTCTCTTCAAGACGATTAATTTTGTAACTATCCAGCCGCTTTGAAATGCTTTTTGCCATACGACCTCGGAGCGGTCAGAGGTTTGAAGAAATGTAGCATTTCAATGTTTTCCTGACCTCGGAGAGGTCGAAGGTTTGCAGAAAATGGCATTGAAACAAACGTTCGACCTCTCCGAGGTCGGCAATTAATGTCAACCCGATGCATTTCTACAAACCTTTGACCTCTCCGAGGTCCGAAATCATAAGTATTTTTAGACTTTGGACATAATCGGAGCATAGCGACGCTGTGTCACTATGAGGAGGATTTGTTAAAAGGGCGGCTGCTTTCTATTCATTCTGTTGATTTTTAGTTTTTCTGATAGATTTTTTGATTTTTTTGATGACCTTGAATCGAGTTCTTTGAGGGAATTTTTGGCCTTTAGGAACGCGGCACCAATAACTTAGTCATTTTAGGTCAACCATTTTTTCATCAGACAACACTATTTTTCTGCGAATAGTGGGGCTATTTAAAGAAAAATAGCGGCCGTATGATGGAACAAAGGGTGGCATCAAATGACTAAGTTATTGGTGCCGCGTTCCTTAGAGTTCGTGGCATTTTATATTTCATTTATTTCATCGCTCGTTAAGCCAGTCATTTCTACTATTAAATTTACATCCATTCCTTTATTTTTCATTTGCCTTGCTATCTTTATCTGCTCATCTTTTCTCGCTTTTGCAAGCCTCAACCTATCTTCCGTCTCTCTTATTCCTGCATAATCATAAGCATTGATTTCCTCCTGTGACCAAGTTTGAATATTTGCTTCCTCAAACGCAGTTCTCAAACCTGGGTCGTCCATTCCCTCTGGAATTACTTCGAGGCTTTCCGCCTCTGTTATGAAAAATACCCATTTCTCAACGAGTGTTTTTAAATCCCTTTTTTCAAGGTTAAATTTTGGCAGTTCGATGAAGTTAAACTCCATGTCTTCCATTATCCTTTCGCCTGTCTCAACATCTAAAATCCGGTGTCTGTTGAGGTACTTTGGGTTCTTTGAAATTGTAAAATCCAAAATCCCGATGAAGATGGTGGGGTTGAGTTGATCGTAAAATTCTCCACGCTCAATCTGGCTAACGTAGCCCTGCGAAGTGTAGTAAAGCACCCGCTTGCTGAACCCCAAGGCATCGGCGACCTGCATCTCCACGATGAACTCCCTGCCGCCTTGGTCTTTTGCTTTTACATCAATAATCGTTGCCTTCCCGTCCCGAAATTTTGGTAGTTGGAAAGGGTTGAGGATCGTTACATCCGTGATTTTATATTTATCCTCAAAGTCGAGGACAGCATTCAAAAAGGAAATCAGCACTTCCTTTTTGTTTTATACCCGCTTTTTTGCGCATTGCCTACTGACCGGTTGGCTGTTGGTGGCTGCCGGTTTGGTCTCGGAAAACCAGGTGGCCGCGCAAGAAAAAAAATATGTCATTATAGGCACATTTTGGCCGCAGTTGTAAAACTCGGAGTACTTTCGCCTTGGCTTTTGTTTTTAATCTGCGTCTCATGAAAAAGTCCTCGTAGGTAATACGCCCTTCAGGCGTATGAGCGATGCTCCATCCTCCATACTTTTTCGCCTTTTCCCTGTCTGATTTAATGCCATCGTGTCCGAAATTTATGGACAAACGAGGGCTTTTGGTGTTTTTTTTATCTTCTTGGCGGGGAAGACCCGTTTCTTACCGCTGTAGTTGGACCTTTTTTCTTACTTTTTCTCATGAAAAGAAATTTTACTTCGAATCTTGTATCAGCGAAACGGACTGCTGTCAAAGGAATGCTTGCGCTGTCTTTTTTTGCTTTTTTCTGCCTTTCTGCTTTTAGCCAAAGTTCTGCCTCGCTGGTGGAACTGGGCAACCTGTCTGCGGTGAAATGGAAATCCTTGTCGGATTTTAACCAGACGGTGTTGCAGGAAAATGCCAGAATGGATCTGGCGCTCGCTCCGGCTGGCCTGCAGGCGCCTGATCGGGCGCTGTACCAGGCGTACAAACAATTGATCGCTTACATCCAATCGGATGTGCAGGCTGGAAAAACAGTCGGCGAGGTTTTTCTGAAACGCTATGAACAGGTGCTGATCGAAGCGCCCAAACATCCCACTATGCACGACCTGCTGACCGGTACGCTGGAAGGTATGTTGCCCGGCCTGGTGGAAGCGCTGCAGGAAGTACCCGTCCCTGTAACCAGCCAATAAGACGTTCGCATTGCCTGATTTTTGACAGGCGCATTGCATTGCGTCAACTAAGGAACGCAGCACCAATAACTTAGTCATTTGATGCCACCCTTTGTTCCATCATACGGCCGCTATTTTTCTTTAAATAGCCCCACTATTCGCAGAAAAATAGTGTTGTCTGATGAAAAAATAGTTGACCTAAAATGACTAAGTTATTGGTGCCGCGTTCCTTAGTATGCCTGTCGGCACATTTTTTCATTCGCAGTTAATCTTTCTTATGAAAAGTTTTATACACTTTGGGCGTTTTACAACGCCATTTTTTCTTGCTTGCTTTCTCCTGTCTTTCGGACAGGCTGCTGCACAGACCACGCTGATTTCGCCGACTGGTGATGGTGGTTTTGAAAATGGAGCCACCTTTGCCGCCAACGGCTGGACCCTCGTGAACGGTGCTACCAATCAGTGGTTTTTAGGCGCTGTGGCTCCCCCGTCTGCCGGAGCAAACTGTGCCTATATTTCCGACAATGCGACCGGCACTACCTACAACTACATCAATACGGCGGCTTCTACCGTCCATTTTTACCGGGACATCGCTTTCCCAGCTGGCCAGACGAACATCACGCTGTCGTTTAAATGGAAAGTACAAGGGGAAGGCAACTACGACTATGTAACGGTTTTTTCCATGCCCACTTCCGGCACTCCTGCGTTTAACAGCCCGGTCGGTGCGTTTCAAAGTTGGCTGAACATACCGACCGCTTATTCAGGGGCTGTCATTGCATGTACGCCGCCCAACCTGAACCTTCAGAGCACCTATCAAACACAGACTGCTTGTCTGCCGACTTCATTTGCAGGCACCACCCAGCGTATTGTGTTTATGTGGTCAAACGACGGTTCTGCAGGCACTCAGCCGCCCGGCTCGATGGATGAGATATCGCTGGTGTCCAATGCTGCGCCTACTGTTCCGGCCAACCAGCCCACGGCTTTAACCCTGACTCCCACGGCAAGTTCCATTGCAGGTGCTTTCACCGCAGCAGCAAGTGCTCCGAACGGTTACCTGGTGGTCAGAACGGCTACCAATGTTCCCCCTGCAGCACCCGTCAATGGTACGACCTATACGCCCGGTGCGAGCGCGTTGGGTGGTGTGATCATTGCTTCCGGAGCAGCCACTACGTTTACTGCAACGGGACTGACTCCCGGTACTCCCTACTTCTTTTGGGTCTATTCTTTTAATGGCGGGACGTGCGGAGGAGCCTCTTATCTACCAACAGCGCCCCTGACTGCTTCCGCCACCACCAACGCCTGCTCCATTACAGGAACAAGAACGGTGGGTCCAACCGGTAATTACCTGACCCTTACAGCGGCTATTACAGACTTGAATGCGCTGGGAATCGCTGGCCCGGTGGTGCTGGAACTTCAAAGCACGTATTTAAGCTCGGCTGAACCGGCCTTCCCAGTCGTGCTGCCTGCTATTCTCTGCGGCAGTTCGGTCAACAATGTCACCATCCGTCCCGCATTGGGTGCTACTGCTTTGTCCATTGCAGGCGCCAATGCCGGCCCTGCCATTGACATCAATGGAGGCGCCTGGTGGCGCATTGACGGTCGGCCCGGGGGCGTCGGTACGGCCAAGGAATTGACCATTACCAACAGCAGCACCACCGGACAAGCCATCCGTTTTATCAACGAAGGCTCCAATAACATTGTCCGGAATTGCACCGTGTCGGGGGTCAACACGTCTACCGCCAGCGGGGTCGTGTTGTTTTCCACCACCACCGGAACGAATGGCAACGACAACAACCTTATTGACAACTGTGATATCCGGGATGGCGCAACCACCCCGACCATCTGTATCTACAGCCTCGGTACAACCAGCACCCAAGCGCAGTACAACAGCAACAACACTGTTTCCAACTGCAATATTTTCAACTTCTTCATTTCCACCAGTACCTCGTTTGGGATTCAAATGACGAGCGGCAGCACGGATTGGACGGTGACTGGAAACAGTTTTTATCAAACTGCTGCGCGTACCATTGCCTCGACTTTTACGGCCATCAACATGGCCAGTAACATCACCAACAACTTTGTCATCAGCAACAACTTCATTGGCGGCTCCGGGCCGCTCTGTAGCGGGGGTGCTATGACTTTGCTCGGTACCGGCAACTTGCGGGCGATTAATGCCACCGTAGGCCCAGGTTTGACCACTGTGCAAGGCAACACAATCCGGAACATCAACTATACCACAACCAACGCCACCAACTTCAACGGCGCGATCGTACTGGGTCAGGGCAATTTTAACTGTACCGGCAACACGGTCGGCAGTCTGACAGCCAACAACGACATCGTGGTGTCTGCCAGCGGTACTGCCTTCGTGTTCAATGGAATCATTCTGGGCGGCACTTCTCCCACCAACGTGTCTACCATCAGCAACAACAACATCGGTGGCATCAGCCTCACGGTGACGGGCGCGCCTGCCACCGTGCCCAGTATACGAGGCATTTCCGTACAAGGCACGGTAGCCGCTGCTCCTGCGCACAACGTTGTTGTGACCGGTAATACGATAGGCAGCACGACCGTAGCCAACAACATCACTTCGGACGGCAACCTGACCGGTGCCTTGATAGGCATCGTGTCCTTCTCGAACGCCCTCGGTCAACAGATCACCAACAACACGGTCGCCAACCTGACAGCAACCAATGCTGGCACGGCCAACATCTTGTGGGGCATCCTGGCACAAGGATCGGCCAACGTCGGTTCTTATACCATCACCGGCAATACGGTGCGCAATCTGACCTCCGGCAGCGGTGCGGTCGGCTCTGGCGGCACGGCTTCGATCCTGGCAGTCCAGATTTCCATCAACCTGGCTACCTCGGGCGCCAACGTGGTGAGCCAAAACACGGTTCACTCGCTGCTCAATAACAACCCAACGGTCGCCGCATCGGTCACCGGTATGATCATTAGTGTTCCCTTGGTCACGTCCAATATAGTGGCGCGCAACCTGGTTCACAGCATGAATCTGGGGAGTTCTGCATTGACGGGGATCGCTACTGGTATTCAATTGAACGGCGGTGTAGCCAATGTTCAGAACAATATGGTACGCCTCGGTGTGGATGCTGCGGGCGCAGACATCCAAACGGGTTACAGTTTTATCGGAATCCGGGATGCTGGCGGCACCCACAATGTCCATTTCAACAGCGTCTATATCGGCGGCGCCGGAGTGAGTGCAGGCAGCACCAATACATTCGCTTTCAGCAGCTTGACAACGACGGGTACGCGGAACTTTGTTAGCAACATTTTCTACAACGCCCGCTCCAACGGTGCTGGCACCGGTAAACACTACGCAACCAGCGTGGCTGGAGCAGTCGCTAACCCGGCAGGTTTGTCCAGCAACTACAATGACCTCTTCGCTACTGGTACCGGCGGTTTTGTAGGCCTGTTCAACGCATTGGACCAAGCAACTTTGGCCAACTGGCGCACTGCGACGGGGCTTGATTTCAACAGCGTCAGCGTTAACCCGAATTTCATTGCTCCGAATGGCACCACTGCTACGCTTGACCTGCACCTCCAGGCAGGTGTGGCGACAGCGCTCGAGTCGGGCGGCCAACCAGTTCTTAGTGCTACCGACGACTACGACGGCCAAACACGTTCTTCGCTGACACCGACTGATATCGGTGCGGATGCGGGCAACTTCCCATTGTCGGATATATCAGGCCCCGGTATCGCATTCACACCGATCGCGGGCACCTGCGGTACGGGCAATATCGCCTTGAATGGCGTGGCAATCACCGACGGCACCGGGATTCCGGTTGCCGGTGCTTTGGTGCCCCGTATTTATTACCGCAAAAATGCGGGCGCCTGGTTCTCCAGCCCCGGCACTTTGGCAAGTGGTAATGCATTGAGCAGCGTTTGGAATTTCAATATCATTGCCGCAGATCTGGGTGGATTGGCTGCTACCGATGTTGTTTCATACTATGTCATCGCACAGGATGTGGTGGCTACACCCAATATCGGCTCCAACTTTGGCGGTGTGGTAGCAACGGATGTCAATACAGTGACCACTCATCCGGTGACTCCGAATACCGCAACCGTTCAAAATCCGTTGATCGGTACTTTCACGGTTGGCGCAGGCGGTGCATTCGCCACACTGACCGCTGCGGCGGCGGCATACAATACCAGTTGTCTGGGCGGTCCGGTGGTGTTCAGCCTGACGGATGCGACGTACCCAACCGAAACTTTTCCGATTACATTCAATCAGGTATTCGGTGCGAGTGCAGTCAATACCTTGACGATCCGCCCGGCAGCAGGGGTGAATCCGGTGATCACGGGCGCTTCTACAACTGCCCTGATCAAACTCAACGGTGCTGACTTCGTCACAATAGACGGCTCGAATAACGGCACCAATACCCGCAACCTGACGTTTTCAAACACCAACGCCACCACTTCCGCAGTGCTTTGGAATGCTTCCATTGGCGGCGGCGGCAACGGTGCGAACAACAACACGTTTAAAAACCTGATCGTCATCGGGGGGGCCAGCACAGTCGCAACCATCTATGGTATTGTTTCGAGCGCTACCGGTGCTGTGGGTACAGGCGGCGACGACAATGATAATTTCCGGGTGGAAAACTGTGCGATCAGCAAGGCGTACAACGGTATCAGCATATTGGGTAGCAGCGTTCTTTTCGCGGCAGATGGGCTGGTAATCACTCAAAACGTGATCGGAGACGCCCTGGTAGCCAACTATGTGACGAACCGCGGTATTGAAGTAAATAATGCCAACAGTCCGATCGTTTCGCTGAACACAATTTTCAATATTATTACGCTGACTACTGCCTCCAATGCAACCACTGGGATTGACATTGGGGCAGGTGTAACGGATGGTCAGGTGGTGAGAAACAATATCTCAGCCGTCTACCAGCCAAGCACCGGCGGCTGGAACGCTAATGGTATTCACGTATCCGGCGCGGCTTCTACATCGCCTTCCAATCTTCTGATCGCCAACAACTTTATCTCCGACATCAAAACGGTGAACTATGTGAGTCTCAGTGCCTTTAATGCTTTTGGTATTCGTTTCTCGGGGGGCTTTAACACGAAAGTTTACCACAACACCATTAATATGTTTGGTGAGGTGACCACAGGGACTTCAGGACCAGGTTTTTCTGCCAACATTTATGTCAGTTCAACTTTGGTGTATGGCCTGGATGTACGGAATAACATCCTGTCGAATACTCAAAACTTCAACAACGGCGTTGGCGGCTTAGCCTATAATGTGTACTATGGTTCGGTTGGCGTCGTAGTTGGCACTTCCAATTTTAATGACTACTACGGCGGTGCCCCTACGGCGACGACTACATGGCGCGTAGGTTTTGACGGTACAAACCAGCGCCCAACATTGGCCGACTGGCGGCTCTTTACTGGTCAGGACCAGGGGTCGTACTCTGTAGCACCAGTCTTTGTCTCCAATACTGACCTGCACCTGGCGACCGATGCCAACTTCTGTCTGGACGGAGGCGGTACTCCACTGGCGAGTGTGCCCAACGACTATGACAATCAAGTACGCAACCTGACCACGCCCGACATCGGTGCGGATGAATTTACCCTCACTGGTCTGTCCATCACAGTGGCCGAAACGTCCGGACCTGCCAGCAACGATGGCATCACCTGTTCCGGCGCCCCCGCTACGTTGACTGCTGTCGGCGGCGGTACCTATGTATGGAGCACAGGTGCTACCACAGCTGCTATCGTAGTAAACCCGACCACGAACACGGCGTATACCGTGACGATTACCAACAATGGCTGTCCCGATGTGGTGAGCACGACGATTACCGTGCTTCCATTGCCTGCCGCAGGTATATCAGTGGCTGAAACTTCAGGAACGGCAAACAACGACGGCATCACTTGCTCCGGTGCTTCCGCTACGCTCACTGCTTCCGGCGGCGGTACTTACCTCTGGAGCACGAACGCGACGTCTACTTCTATCTCGGTCAATCCGACCATGACAACGACCTATACGGTCACCGTGACCAATTCCAACAACTGTTTCGCAACCGCTACATTCACCATTGCGGTCAATGCAGCACCCACAGTGTCTATCGGAATTGCGGAAACTTCCGGCACAGCCAATAACGATGGCACTACCTGCACAGGCGCTTCTGTTACTTTGACTGCAACGGGTGTAGGGACTTACCAATGGAGCACCAATGCAACAACAGCGGCTATTTCGGTTGCTCCAACTGCAACAACGATCTACACGGTTACCCTCACCAATGCAAATAATTGCACCGCGACGGCCAGTGTTACGATCACCGTAAATCCGCTGCCCGTTGTGGGAATTACGCCGGTGGCTCCGGCCATTTGTGCAGGCACTTCTACCATTCTAACAGCAACGGGTGGCTCAGGTTACCTGTGGAGCACCACGGCTACAACGGCGGCCATTACGGTCAGCCCGGCAGCCACCACGACCTACACGGTGACGGTGACCAATGCTAATGTATGCGCAAATACGGCTTCCAACACGGTTACAATCAATGCCTTGCCTGTTCTGTCGGTTACTTCGACACAACCGACTACCTGTGTCGCCACGAACGGCTCGATTGATCTGACGGTCAGCGGTGCAGGTACGTTCACCTACAACTGGAGCGGTGTTGGCATCGTACAGGGCCAGCAAGACCAGAGCAATCTGGGTGTGGGCACTTATAATGTGACCGTAACCAACAGCGCCACGGGCTGCTTCAGCACTCTTTCTATCGCATTGATCGGTCCTGGCGGTTGCAGCATCTGCCCGGTCATTGGCCTGTTGACAGCGCCTACAGGCGTTTGCAACGGCAGCGCAGCGGCCTTGACGGCCTCTGGGCTGACGGACATGGGCGTTACCTACGGCATCGAATTCAAATACTCGATCGTCGCTTTGGCCAACCCTTATGTGGGCGGCACGACGATCGCCACAGTACCCAACAACGGCTTGGGCGGCGGCGGCACGACAGCAGCGACCTCGTTCACCTTCCCGACCACCGGCAGTTATTTTGTATACGCTATCCTCAGCCCGGTTCCGACCGATCCGAGTTGCCGCCCTTCACGCACGGCGACGGTGGTGGTCAACCCGGTTCCGACCGTGAACGCAGTTTCCAATCAGACCTACTGCCCGGGCAATATCGTGCCTTCAGTAGTCTTCTCCAGCCAGACCACGGGTCCTGTGACGTTCAACTGGACGCGCACGGCGGAAGCCATCGGCCTGGCCGCCACGAGCGGAACGGGCAACATTCCGGGTTTCACAGCGACCAATGTGGGCACGGCCCCGCTGAGCGCCACGTTCACAGTGACGGCTTCATTCACAGCCAACGGGGCGACCTGCACAGGTACTCCGATGCAGTTCATCGTGACGGTGAACCCCACGCCGACGATTGACCAGCCTGCAAGCCAGACGGCCTGCAACGGCAATGCGACGGCAGCGGTGGGTTTCACAGGCACGGTGCCCGGCACGGTGTTCACCTGGACAAACAACACCCCCTCGATCGGCCTTGGCGCGAGCGGTACGGGTGACATCGCTTCCTTCACAGCGGTGAACACGGGCGCGGCACCGGTGGTGGCCACTATCACAGTATCGGCTACATTCACAAACAACGGAGTGACTTGCCCGGACGGCACACGGACGTTCACCATCACGGTGAACCCGACTCCGACGGTCAATGCCGTAGCCAGCCAGGTGCGCTGTGCGGGCACCACCACCGCAGCGGTGACCTTCTCGGGCGCAGCGACCGGTACGGTGTTCAACTGGACGAACAACACGCCTGCGATCGGCCTTGCGGCGAGCGGCACGGGCAACATTGCCTCGTTCACGACTCTGAACGTCGGCACGGCTCCGGTGGTGGCGACCATCACGGTCACACCTTCCTTTACGAACGCAGGCGTGACCTGCACGGGTGCTTCGACGACCTTCACCATCACAGTGAACCCCAACCCGACGGTCAATGCAGTTGCCAACCAGACGATCTGCGCCGGCACTGCCACGACGGCTGTAACGTTCGGCAGTCCGACAACGGGTACGACCTTCACCTGGACGAACTCCAACACGGCGATCGGTCTTGCTGCGAGCGGGACGGGTAACATCGCTTCATTCACGGCGACCAATACCGGTCTTGCACCCATCAGCGGGACCATCACGGTGACCCCTTCGTTCACGAACGGTGCGACGACCTGCACAGGCGCTTCGACGACGTTCACCATCACGGTGAACCCGACGCCGAATGTGGCGGCAGTAGGCAACCAGCTGTTGTGCAGCGAGACGGCGACCACGGCGGTGAGTTTCACAGGTACGGTACCGGGCACAGTGTTCAACTGGACGAACAACACGCCTGCGATCGGACTTGCCGCCAGCGGTACAGGCAACATCGCCTCGTTTATTGCGGCTAACCCCGGTTCGACGGTGCTGACAGCGACCATCACGGTCACACCGGTGTTTACCAGCGGCGTGGCGTGTTCGGGCGCGCCCATCACGTTCACGATCACGGTAAACCCAGCAGCAAAAGTCAACGTCGGTCTTGATCAGGTGATCTGCCAGAATCAGGTAGGCAACCTCAATGCAGTGCTCACCGGGGGTGCGACGAGTGGTATCTGGACAGGCGGTGCGGGCGTTTTTGGCAGCACCACTTCACCTGCAACCACGTACACACCGGCGGCTTCCGAATATGGCACGACCGTGACTTTGACCTTTACAAGCAACGACCCGGCTGGCCCTTGCGTGGCGGCTTCGGATGCTTTGACCGTGACGATCAATACCTTGCCAATCGTCACCGCAGGAGTTGATGTGTTCGTTTGTGAAGGCACTTCCCTGACGCTGTCCAAACTGGGCGCGAGCATCACAGCCAATGGCAGCGGTGTGACTACCGGATCCTGGAGCACGAGTGGCACGGGCACCTTCCAGCCTAGTGCTGCCTTCCCCGCCGCGACCACTTATGTTCCGAGCGCTGCGGACATCGCAGCTGGCTTTGTGACCCTGCGCCTCACTTCAGCCGATCCGGCAGGCCCCTGCAATTCAGTTTCAGATTTTGCAATTTTGAACTTCCATGAAGAAAAATCGCTGATCTGCAATGATCTGGTATATGTGTCTCTGGATATTGATTGCGTGACGGAGATCCTGCCGGACGACATTCTGGAAGGTGCTTTCGACACGGACGAGTTTTTCAAGGTGGTGCTGACGAGCCAGACCAACGTGCCCATTCCGACGGGCAACGTGGTGAACGCCTCGGACGTGGGCAAGACCTACAAAGTAAAAGTGACGGACCTGTGCAGCGGCAACTATTGCTGGGGCGAGGTGAAGATCGAGGACAAACTGGCTCCGACGATCACGTGCACAGACATCACACTGACCTGCGCGATCACGACCTACACACCCGCCTACATCACGGGTTTCCTGGGGATCGCTGCGGGCACACCGACAACTTTTGACTGTTCTGCCATCACCCTGAGTTACGACGACACCTGGACAGACCTGGCCTGCGGGGCCTCGATCAACGGCAAGACCAACGTCAGCGCCTACATCAAGCGCGACTGGCTGGTGAAAGACGCCTGGAACAACTTCTCGACCTGCACCCAATTCATCTATCTGGAGCGCCGCGGAATCAGCGCGGTGAAATTCCCGGTAGACATCAATTTGACGTGTAGCAACAATGTCAATACCAATCCGAGCAACACGGGTGCGCCATTCGTGACGGACTTTGGCAAAAACTGGCCGCTGTACCCCGATCAGGGCGCGTGCGAACTCAACGTGGTGTTCGAAGATCAGATCCTCCCGGTCTGCGGCAATTCGTACAAGATACTCCGCAAATGGACGGTGTACGACTGGTGCCTGCCCACTTCTCAGGGCGGCCCAAACCCGAACCCGTTCTATTTCATCCAGGTGATCAAGGTCATAGACAATCAGGGCCCCACGATTGCTTGTCCGGGCAACCTGACGGTCAGCACCGATCCGTTCACCTGCTGCGGCACGGCGAATTTGCCGGACGTGATCGTGAGCGACAACTGCAACAAAATATCCTCGATCAGCGCGTCAGTTTCGGGAATTGATTTTCTGACGAACGTGCCGTTCGATTACGCCGTGAACGGCAGTTTGACCACTTTCCCTGGCAACAACCTGTGGAACCCCGACACGCTGGGTGTACTGGGCTCCACACCTTGTCTGCCGCTGGGTCAGCAAACGGTGAAATACACCGTGGAAGACCTGTGCGGGAACACGACGAGTTGTGTGTTCCAGTTGACGATAGACGACCAGACGCCGCCGCAGGTGGCATGTGTGGAGTTCACCCAGGTGGCACTGGGCGTGGACGGGATGGCGCTGATAAACGCCACGACGTTCGACAAAGGCTCGTTCGACAACTGCGCTCCGGTGTCGTTCAAAGTGCGGCGCATGGCGCCCAACGACTGCCAGGCAGACAACGCGTTCCACGACCAGGCGAAGTTCTGCTGCTCAGACATCGGCGATACGATCACGGTGATCCTTCGGGTGTACGACGTGCCAGTCCCTGCGGGAGACGTTTCGACGACGTTCGAAGAAGAGAACTCGAACGACTGCATGGTGCGCGTATTTGTAGAAGACAAACTGAAGCCAACGTGCTCTGCACCGGCGAATATGACGGTGACGTGCGAGAACTTCGACCCGAGCCTGTGGGTGTACGGTTTTGCCACCTCGGTGGACAACTGCTGCATTGACACGATCACGACGACGACGAACTACTCGCAGTTCGATACACTTTGTAACCGTGGCACGATCACCCGCACGTTCCGGGCATTCGACTGCGGTGGCAACACCTCGATCTGCACACAGCGGATCTTCGTGACCTACGAACAGGATTACTTCGTCCGCTTCCCGGATGACCGGATCATCTCGGTATGCGACGGCACGGGCAACTACGGGGAGCCGACCTTCCTGAACAAAGACTGCGAACTGCTGGGTGTTTCGTTCACGGACGAAGTATTCACGGTGGTACCAGACGCCTGCTTCAAGATCGAGCGGACCTGGCACATCATCAACTGGTGCTTCTACAATGCGAACCTCCCTCTGACGAACGTCCCGAACCCGAACCCGAACGCGACGGTGAACGCCCCTGCGAACAATCCAGGTCCGGTGGTGTCGTCCAGTTCGAACCCGAACGTGGTTCCTGCTCCGTGGACGGCTACCCGCGTGGCAGTCACTCCGGGCGCTGCGATCACGGACTATTCTTCGTTCTGGAGCCTGACGACAAACGGTTATTCCTACAAACAGATCATCAAGATCATTGATACCCAAGATCCGACGGTGGACAACTGTCCGGCCAGCCCGGTCACTTTCTGTGATCTGACGCCGAACGACCCGCAGTTGTGGAATGAGACCAACTGGTGGGACGGCGGTATCGAATCGCACAACCTGTGCGAAGGTCCGGCCGACCTGAACATCACGGCGACGGATGCCTGCACGGGTGCGGCGATCAACATCCGCTACCTGTTGTTCCTGGATCTGGACAACAACGGCTCGATGGAGACGGTGATTTCGAGCACAAACCTTCCAGGTTTCAACAACGTACAGTTCAACAACGCGCAGAACCCGAACTTCACGGGCGGCGTGTCCACACCCTTCGACGAGCGGTTGGTACCCTCGAACCAGAAGTACGGCTTCGCGTTGCAGACCACGGTGGTGGGCAACAAAAAAACAGCCGCAGTGCGCTGGAACACCCTGCAATCACCGAACACCTTCGTGATCCCTGAGCTGCCGTACGGCACGCACAAGATCAAATGGATCGTGGAGGACGGCTGCGGCAACGAGGCGGTGTGCGAGTACACATTCATCGTCAAAGACTGCAAAGCGCCGACGGTGGTTTGCCTGAACGGTCTGAGCGTGAACATCATGCCGACCGGCATGATCGCGCTGTGGGCATCCGACTTTTTGCAATACACGGAAGACAACTGCACGCCGACCAACAAACTAAGGATCGCGATTCGTCGCGTAGGCCAGGCGGACGGCCAGGGCAACACGACGGGCTTCCCGCGCAACGCCGACGGCACGCCGCAAACGAGCGTGACCTTCACCTGCGCCGATCTGGGCACACAGGAAGTGGAACTGTGGTCCATTGACCTGGCTGGCAACGCCGACTTCTGCGTGACCTACGTGATCATCCAGGACAACGCTGGCAACTGCGTGACGGGTGCAGCGACGGTGGCGGGTTTCCTGAAAACGGAGGATGAGATTGGACTGGAAGAAGCGATCGTGGAGTTGAACAGCCAGGGAGCGGGCACTCCGGGCACCCTGCCGTTCGTCAAACAGGTGTTCACGGACGAGAGCGGTGCCTACATGTTCAACAAAATGCTTCCGCTGAGTTCAAATGCGACGGTGACGCCGGTGAAGGACGTGAACCCGCTGAACGGGGTGACGACCTATGACCTGGTGCTGATCTCGAAGCATATCCTGGGTCTGGAGCCGCTGACTTCGGAGTACAAAATGATTGCTGCGGACGCGAACAAGTCGGGTTCGATCACGACGTTCGATATTGTGGAGTTGCGCAAGTTGATTTTGGGGATTTACACGGAACTGCCGAACAACACGTCATGGCGTTTTGTGGAGAAGGCGTTTGCCTTCCCTGATCCGCTCAACCCGTTCAAGACGGCGTTCCCGGAAAATGTGTCGCTGGCGAACCTGCAGAGCAACGTGCTGGACCTGGACTTTGTGGCCATGAAAATCGGCGACGTAAACGGCTCGGCGGTGGCCAACTCGCTCACCAACACCGAAGACCGGACAGCGGGTACGCTGCTGTTCGACGTGCAGGATCGCACGGTGAAAGCGGGCGAAGTGTTCGAAGTGACGTTCCGTGCTGCGGACAAAGTGCAGGGCTACCAGATGACGCTGGGTCTTTCAGGTCTGACGGCGTCTGAGATCGTGAAAGGTGACCGGGTGGGGGATCAGAACTTCGGTGTGTTCCCGGATGCGCTGACGGTGTCGGTGGACGGCGCGCAGGAGTTCACGGTTCGTTTCCGTGCAGCCAGATCGGGCAAGTTGGGCGAGATGCTCAGCGTGTCGGGTCGGATCACGAAAGCCGAAGGCTACACGATGAGCGGAGCGCGTCAGTCTGTTGCGCTGCGCTTTACCCAGTACGGCGTGAGCACGGTGTCGGGTGTTGGCTTCGAGTTGTACCAGAACGAGCCGAACCCATTTGTGAACAAAACGTTCGTGGGCTTCCACCTGCCAGAGGCTGCTACGGCAACTTTGACGGTGTTTGACGAAAGTGGTCGCATGCTGTTCATCCAGAAAGGCGACTACGCGAAAGGCTACAACAAAGTAGCGATCGAGCGCGAACTGCTGGGCACAACGGGTCTGTTGTACTACAAACTGGAAACAGCGACAGATTCGGCGACGAAGAAGATGATTCAGACGAAGTAAAAGCCGGCCTTGAGCCGACAGGGATATATGGCAGGCGCCGCTCCGGGTTTCCGGGGCGGCGCTTTTATGTTCAGGGGCAGGGTAGAACAAAAGGAACGTTCGCATCTTCCTGTTTTCCAGACCCCATTTGATCAATAACTACCCAGCCCCTTCATTCTGACCGTTTTTTAAATGCATATTGCTCATTTGTCTCAAAAAACTGTCTATAAAATCCGGCTGAAGGCGCATTTCCCAAATAACTGACTTAATTTTGCCTTGATTTTAATCCACTTTGTGTATCTCTCATGATTTCTTTGGCCATCTCCACGCCAAATTGACCTGTACCTATCCGGCGGCAATTCTTACATCGCTGCAAGTGTCCGGATGATTTTTGTCAGGCAGTTCCGCAAGTTGCACCAACGAGGTCAGCAATATCTCAAGACCGTTTGTACCGCCGCTTTGCTCGTTTTGGGTAAGGCTTTCGTCTTTTTGATTTTTCTTTTTAATTGGTTTTCAATAAATTATCTCGCATATGAATCAAGTTTTTACTCGCTTTTTCGCGCATCGTGTACTGGCTGCTCTGCTATTGGTGGCTGCCGGTTTGATCTCTACAAACCAGTTGGCTGCACAGAGCCCGGCTCTTGAAGCGGGCATCAGCAACGATGTTCAGTGGAAAGATTTTGCCGTCATGCAGCAGGTTGTTCAGGCAGAGATTCTGGCGACCAACGTTTTGCTTGCCCAGCCCAATCTGACGGATTGGACCACGGCTATGCTGAAAGCGTACAAGAGTTTTCTTTTCTACACGCAAGTAAACATGCAGCCCTCCAACGACATGGGTCCTGTTTTGGATCAGGCCTATGAGTGGATTAAAGGGGAGCCTGTTCAGGATGCGCCTGCCCGGCTGATGGTGCTGGATGACATGAAAGCCAAACAAGTTGAATTGATACTGAAATTGACCTTCAATTGATCAGGCGAACAAACTACGAAATTTTTTTAATCACCTTTCTCATAAAAGAGTCATGAATCAAACAGTTACATTATTCGGCAGATTTAAGTCTGTCAACTTGTTTGTTCTTTTGTTGGTTTCACTTTTGGGCTTTTCCATTCAAAATGCGAGCGCTCAGAATGTTACAGTCAACCCTGGAGCAGGTTCTTATGCAACACTTGGTGATGCATTCGCGGCGATCAATGCAGGTACCCACACAGGGGTTGTGACGGTCTCCATCGTTGGCAACACCACGGAAGCGGCTGCTGCGGTGCTCAATGCCAGTGGAACGGGTGCTGCCAGCTATACCTCGATCGTTATTAGCCCGAGTGGTGGCGCAGCGCGAACAATTTCGGGCAATATCACCGGAAACCTCATTGACCTTGATGGAGCGGACAACGTGACGATCAACGGTTTGAATTCGGGTGGTAATTCGCTGACAATTTCAAACGCAGGTACTGGTGCTTCCAACACCGTTCGTTTCATCAACGATGCATCGAACAATACCCTCACCAACACGCGCCTCGAAGGCTCCGCCAGCACCCTGCAGTTTGCAGTCGTCAACCTGAGCACGGGCACAACGACGGGCAACGATGGCAACACCATTTCAAACTGTGATATCACAGGTGCTGGAACAAACTTGCCGATCAACGGCATTTTTTCGCTGGGTACTGCCAACATAGACAACAGCAACAATACGGTTACAGGCTGTAAGATTTTTGACTTTTACAGCGCAACAGCAACGTCCATTGGTATTCATATCAATGCAGCCAATGCGCTGAGCAGTTCAGTATGGACGATCAGCAACAACAAAATATATCAAACGGCCACCAGACTTTATACCACGGCGAATACGCATCAGGGTATTTTTGTGGGTGTGGGTTCGGGCTATACCATTACGGGAAATACAATCGGTTTTGCCAACGCCAACGGGACGGGTTCTTACAACATAATCGGCAACTCGGTTGATTTGGCTGGTTTCCCGGGTTCGTACACACCTTCAGGCACAGCAAATGCTACTCGTTTCATTGCGATTGGAGCGGCCTTTACGGCAGCAGGCGTCAACTCGGTCATTCAAAATAACACGATCGCAGGATTTGCACTGTACACTTCAAGCGGCGCAGCCACCACAAATGGCATTTTGTGCGGTATCAACGTGACCACAGGCAATGTAACTATTTCGCAGAATACCATTGGTGCTACGACTGGTACAGGTTCTATTTATACGGCTTGCACGACCTCCGGCGGGGTGGTGGTGGGTATTTTCGCAACAGGTGCCAACACTCTCCTCATCCAGAACAATACCGTTGGAGCCATTGATGCGACCGGTTCTACGGCTTCTCTTTCGGGCGGCATCACGGGGATCAACTCGGCAGGTACTGCTGCTGTGACCCTCTCCAACAATACGGTAGGCAACCCCACCAATCCGAACTTGAGAATGGGTAATTTATTCAACGGCACCAACCTTTCCAACACTGGAACCTTCAGTGTTGCTACCGGTCTGGGCGACTTCAAGGGGATTATCAACCAATCTTCAGGAGTAGTAACGATTTCAGACAATATCATCAGAAATGCCAGCCTGAACAGCTCTGCAACGACTGCAGATTTCAGGGGGATTGAACTGACCAGCGGCAACTACACCGTTTCCACCAATACCATTACGGCTCTGACTACTGCCAGTACAAACGCTACGACCGCAACTGCGTTGCTTACTGGTGTCGGCATTTTGGTCCAAGGGGGCACGGCTGGATCTGTCGTCATCCAAAATACGATCAACGACCTTTCGTTGACGAACACCACTACCAACGGAACCAACGTGGCTGGGGTCGCTATTTCCACCACCGCCATTAATGTGACCCGCAACACCATCTGGGATTTGCGCAATGCCAGTACCTCAGTCACTTTGACGACTCCCGGCTCGGCTTCCGGGGTTTTTATTCGAAGTGCTACCGCTGGAGGTAATGTGAACATCGTGAACAACATGATCACGCTGGGCACGGGCCAGACTACCAACACCAGTTTCATAGGTGTGTGGAGCAACCATGGCTCTACTCCCAATCCCAACGTAAACCTTTACCACAACTCAGTTCAAATCGAAGGTGCAGCAGCAAGTGGTGCAAATCCTACCTTTGGTTTCCACCGCGGCAATTTTGCAGTAACGCCCGTCAATCAGGTGTTGGTTGATATTCGAAACAATATCTTTAATAACGCCCGTACCGGCGGCACTGGCCCTCACTGCGCTATTGGCAACTATTTCAATGCTACAACGGTGAGCGCGGTCAACTGGGGCCCCAATGCTTCCAACTACAACTCGCTGTTTGCCTCCGATCCAGCTACAGTAGGCTACTGGCAAACCGCACAAACTTTTGCTGGCTGGCAGGCCGCTTCAGCCAGCGATGCCAACTCGTTTTCGGGTGTGAGCATCAATTTTGTCAATGCGGCTGCAGGAGATTTGCACATCAACGCGGCACAACCTACACCCATCGAAGGGGCAGGCACTGTCACCACAGTCACGGAAGATTTTGACGGACAGACCCGTGCAAACTTTACACCGGTAGATATTGGGGCTGACGCAGGCAACTTTATTGCCCAGGATCTTTCTGCTCCGTCTATTTCTTATACGCCGTTGGTCAACAGCATCTGTGTCCTGCCGGTGACGCTCAGCGCGACCATCACGGATGCTACAGGCGTGAACACGGCCCCGGGCACGCGGCCACGTCTTTGGTTCAAAAAATCAACGGAAGACAACGTGCTGCCGGCGACCAACACCTCCGCCAGCAACGGCTGGAAGTATGTGGAAGCCACCAACACGAGTTCTCCTTTCAACTTTGTTATAGGCTACAACTTATTGACCAGCCCTGTGGTCTCCGGGGATGTGATCAACTATTTTGTAGTGGCACAGGACCTGCTGCCAACGCCCAACGTTGCGACGAATTTGGCACTGTATCCGGCAGGGTTCACACCAGCCAGTGTGGCACTGGCGGCAGCGGCTTTCCCCGTGACCGGTTTCCGGACCTACTCGATCCTGGCGAACCCCGTTAACATCACCACCTCCGCAACGCCCAACGCTATTTGCATCAGCTCAAATGTGGTGCTTAATTTGGCCGGAGATCCTGTTACAGGCGCCCAAGTGCAGTGGGAAAGTTCTCCTCAGGGAGCGAATACCTGGACTCCTATACCGGGGGCTACTACTGTGCCGTACACGGTGATCGGGGTCACTTCCTCCACCGACTATCGGGCTATCATCAGATGTGGCGGTACGCCCATTTCCGCTTCGCCCTCGCCGGTAGCCTCTGTGACTGTTACCAGCCCGGCAATCCTCACAACGGCTCCAGGCTCCGCTTGTGGCCCTGGTCCGGTTGCTGTGACCCTGGGCGCTACTGCAAATGCAGGGGCTGCGATCCGTTGGTACAATGTCCCTGCCGGCGGCACGAGTGTAGGCGCAGGCCCATCCTTCACCACCCCGCCGCTAACAACCACCACCAACTATTATGTAGCCGCCAACGACGGTGGTAGCACGGCGAATACCGCATTGCCGGCCGCCCTGCCCACTGCTACATCAGGTGCTGGTACAACGAATTTCGGTCTGGTGTTCGACGCTATTTCTGCATTTACTTTGCTGAATGTGACGCTGTATCCGGTTAGTGCTGTGGCCAATACAGCGGGCACGGTGACAATTGACGTAGTGGACGGCACAGGGGCTATTTTGCATACCAAAATTGTGGATGTGCTGGGCAACCCTGCGGCTGCTCCTGTCGCACAAACCGTTTCCCTCGACTTTAATATTGTGCCGGGGACCAACCTGAAATTAAGACCCGGTGCGCGCAGCGCTACCATTACAGGACTTTTATTTGAACCGTCTGCTTCGGCTCCGGGGGGCAACTATGGTTATCCCTTTACAGTACCCGGCACCTTGAATATTCTGCACAGCACGTTGACGGCGCCGCCAGCCAACACGCAGCGTCTGGATTTGTATTACTATTTTTACAACTGGGTAGTTAGCACAGGTTGCGAGTCTCCGAGAACCTTGGTTACTGCTACCATCGTCAACGATCCACCCATTTGTCCGGCCAATATTTCCGTCTGTACCGGAACGCCCGCATTCGCCCTCACTGGCGCTTCGCCTGCCGGTGGCGCTTACAGTGGAAACGGTGTGAGCGCTGGCATGTTCAACCCTGCTGCTGCCGGAGTGGGCCCCCACACGATCACCTACACCATCTGCTCGCTGACCTGCACCTTCACCATCACGGTGAATCCGCTTCCAGTGGCTGTTATCACGGCTGCTGAAACATCCGGTACGACCAGCAATGATGGTATCATCTGCACGGGCACTTCGGTTGTACTGACGGCTACCGGAGGGACTTATGTTTGGAGCACAGGTGCTGCGACAGCGTCTGTTACTGTCGCTCCGCCGGCGACTACGACCTACACCGTCACTGTGACCAATGCAGGCAACTGCTCCGCAACGGCTACATTTACTGTCATAGTAAATGCGCTGCCCACACCGGGCATCTCGGCTGCGGAAACTTCCGGCACAACCGCGAACGACGGTATCATCTGTACAGGGGCTTCGGTTACGTTGACAGCTACAAGCGGCACTTCCTATCTGTGGAGCACCAACGCCACAACAGCCGGTATTTCTGTAAATCCTGCCGCGACCACCACCTACACCGTGACGGTCACCAATGCGAACAACTGTTCTGCAACAGCCAGTTTCACCGTGACGGTCAATGCGCTGCCGACCGCAGGCATTTCGCCGACTAATCCGGCAACCTGCCCCGGCCAACCGGTTGTGCTCACTGCCACAGGTGGAGGAACTTACCTGTGGAGTACCACCGCCACGACGGATGCCATCACGGTCAGCCCGATGACGGCCACCACCTATACCGTTACGGCAACCAATGCCAATGGTTGTGCCAGCACCGCTTCCACGACAGTCACTATCAACCCCGGTCCACCGCTTTCTTCCACGCAAGTACAACCGACTACCTGTGTCGCCACGAACGGCTCGATTGATCTGACGGTCAGCGGTGCAGGTACGTTCACCTACAACTGGAGCGGTGTTGGCATCGTACAGGGCCAGCAAGACCAGAGCAATCTGGGTGTGGGCACTTATAATGTGACCGTAACCAACAGCGCCACGGGCTGCTTCAGCACTCTTTCTATCGCATTGATCGGTCCTGGCGGTTGCAGCATCTGCCCGGTCATTGGCCTGTTGACAGCGCCTACAGGCGTTTGCAACGGCAGCGCAGCGGCCTTGACGGCCTCTGGGCTGACGGACATGGGCGTTACCTACGGCATCGAATTCAAATACTCGATCGTCGCTTTGGCCAACCCTTATGTGGGCGGCACGACGATCGCCACAGTACCCAACAACGGCTTGGGCGGCGGCGGCACGACAGCAGCGACCTCGTTCACCTTCCCGACCACCGGCAGTTATTTTGTATACGCTATCCTCAGCCCGGTTCCGACCGATCCGAGTTGCCGCCCTTCACGCACGGCGACGGTGGTGGTCAACCCGGTTCCGACCGTGAACGCAGTTTCCAATCAGACCTACTGCCCGGGCAATATCGTGCCTTCAGTAGTCTTCTCCAGCCAGACCACGGGTCCTGTGACGTTCAACTGGACGCGCACGGCGGAAGCCATCGGCCTGGCCGCCACGAGCGGAACGGGCAACATTCCGGGTTTCACAGCGACCAATGTGGGCACGGCCCCGCTGAGCGCCACGTTCACAGTGACGGCTTCATTCACAGCCAACGGGGCGACCTGCACAGGTACTCCGATGCAGTTCATCGTGACGGTGAACCCCACGCCGACGATTGACCAGCCTGCAAGCCAGACGGCCTGCAACGGCAATGCGACGGCAGCGGTGGGTTTCACAGGCACGGTGCCCGGCACGGTGTTCACCTGGACAAACAACACCCCCTCGATCGGCCTTGGCGCGAGCGGTACGGGTGACATCGCTTCCTTCACAGCGGTGAACACGGGCGCGGCACCGGTGGTGGCCACTATCACAGTATCGGCTACATTCACAAACAACGGAGTGACTTGCCCGGACGGCACACGGACGTTCACCATCACGGTGAACCCGACTCCGACGGTCAATGCCGTAGCCAGCCAGGTGCGCTGTGCGGGCACCACCACCGCAGCGGTGACCTTCTCGGGCGCAGCGACCGGTACGGTGTTCAACTGGACGAACAACACGCCTGCGATCGGCCTTGCGGCGAGCGGCACGGGCAACATTGCCTCGTTCACGACTCTGAACGTCGGCACGGCTCCGGTGGTGGCGACCATCACGGTCACACCTTCCTTTACGAACGCAGGCGTGACCTGCACGGGTGCTTCGACGACCTTCACCATCACAGTGAACCCCAACCCGACGGTCAATGCAGTTGCCAACCAGACGATCTGCGCCGGCACTGCCACGACGGCTGTAACGTTCGGCAGTCCGACAACGGGTACGACCTTCACCTGGACGAACTCCAACACGGCGATCGGTCTTGCTGCGAGCGGGACGGGTAACATCGCTTCATTCACGGCGACCAATACCGGTCTTGCACCCATCAGCGGGACCATCACGGTGACCCCTTCGTTCACGAACGGTGCGACGACCTGCACAGGCGCTTCGACGACGTTCACCATCACGGTGAACCCGACGCCGAATGTGGCGGCAGTAGGCAACCAGCTGTTGTGCAGCGAGACGGCGACCACGGCGGTGAGTTTCACAGGTACGGTACCGGGCACAGTGTTCAACTGGACGAACAACACGCCTGCGATCGGACTTGCCGCCAGCGGTACAGGCAACATCGCCTCGTTTATTGCGGCTAACCCCGGTTCGACGGTGCTGACAGCGACCATCACGGTCACACCGGTGTTTACCAGCGGCGTGGCGTGTTCGGGCGCGCCCATCACGTTCACGATCACGGTAAACCCAGCAGCAAAAGTCAACGTCGGTCTTGATCAGGTGATCTGCCAGAATCAGGTAGGCAACCTCAATGCAGTGCTCACCGGGGGTGCGACGAGTGGTATCTGGACAGGCGGTGCGGGCGTTTTTGGCAGCACCACTTCACCTGCAACCACGTACACACCGGCGGCTTCCGAATATGGCACGACCGTGACTTTGACCTTTACAAGCAACGACCCGGCTGGCCCTTGCGTGGCGGCTTCGGATGCTTTGACCGTGACGATCAATACCTTGCCAATCGTCACCGCAGGAGTTGATGTGTTCGTTTGTGAAGGCACTTCCCTGACGCTGTCCAAACTGGGCGCGAGCATCACAGCCAATGGCAGCGGTGTGACTACCGGATCCTGGAGCACGAGTGGCACGGGCACCTTCCAGCCTAGTGCTGCCTTCCCCGCCGCGACCACTTATGTTCCGAGCGCTGCGGACATCGCAGCTGGCTTTGTGACCCTGCGCCTCACTTCAGCCGATCCGGCAGGCCCCTGCAATTCAGTTTCAGATTTTGCAATTTTGAACTTCCATGAAGAAAAATCGCTGATCTGCAATGATCTGGTATATGTGTCTCTGGATATTGATTGCGTGACGGAGATCCTGCCGGACGACATTCTGGAAGGTGCTTTCGACACGGACGAGTTTTTCAAGGTGGTGCTGACGAGCCAGACCAACGTGCCCATTCCGACGGGCAACGTGGTGAACGCCTCGGACGTGGGCAAGACCTACAAAGTAAAAGTGACGGACCTGTGCAGCGGCAACTATTGCTGGGGCGAGGTGAAGATCGAGGACAAACTGGCTCCGACGATCACGTGCACAGACATCACACTGACCTGCGCGATCACGACCTACACACCCGCCTACATCACGGGTTTCCTGGGGATCGCTGCGGGCACACCGACAACTTTTGACTGTTCTGCCATCACCCTGAGTTACGACGACACCTGGACAGACCTGGCCTGCGGGGCCTCGATCAACGGCAAGACCAACGTCAGCGCCTACATCAAGCGCGACTGGCTGGTGAAAGACGCCTGGAACAACTTCTCGACCTGCACCCAATTCATCTATCTGGAGCGCCGCGGAATCAGCGCGGTGAAATTCCCGGTAGACATCAATTTGACGTGTAGCAACAATGTCAATACCAATCCGAGCAACACGGGTGCGCCATTCGTGACGGACTTTGGCAAAAACTGGCCGCTGTACCCCGATCAGGGCGCGTGCGAACTCAACGTGGTGTTCGAAGATCAGATCCTCCCGGTCTGCGGCAATTCGTACAAGATACTCCGCAAATGGACGGTGTACGACTGGTGCCTGCCCACTTCTCAGGGCGGCCCAAACCCGAACCCGTTCTATTTCATCCAGGTGATCAAGGTCATAGACAATCAGGGCCCCACGATTGCTTGTCCGGGCAACCTGACGGTCAGCACCGATCCGTTCACCTGCTGCGGCACGGCGAATTTGCCGGACGTGATCGTGAGCGACAACTGCAACAAAATATCCTCGATCAGCGCGTCAGTTTCGGGAATTGATTTTCTGACGAACGTGCCGTTCGATTACGCCGTGAACGGCAGTTTGACCACTTTCCCTGGCAACAACCTGTGGAACCCCGACACGCTGGGTGTACTGGGCTCCACACCTTGTCTGCCGCTGGGTCAGCAAACGGTGAAATACACCGTGGAAGACCTGTGCGGGAACACGACGAGTTGTGTGTTCCAGTTGACGATAGACGACCAGACGCCGCCGCAGGTGGCATGTGTGGAGTTCACCCAGGTGGCACTGGGCGTGGACGGGATGGCGCTGATAAACGCCACGACGTTCGACAAAGGCTCGTTCGACAACTGCGCTCCGGTGTCGTTCAAAGTGCGGCGCATGGCGCCCAACGACTGCCAGGCAGACAACGCGTTCCACGACCAGGCGAAGTTCTGCTGCTCAGACATCGGCGATACGATCACGGTGATCCTTCGGGTGTACGACGTGCCAGTCCCTGCGGGAGACGTTTCGACGACGTTCGAAGAAGAGAACTCGAACGACTGCATGGTGCGCGTATTTGTAGAAGACAAACTGAAGCCAACGTGCTCTGCACCGGCGAATATGACGGTGACGTGCGAGAACTTCGACCCGAGCCTGTGGGTGTACGGTTTTGCCACCTCGGTGGACAACTGCTGCATTGACACGATCACGACGACGACGAACTACTCGCAGTTCGATACACTTTGTAACCGTGGCACGATCACCCGCACGTTCCGGGCATTCGACTGCGGTGGCAACACCTCGATCTGCACACAGCGGATCTTCGTGACCTACGAACAGGATTACTTCGTCCGCTTCCCGGATGACCGGATCATCTCGGTATGCGACGGCACGGGCAACTACGGGGAGCCGACCTTCCTGAACAAAGACTGCGAACTGCTGGGTGTTTCGTTCACGGACGAAGTATTCACGGTGGTACCAGACGCCTGCTTCAAGATCGAGCGGACCTGGCACATCATCAACTGGTGCTTCTACAATGCGAACCTCCCTCTGACGAACGTCCCGAACCCGAACCCGAACGCGACGGTGAACGCCCCTGCGAACAATCCAGGTCCGGTGGTGTCGTCCAGTTCGAACCCGAACGTGGTTCCTGCTCCGTGGACGGCTACCCGCGTGGCAGTCACTCCGGGCGCTGCGATCACGGACTATTCTTCGTTCTGGAGCCTGACGACAAACGGTTATTCCTACAAACAGATCATCAAGATCATTGATACCCAAGATCCGACGGTGGACAACTGTCCGGCCAGCCCGGTCACTTTCTGTGATCTGACGCCGAACGACCCGCAGTTGTGGAATGAGACCAACTGGTGGGACGGCGGTATCGAATCGCACAACCTGTGCGAAGGTCCGGCCGACCTGAACATCACGGCGACGGATGCCTGCACGGGTGCGGCGATCAACATCCGCTACCTGTTGTTCCTGGATCTGGACAACAACGGCTCGATGGAGACGGTGATTTCGAGCACAAACCTTCCAGGTTTCAACAACGTACAGTTCAACAACGCGCAGAACCCGAACTTCACGGGCGGCGTGTCCACACCCTTCGACGAGCGGTTGGTACCCTCGAACCAGAAGTACGGCTTCGCGTTGCAGACCACGGTGGTGGGCAACAAAAAAACAGCCGCAGTGCGCTGGAACACCCTGCAATCACCGAACACCTTCGTGATCCCTGAGCTGCCGTACGGCACGCACAAGATCAAATGGATCGTGGAGGACGGCTGCGGCAACGAGGCGGTGTGCGAGTACACATTCATCGTCAAAGACTGCAAAGCGCCGACGGTGGTTTGCCTGAACGGTCTGAGCGTGAACATCATGCCGACCGGCATGATCGCGCTGTGGGCATCCGACTTTTTGCAATACACGGAAGACAACTGCACGCCGACCAACAAACTAAGGATCGCGATTCGTCGCGTAGGCCAGGCGGACGGCCAGGGCAACACGACGGGCTTCCCGCGCAACGCCGACGGCACGCCGCAAACGAGCGTGACCTTCACCTGCGCCGATCTGGGCACACAGGAAGTGGAACTGTGGTCCATTGACCTGGCTGGCAACGCCGACTTCTGCGTGACCTACGTGATCATCCAGGACAACGCTGGCAACTGCGTGACGGGTGCAGCGACGGTGGCGGGTTTCCTGAAAACGGAGGATGAGATTGGACTGGAAGAAGCGATCGTGGAGTTGAACAGCCAGGGAGCGGGCACTCCGGGCACCCTGCCGTTCGTCAAACAGGTGTTCACGGACGAGAGCGGTGCCTACATGTTCAACAAAATGCTTCCGCTGAGTTCAAATGCGACGGTGACGCCGGTGAAGGACGTGAACCCGCTGAACGGGGTGACGACCTATGACCTGGTGCTGATCTCGAAGCATATCCTGGGTCTGGAGCCGCTGACTTCGGAGTACAAAATGATTGCTGCGGACGCGAACAAGTCGGGTTCGATCACGACGTTCGATATTGTGGAGTTGCGCAAGTTGATTTTGGGGATTTACACGGAACTGCCGAACAACACGTCATGGCGTTTTGTGGAGAAGGCGTTTGCCTTCCCTGATCCGCTCAACCCGTTCAAGACGGCGTTCCCGGAAAATGTGTCGCTGGCGAACCTGCAGAGCAACGTGCTGGACCTGGACTTTGTGGCCATGAAAATCGGCGACGTAAACGGCTCGGCGGTGGCCAACTCGCTCACCAACACCGAAGACCGGACAGCGGGTACGCTGCTGTTCGACGTGCAGGATCGCACGGTGAAAGCGGGCGAAGTGTTCGAAGTGACGTTCCGTGCTGCGGACAAAGTGCAGGGCTACCAGATGACGCTGGGTCTTTCAGGTCTGACGGCGTCTGAGATCGTGAAAGGTGACCGGGTGGGGGATCAGAACTTCGGTGTGTTCCCGGATGCGCTGACGGTGTCGGTGGACGGCGCGCAGGAGTTCACGGTTCGTTTCCGTGCAGCCAGATCGGGCAAGTTGGGCGAGATGCTCAGCGTGTCGGGTCGGATCACGAAAGCCGAAGGCTACACGATGAGCGGAGCGCGTCAGTCTGTTGCGCTGCGCTTTACCCAGTACGGCGTGAGCACGGTGTCGGGTGTTGGCTTCGAGTTGTACCAGAACGAGCCGAACCCATTTGTGAACAAAACGTTCGTGGGCTTCCACCTGCCAGAGGCTGCTACGGCAACTTTGACGGTGTTTGACGAAAGTGGTCGCATGCTGTTCATCCAGAAAGGCGACTACGCGAAAGGCTACAACAAAGTAGCGATCGAGCGCGAACTGCTGGGCACAACGGGTCTGTTGTACTACAAACTGGAAACAGCGACAGATTCGGCGACGAAGAAGATGATTCAGACGAAGTAACCAACGTTCATTAGCACGTTAGGAATAAGGAAAGTCCCTTTTCGGCAGGTGCCGGGAAGGGGCTTTTTGTATTGCGGTAACTTGTAAGTGGTTAGCTTGGCCTGCTTGCCGGTTTGTAATGAATGGAAGAAACGGAACACGAGAAAAATAATTTAAATTTTTTTCGCATGGTGATGCTACCTATACACTTGTTTTTTACATTTGAGCTTGTTTCCCTCGAAACTGTCATCCACTTTCTTTTTTTTACCTAAACTGATTTATCATGACTCACTTGAAGGCATTTCAATTTGCCAACCACTCCATTCAAATTTTCGCCCCCCCCCCCCAGTAAACACAATGGACTGATCCACAGTCGTTTACTTTTGACACTGCTGCTACTCACAACCTGCTTCCACCTCTCCGCGCAGGAGTGTGACTGTCCCTTCGGCTCTACTGTAGTTACGCTCACGGGCTCTACGACGATTGACGACTTAGTGACGAACGCCCAATTGCCATCAGGCAGCGCCAGTGGCTACTGCATCACAGTACCTGCCAATACCACACTGACGGTGGATGTAGATTATGAGTTTCAATCAACCCTGTTCAAAATGGGATCTAATTCAAAAATTTCCGTGGACATTTCAAAGCGTCTGACAATCGGCGAAGCCTCCGTTCTGCGGGGGTGTGGCGCTTTGTGGCAGGGTATCGAAGTGAAGGCACAGGATTGCCTTTCGCTCGGTGGGGAGTTGGATATGTCGTCCAGTACGCTACAGAATGCAATGATGGGGGTGAGTACCCGACATAACTCAAGAATCCGGCTGGTAGACAATACCTTTCTAAACAATTATGTCAGCGTAGGCATATCCGGATATGTGCCGTCTCTTCATCCATTCAGTCCTGCAAATTTCAGCGGAAATACCTTTACCGCTGATGGCCACTACATCGCTCCGGCCAGCGACCTAGCCCCTTCGCCTTTAGTAGCCATCCGATGTGTCAAGGCGATCTCTTTCATACTTGGTTCAAATAAGACGCCAGCCACTTACCCCAACACCATCGAAAAAATGAGACGGGGTGTGGATGTGCTGAATTCTAACGGCGTGGGCATTTTCGGACTTACAATATCAAATTTGACAGGAGGGATTTATAAAAACACGGAACGGGTGGGCGTTCGCGTACACAGGAGCGGGAATGTGCAAGTAGCCTACTGCGCTATGGGAGATACTTTAATAGATAGTCTTACTGTGCGCCTCAATTATGGCATATATGCTGGTGATAAAAAAGTTGATTTCTATGACCCTATGAGTTTTAATGGCGGCAAACAATCTTATAACAATAATCAGATCGGTAACGCGTATGTCGCAGGTATAATTGTTGAAGGTCTACCCAAAGTTGGGGGCGATCTATCCATAAACGAAAACACGGTGAATTCAGACTGGGGACGCGGTATAGATGTGAAGAACTTCCCATCTAGCGCAGGTAGTAGGCTTTCTATTGTTGACAACAAGATAAAACAAGGAGAGGTATCCGGATACTCAATTTGGCTATCTAAAATAGATGTTCTATACAAAGTCAATCAAAATATCATAACTGTTGATGATCCTATGATTGCTGGTATCACAATCCGTGAAAGCGTGGGGCGAGGCGAAGTATATAACAACACCGTGACTGCAACCCATGTAAATGTAAATGCTTCTGGTTGGTTCGGTATTCAATTGTTAAGAACAGAGAACTGTAGAGTTCAAAGTAATACTATTTCTGGCGATGACTTTGCAGAATTAGAAAGTACCATTTCTACAAAGGGTATCTCCACTTCATTATGCGATAATATTATATATTGCTGCAACGAAGTGAATGGGACTACACTCGGTGTTGAGTTTTCACCTCTTCTGAACAGCGACATTCAGTTCTATACTACCACCTTCAAGGACCATGATTTCGGTCTCTATTTTCATCCTGGCTCTATGATCAGTGCGCAGATCAGCACAGGAAATGACTGGTCAACAGGGACAAGAACCAAGGATGCGAAATTTGAAGGTGTAACATTTGGGCAAGCTATGGCCAATGCGCCCTTTAAGGTAGAAATAGTGCCTGTCACAGATCCAACAGGTTGGTTTGACGATGGGGGTACAGATTTTGTTTGTTCATCTGGTCCCTTTTCTTGTGAAGATCTTATCCTGCCCGAAGGTTTCACAGAAATCACTTCTGATGACTTTGTCGCCCTGGATACGGCAGAAACCGAAATAGAACAAGTGTTGCGCTTTAGTCAGCAAAGACAACTCTACCGCAAACTGGTAGAAAATCCGGATTTGCAATCCTGGGGCATAGACATCTCTGATTTTTATGACGATGCCGAAAGTAGTATCATCGATAGTTTTGACTCGATAGATCAACAGTGGCAACTGCTTTGGAAAACTTCGAATGGACTCGAAACGGCATATCAGCCAATTTTTGACGAAATACAAGACCTGAATGAAGAGTCGGACAGTATCCAGGATTTATATGCCACTGCGGGGTCTTTACTAAAAGCCGCTATAGAGGCGCGAATGCTTGACCTGAGCGACGACTTGTTGGTGTTGCACGATAGCCTGTCTGGCTTTGATTCATTATTTCGAATCGAGTTTGATAGTCGGCTCACCCAACTTCTGGATGATAACGATCATCTCGCTACTACTGAACTATGGGAAACCAATGAAAAGGACATTAACGAACTTTATTTCCGGTATTTTTCAAGCGATCTGGATACGTTTAACAGCGGGCAGCGAACTTTCATTCATGATCTGGCAGAAGCATGCCCGCAATACGATGGCATAGGCGTGTACAAAGCCCGTCAGATTCGGGAAGTATATTTCGACTCCACTTATTCCTATAACGATAGCGAATGCATCGGCAGACGACCCGCCGACCAAAAGTCACCTAATACAGTACGAGGTTTCATTACAATAACTCCCAATCCGGCCAACGACCAAACTTTGGTAACTTGGAGCGATGCAATTGACTTGGAGGTGTTGCTTACGCTGCGCGACCTGACAGGTCGTACTTTGATGACTCAATCTTGTAGTGCTGGCATGGATAGTTATACGCTCAATCTGGCTGACATACAGCCTGGTGCTTATTGGCTAACACTTTACATCGAAGGGCAGGTGCCAGCCACGGGTAAGTTGAATATCATCCGCTAGATTATTCTCATTTTTCACTAACCATAGTCAGTGCTTTGACACTGGCTATGGTTTTTCTATTTTCATCATGAAAAGTATCTTGCTTTTAATAGTAGCGCTTTTCCCTACGATTATATGCGCCCAAAAAGAAGATTTTATTTGGATTATGGGACGAGGCGACAATCTGGACGTAGACAGCGTACGAAAGGTGAATCTAATTTCTTTCCCGAACGATACTTTCCAAGTTAAACTGCTTTATAAAAGTATCCCTTTTTTTGCGGTTTCTGCCTCTATATGCGATTCAACTGGAAACCTGCTCTGCTATACCAATGGTCTCAACCTCTACAATAACCAGCACACCGTGATACCCAATGGTTCGGGGTTTCAATCAGCATCTCAGTTTCCATTTGGGTTTCCGTTTCCACAGTCTTACTTGATATTGCCTTATCCGGATAGCCTGAACTATCAACTCCTAATTGATCAGACTTATATTGATATTATTACAGATGGTGTGATGAACAGTTTAAGGTATTCTCTGATCAATATGACATCTCTTCTTGGCAATGTGACAGCCAAGAAGGTTGTGTTTTCTCAACCTTTAGATACATTCAACTTAGGCCACCTTACTGTAGTCCGTCATGGCAACGGCCGCGATTGGTGGATACTGACCACACGATACCAAACCAATACATTTCGGCGATACCTAGTTTCTGATAAGGGTTTGCAAAATATGGGTGAACAAAATATCGGTGATTTGGTGCCAAATGGGGTGGGATATTCAGCCTTTTCCCCTGATGGCCAGTGGTATGCCAGTTACAATGTATATGGGTATACCTCCGATCCACATGCAGTCATTCAATACTATCGCTTCGACCGTTGCACAGGGTTGCTCAGCGAGTCATATAGCCGTTATTTTCCTACCCCGGATACCGAAGGATATGGCGGCGTGGCTTTTTCGCCCAGTTCTCGGTTTATGTATGTATCGCGCCTGCGCACCATCTATCAATATGATTTGGAAGCACCCGATATTACAGATTCTGAGCAGGTGGTGGCGGTGACAGACAGCTTCAAAACTGCTACGGGTAAACTCACCCCTTTTTACGGCCTGCAACTCGCGCCCGATGGCAGGATATACGGCAACGTCTATGGCTCCAACACCCAATACCTGCACGTCATAGACCAACCCGATCTCCCCGGCCCCGCTTGCAACGTCCTCCAGCACGCCATCTTCCTGCCTGCCCAGAACTTCGGCACCTTACCCAATCTGCCCTACTACCGCTTGTGGGAGTGGAAAGGCAGCCCTTGCGACACCCTCGGCACGGTCAGCCAGTACACGCCACCGCTGGTGCCGCCCGATATCCGGGTATGGCCCGTGCCTGCCGTTGACTATCTTTGCTTTTCTGCTGAGGGCGCCTGGCCTGATGCGCTCGATCTGGCACTTTATGACCCGCAGGGGCGGGTAGCGGGTCGCTGGCCCGGTCTGCGGCTCATGCCTTATGTGACGATCCAACTGGATGCGTTGCCAGCTGGGGCGTATTTTTATGTGCTGTCCCGGGAGGATGGGTCGGTGGTGAAGTCGGGGAGGGTGATGCGGACGGGAGGGTAGAGCCTGTTAGACGATCCGTCACAAACTGGAAACAGCGACGGATTCGGCGACGAAGAAGATGATTCAGGTGAAGTAACCAACGTTCATCAGAACGAAAGGAATAAGGAAAGTCCCTTTTCGGCAGGTGCCGGGAAGGGGCTTTTTGTATCTTTGTAACCCGGAAGTCAGCACCCTGCTCGGGCGAGGCGGAGCCTCATAGGCATCAGGTTAAGTTAGTTTTTACTATGTAGTTCATTGATAATAAGAAGAAATACTTTTTCATCTTGTCGTCTCAAAGCGACAAATATGGAATTTTCAGAAGAGATACCAGAGCTGGCCACGCTCATTGACAAGTTGGGCGTTTTTTTTGACAAGGATCGCATAGAGATGGAAGCGCGGGAGGCAAAGTTCATCCAAAGGCCCAGGCAGTTGACGGGCCTGGCCTTTTTGGGCGTATGTGTGATGCAGGGTTTCGGGCAAAGTTTGAGCATGTTGTGCGGGATACTGGGCGAGTTTTCGATCACGATGTGCGAGCAGAGCCTGCACGAACGTTTCACCGAGCCTGCTCTTGCGTTTATGAAGCGGCTGTTCTCGCAGATGCTGGAGATGGAGTTGTCGGGTGGCGGGCCGATGGATTTTTTGAGCAAGTTTTCGGGTGTTTTCATCCAGGATTCCACCGTAGTGAAGTTGCCGGACGGTATGGCGGGGCTGTTCAAGGGGTCAGGGGGGAGCGCTGGAGCGTCGAGCATAAAACTGGATTTTTGGTTAGATGTGCAGGATACTGCCTGTTGGGTTGACGTGCGTGCAGGGGCAAGCAAGCGACAATACCCAGCCGGTGCCAAAGCCCAGAGCAGGGGCTCTATATCTGCGTGATTTGGGATACTTCAACATGGCCTTTTTCGTATTCATCGTAGAGGCCGGGGCCTATTTTTTGTCCCGCTTGAAGTCGAAAACAGCAGTCTACGGGGACAAGTCCGGCAAAACAGTGATTGATATTGGTGCCTTGGCCAAAAAAATGAGGGTAGATGAGACGTTGAGCATATCGGCTTTTATCGGCAGCCGGAAGTTCGTGCCGGTGTCGCTTGTCATCCAAAAACTGCCCCCGGAGGTGGTGGCGGTCAAGATAGCCAGAGTAAAAAAAGACCGCCATAAACGAATGACCAAGGTCACTAAGGAGGCCCTGGAATGGTGCGAGTTCAACTCTTACGTCACGAATATTCCCTTGGGTTGGTTTGATGCATTGACGGTGATCAAAATATACGCTATCAGATGGCAGATTGAGATCATTTTCAAGGCTTGGAAATCCATCTTCAAGATCGGGCAGATCGGCATAATGAATGCCTGCCGCATACAGTGCATGCTGTACGGGAAGTTGATCTGGGTGTTGATGCACATGAAGGTCTTCCGGGTGTTCAAGAAGAACATTTACGGGGTGTCACACAAAGAATTGTCGGAACTCGGCGCGTTCAAACAAATGGAGGGGCACAAAGAAAAAATCAAGGCGGCCATCCTATCGGGTGAAGTAGGCATATGGCACAAATTGATAGTGTTCTTGTTTGGGCTGGTCCGACGGTTCGCCATCAAAAAGAAGCGAAAAAAGGCCCCTCCACCACTCTATAACCCTGATTTTACCATAACTACACAGTAAAATTCGCCTAACCTGATGCGTATGAGGCTGTGCCTCGTTTGTACGATCCTTCAGGCTACGCCTGCCTGCACTACAACCCCATCGCTTTCAAAAACTCCGCACTATCCGGCTTTACCTTGGAAGCAAAAAAGTGAGTCAATTTTCCGTTCTCATCCACCACATACTTGCAGAAATTCCAGGAAGGTTCCTGGCTGTTCCAGCCGTTCTGTTGAGGATCGGTCAGCCATTGGTAGAGGGGGGACTTGGCGGCGCCTTTCACGGTCACTTTCTCGAACATCGGGAAGGTCACTCCGTAATTTTTTTGGCAGAAAGATTGGATCTCGGTCGGCGACCCCGGCTCCTGCGCGCCAAAGTCATTGCACGGAAAGCCGAGCACGACGACGTGCTCTTTGTTTGCGTCGTAGAATTTTTGCCAGTCGGCGTACTGCGGCGTGTAACCGCATTCAGAGGCGACGTTGAGCAGGATAATTTTTTTGCCCTTGTATTGCTCGAACGACACAGGTTGCCCGTCGAGGGAGTTCAGGGTGAATTTGTAAAAAGCGGATTGGGCGGTGTCGGGGTGAGCAAGCGTAGACATAGAGGGAGCAGTCAATACTTTAGATGTTTGAAATTGAAACATAGCCATCAGCGCTATGCTGCTGACAACCAGAAGGGTCAGGGAAAGGAGGATAAGGTGCTTCTTGCGCATATTGAGGACGGGTTGAATCATGAGAACCCACATTAAACGCAAAGACAGCGGTCTGGTTTTACCGAGGATGTATTGTGCGGCTGGTTTCCGGATAGCGGTGGCGTTTGGGAGAATGGTGCGCGCTGTGTTACTTTCGCCCTTGGAATTGTTTTTTCCAAAACGCCCAAACGAGCATTTTATCCGGCAACGCCCATCCGGTGCAGTGCGTTTTCAAAGGAACATTCAGATAAATAAACACACATGAACAGATCAAAATTTCCAATCAAAATGGCTGCATGTTGGATGCTGCTGGCCCTGCTCGCAGGCTGCAAAGATGAGCCGGAACAAATCCCGACGTACATTGATATTCAGCCGTTTACACTCAATGCCGAAGGGGGCGCCAACTGGCAAAAGATCACCGACGGCTGGCTCTACGTGAACGGTGAATTTTTAGGCGCCTACACACTACCGGCCACCGTTCCGGTGCTGGCCGAAGGAGAGAGCGAAGTCATCGTGTATGCAGGCGTAAAAGAAAATGGTGCCACCGGAACGCCCAGTATTTATCCGTTTTGGGAAAAATACACGACCAAAGTCACCTTAACGCCCGCCCAAACCATACAAGTGAAACCTGTAACTGCCTATGATCCGCAAGCCCAATTCGCATGGGCCCTGGAGCGCAGCACGTTCGACAGCGGTTCTTCGGTGGTGATCACGGATCGGGACGGAGATGTAGCCAGGGAGTTCAAAATCAATACGGACGGCGGCTTTGTCGGCAAAGGGGTGGTGATGGAAGTGGACACCGGACATATCGTCATGGAAATTGCGACCGAAAAAGCGATCCTGCCCACTACGGCCGACCGGCAAACCTGGCTTGAACTGCATTACCGGAGCGATATTCCGTTCTCGCTGACCCTGGTTGGAACGAACGATCCGGGTCTGGAGCAGTTTTTTTCGGCGTATGAGTTTTATTCCACCGACAATACGTGGAACAAGATCTACATCAACCTCACTGAAATCCTGTTGGAATCCAAACTCGATAAACACGGACTCTACTTCCGCGCCTTGCTCGGTAGAGATGGCACGGGAAAGTACCCGCAGACGAAAGGAACTGTCCGCCTCGATAACATCCGGATCATACACTATTGAAAATAATGTGATCAATATGATTGAATGTGATTAAATGTGGTCAATGTGGTCAATATGGGATTGGGTAGGAGGTATTCAATATTTGCCCTCTGCACTCCTTCCTGTCACTGCTCCCTGCTCCCTGCTAACTATAACCTGTTTTGTCTCGACAACAACGCCAACACGACACCCGCGTCTATGCCCTCGCCGACTTTTGCATGGCGACTTTGGCGTGGGCTTTGTTTTTCCTGTACCGTAAAACGCTGGAAGGGGTGCCGCTCAACACCGCTATCCTGGCCGACCCCAATTTTTTCCTGGGCATCTTCATCGTACCGCTGGGCTGGGTGCTGCTCTACGCCATCTTTGACCATTACCTGGATATTTACCGGCTGTCGCGCTTGCAGACGCTTGCCAGCACGTTTTTCCTGTCGTTCGTGGGGGTGGTGTTCCTGTTTTTTTCACTCATCCTCGATGACGTAGTCCGCGATTACCGCACCTATTACAGGTCGTTTCTGGTCCTTTTTGGACTGCATTTTTTGCTCACGTCTATTGTCCGCATGGTGTTGCTGACCCGGGCAAGCCGCCGCCTGAAATCGGGAATGATCACGTTCAATACGCTGCTCATCGGCGGTAATCAAAATGCGCTGGATCTCTACGAAGACATTTCAGGGCAAAAGAAAGGTCTGGGATACAAGTTTTTGGGTTTTTTAGACACCAATGGCGGCTCGGAACAGGTGCTCTCCGGTCGGCTCTCCCGCCTGGGTACCGTGCACGAACTCGCTGATGTGATCCGTCGCTACGACATCGAAGAAGTGATCATCGCCATCGAGACGTCGGAACACAACAGCCTGCGGGATATCCTCAATACGTTGTTCGATTTTGGTGAACAGGTGATGGTGCGCATCATTCCCGACATGTACGACATCCTGCTGGGCACCGTAAAAATGAACCATATTTATGGCGCGGTGCTGATCGAAATCCGGCAGGAACTGATGCCTAAGTGGCAACGGGTGGTCAAGCGCTTGCTGGATGTGGTGATTAGTTGCCTGGCACTGGTCCTGTTGTTGCCGCTGCTGCTTTATATTGCGTTGCGGGTAAAAATCGGCTCCTCCGGACCGATATTTTTTACACAGGAACGGCTTGGACAACATTTCAAACCCTTCAAAATCTACAAGTTCCGTTCTATGTACGTCAATGCCGAAGAAGCGGGTCCGCAACTTTCCCGCGACGGCGATCCGCGCGTCACCCCCTGGGGCGCGATCATGCGCAAATACCGGCTGGATGAAATCCCGAATTTCTGGAACGTGTTATCGGCGGATATGTCGCTCGTGGGGCCGCGCCCGGAACGGCAGCATTTTATTGATCAAATTTTAGAAAAAAACCCGCATTACCGCCACTTACTGAAAGTCCGCCCTGGCATCACGTCATGGGGACAGGTGAAATACGGCTACGCCTCCAATGTACACCAGATGCTCCAACGCCTCCGCTTCGACCTGCTTTATATCGAAAACATGTCGCTGGCACTGGATTTCAAGATCATGTTTTACACGGCCCTGGTATTGTTGCAGGGAAGAGGGAAATAGAAAGTTTGAAGTTTGATCTCGCTTGAGGCGAGAGAAGTTCGAAGTTTGAAGTTCGAGGGCATTTTGCGAGGGCTAAGCGTTGGGTATGCGCCCTTACAAGCCCTCCAAAAACCGCAGCAACGCTGCCCGATCTTTCTTGCCGGGTTTTTTGAACCCTTCTTTCGCGTTTTCTGCTTCGCCGCCGTGCCAGAGGATGGCTTCTTCAGCATTGCGGGCACACCCGTCGTGTAACAACGTCGTGTGCTTGTTCACCGTCGGGATCATGCCGAGGCCCCAGAGCGGCGGCGTGCGCCACTCATTTCCGTTGGCCTGAAAATAAGGACGATGGTCGGCCAATCCTTCTCCCAGATCGGGCAGCAGCAGATTGGAACGTCAATGACATGGTATTAAAATTTAGCACCGAGCACCAACGCTGCGTCCGACAATTTGTCGCTGAGCGTTTTTAAACTTTCAGAAGCCGCCAGCACTTTTTCAGGGGCATTGAGGATCGCCTGATCGAACGGTACGGGGATGGCCTTTATTTTTGTTTCTGCATCTGCGAACGCTGCAGTCACGGCATCGGCCTTGGTGGGATCGAGGGACGCGGTGATTGCAGAAAAACTCCGACCGGCGATTTTGGAGCCGCTTACCCGGGTATATTGACCGGTGTAGACGTTGCGAATGCCCTGGAAATTCATCAGGATGTCGGTGTGTGTATTGTCGGAGAAACAGGAGTGTTCGTTCTCCTGGTCTTTGCTGTCCACGGCAACAAACATCCGTTCGCCCGCCAGTTCGCCCTTGCTCATTTCACCCAGTCCGGTGAAAATTTTGCCGAGCACTTCCC
>Ga0209181_10001371_pt1 | contig 42859 bp, 37 predicted proteins | sample MAT05_FD_187208 | JGI IMG/M metagenome (GOLD analysis project Ga0209181, IMG submission 187208) | Freshwater microbial communities from Lake Fryxell liftoff mats and glacier meltwater in Antarctica - MAT-05 (SPAdes) (version 2) | ecosystem: Environmental > Aquatic > Freshwater > Ice > Liftoff... | reverse complement strand
AATAAATCCTTGCAACACAAGCACTTACGCTGTCCCGTCTTGGCCATCGTCGTTCCTGCTCCGGGTCGACCGGCCCAATCACATCGACTGCGCGCACGCCCTCAGGCGCAGTTTGAAGAAGACGCAAGGGAGTCCGAAGAAGACGCGTTAAAAACGATGATTTGAAGAAGACGGGCGGGGAAGAATACGCACGTTCAAACCGGAAGAATTAAGACAGTTTGGGCCCGGCGGCCACATGAGTTCGACGCGCACCAGAATACGGCTGGCCAGCGCCGCATAAGGAGCGTCGACACGTTCTATTTGCAGTACTTCCAGACGCCCGGCGTCGCCGAGGCAGAGCTCGAGCGGGAGGTCGGTGCATCCATCCGCAAGATCCTCTTCAGCGCATCGGGGGAAGGGCAGGCGCTGCTGGGCCGACCCGTGTTCGGCATGCTCGACGCAGGGCATGGCTTGCTGCAGCACCTGGCCGAGCCGTTGGTAGCGCCAGACTGGTGGAACGAAGCCGATGTCGCTTCATACACGACAGAGTTCTCGCGCTCGGGCTTTCGGGGCGGGCTCAACTGGTACCGCAACATCAAGCGTTCGTGAGAACTGCTGGCACCTTGGCGGGGCTGCGTGATCCACCAACCCTCCATGTTCATCGCAGGTGGGAGGGACGACGTGCTCAAGTTTCCCAGCTCAACGTCGCAGATTGACAACTTCGGCAAGACCTTGCCCGGCCTGCGTGGCTGCCATGTCCTCGAAGGCGCCGGGCACTGGATACAGCGAGAGCGGGCGCTGGCGGTCAACCGACTTCTTGTCGATTTCCTTCAGCAGCTTTAGAGATGGTCTGAACAACCCGCTGCCGAGCGTGCCACCGACTTCGACATTTTCAATGGGTGGGCTTTGGGCCTGAACAGGCTTCGATTCCTGCCTTCTCACTCCCTGCTGGGATCGTTCTTGCCGCTCTCGCCCCGTTTTTGGACACATTCATGCCTGCATCTTTACCAAGGCATGGCGCGCCATCCACAGGTTCGACAGCGCAAACAGCGTCTTGAACTGCGACGTGTTCTTCTTCAGCCCCGGTCACGCACCTTCACAAAGCCAAACTGGCGCTTGACCACTCAATGCGGGTGCTTGACCTTGGCCTCTATGCCGGCCTTGATCTTCTCCACTTGCTTGATTAGAGCGTCTACCGGGTTGTTCTCTTTGTCCAGCGCTTTGCGCTTACCCAGGCGCATCGCCACATGCCAGGTGACATCCTTCTTGGCGTTCGGGCGCTTGTCCGCGCGCTCGTAGCCCGCATCGCCAAAGACCTCTGCCTCCTCACCGCGCAATCTGAGCGAGGAACACCTCCTTGCGAGATCCTCGACTGCTCAGGTTCAGATCAAGGCTGGTTTGTTTCATGGTGCGAAGAAGGTGCCACGTTGGGCTTGCGCCTGCCAAACAACCGGGGAGGTTTTGCAGCGTTTCCTTAAGTTCGGCACCGAACAGACTCGGTTCGGTCTGGAGCGCACGCTGCCCGTTTTAGTCGAGAAGAAACGCTGTTCGGATACCGGTTCAAAACGTTTTATCGACGCTCCGCCAACCCACCAATGCTTTCTACCTGTGGCGGCCCGATCCAGCTCCACCTTTCTGAAAAACCGCCATGACCTCGTCCTATCAAAGCGTCAACCCCAGCAGTGGCAAATTGCTGAAGAGCTTCGAGCCGCTGACTTCGGCGCAACTCGAAAAATCTCTGGCCACTGCCGAAAGCGGTTTGCAGAGCTGTAAGCACAAACGATGTGGTCAATCCGGCCGCGCGCAGCGACAAGGGCTCACCGATTTACGGCATGCCGATCCTGAACTCAAACAAGGCCAAGAAGTACTTCATTGTCAAGCGCGGCGACGGCGAGGGCTGCGCCGGCGAGGGCTGCGCCGGCATCGTCAACACGCTGTTCCACGCCAACAGCATCAGCACGGCCTGCGGCGACGCATTGGCTTTGCTCCAGAAGATGACCGAACCGGTCAACAAGAGTTTCGGCCTCCCGGCCGCCGCACGAACGTCTTCCTAAGAAACCTTTCAGAAAGCACACCATGACAAAGAAAATGCAAGCCGCCGTGGTCGAGGCATTCGGCAAGCCGCTCAAGTTGATGGAGCTGGACATTCCCGTGGCCGGCCCTGGCCAGATCCTTGTTAAGACAGAAGCCTGTGGCGTCTGCCACACCGATCTTCATGCCCGCGATGGTGATTGGCCGGCCAAGCCGAAGCTCCCCTTCACCCCTGGCCACGAAGGCATTGGCCGCGTTGTCGCAATCGGAGCCGGCGTCACAGCGGTGAAGGAAGGCGATCGCGTGGGCGTGCCGTGGCTGTATTCGGCCTGCGGCCATTGCGAATACTGTCTGCAGGCGTGGGAGACCGTCTGCGCCAAGGCCGAGTACGGTGGCTATACGAAGAACGGTGGCTTTGCTGAGTACATCGTGGCCGACCCAAATTATGTGGCGCACATACCAGCCGGGCTGGCACCGACCGCTGCGGCACCGCTGATCTGCGCGGGCATCACCACCTACAAGGGCATTAAGGAAACGCAAGCCCGGCCCGGCGAGTGGATCGTCATCTCGGGTATCGGCGGCCTGGGGCATCTGGGCGTGCAATACGCGAAGGCGATGGGCTTGCATGTCTGCGCGGTCGATATCGATGATGCCAAGCTGAAGCACGCCACCCAGTTGGGCGCCGACGCGGTCGTCAATGCCAAGCATCCAGATGCGGTCAAAGCCGTCATCAAAGCGACCGACGGTGGCGCGCATGGGGTGTTGATCACCGCGCCTTCGCTGCCGGCCTTCAAACAGGGTGTGGCGATGACGCGCAAGATCGGCACCTGCGTGCTGGTGGGCATTCCGCCGGGTGACTTCCCGACGCCGCTGTTTGACGTAGTGGCCAACTGCATCACCATCCGTGGCTCATTCGTCGGCACCCGGCACGACATGGCCGAGGCGCTTGCCTTCGCCGCCGAAGGCAAGGTCAAGGCCGACATCGAGTTGCAGCCGCTGTCGGCAATCAACAAAGTCTTGGACCGACTGGAGAACGGCAATGTGCCATCACGGGTCGTGCTCGATTTCTCTCACTGATGGCCATCCGCGAATCCGGGCGTTAAAGCGACAGCACGGCCCTGCTGACCAGCGCGCAGATGCCCGAAGCCGACCAGTTGACGGTGGCCTGAGGCATCAGCGAGATCCGTCTGATGGAGAACACCAGGCTCCCGGTGGCGCAAGCCGCTATGAAACGTTGAAGCCCCCGCCCGATACGGGTGCTGTGCGGCCCACGAGGCAACGGCAGCGACGGCTTCGCAGCCGTGCGGCGCCTGTCTGAGGCCGGTTGGCCGGTGCGCGTGACTCTGCCCATCGCCGCCCGATCCCACGAATCAATCTGCAGCGGTGCAGCTCCCCATTTCTTTCTTCCCGAACCAGGCTTGCCCAGTAAATAGGTCAGATCGCGGCTGCGCGCGATCTATCCCTACTCGTTGCATAGGGTTAGGGAACGGCTCTCGCCGTCCCCTCCCTCCGAACCCGGTGTGCGATTCTCCCGCGACGGGCTCTCCAGTCAGTTGTTTCCACATCGGGATTGGCGTGCCAATTGATTGGCTGCAGACATGGTGAACAGCCCAAGGTCAGCGAAGAAAGCATTTGGCCATTGTTTGTGATCCTGAAGACATCGTCCCTGACCCGGTCGGTGCTTCTGTTTGCGCAGCATTGCCCGCAATCGGCGTCTGATAAAGCCGTCGATTGACGAGAATGTGAACCGGTGTGCCTGTTTGAAGTAGGCATACCAACCCTTCAAGGTTGGATTCAAGGACGCAATCACCGTCTCGATGGAATCGCCACGATCACGATGCGTCTTAGCGCGCACCTTATCCCACATCACCGCGTTGGCCGCCACTGCAGCGTGATGCATTCTTTCCAGGTTTCGCCACTTTAGTGCAGGCTCGCCGCCATACTCCGCCGAATCAGGTTCGTCATCCTACGGACCAACAATTCGCATCCGGTTACTCCCCACCCCGCCTCACGACGACGCAGTTACCTTCAGCTACGGAGCTGTGGCCAACTCCGGCAGGGAATTTCACCCTGCAGATGGCACGCCCTCGCGGGCGTACACCAAACGCCAGTTCCGACGCTTCGATCTGGACGGCAATGTCCTTGGGATTGGCTCCATGGGTTATCGCTACCTTTATCGAATCCCAAGCTTTGATCCGCGCGTCCGTCAGCGATATAGGCTTGTCATTTCCTTTCTTCCCGGCAGCCAGTCCGACAGGGATCTTCAACTTCTTGCGCGCGACAAGCTTGTCGACAAGATAGATCGATGCCTTTTTGCCCACCCGCACCGCGAAACCTGGTGGAGCATCGCGATGGTCATCGTAAACGAGATAATTCGGGCCGTGGGCGGCTGCGTATGTCAGCGGATTTGTACCGGGAATCGGAGCGCGGCTCAGTGATAGCTTGAAAATGATTGTCTGGCTCAAAGGCAATTTCATCGCATCTCCACATAGTTCAACGCATGTCGACGGGACTCCGCCAAATACGCTCTTCGGCGATCTACTTGGTAAGAAATTGGCACCGAATCGGCTCACTCTTATCTGAATTGGCGGATGTGTCCAGGGAGTTTCAGAGGGCGTTAGAGGTCATTAGAGATTGAGGTAACTTGTTGTTAAAAAACATAAATTCAGCGGATCCTCAGGGGGAAATGAAAGATTTTTCCGCCCACACCCCCATGATGCAGCAGTACCTCGGCTTGAAAGCCGGGTACCCCGACACCCTGCTGCTCTACCGCATGGGCGACTTCTACGAGATGTTCTTTGCCGATGCAGAAAAAGCCGCGCGCCTGCTGGACATCACCCTGACCCAGCGCGGGCAGTCCGCTGGCCAACCGGTCGTCATGGCCGGTGTGCCCTTCCATTCGGTCGAGTCCTACCTGGTGCGCCTGATCAAGCTCGGCGAATCGGTGGCCATCTGCGAGCAGGTGGGCGAGGTCAGTGGCAAGGGGCCGGTCGAGCGCAAGGTGGTGCGGGTCATCACCCCTGGTACGCTGACCGACGCCGAATTGCTGTCCGACCGGACCGAATCCATCCTGCTGGCGGTGCACCAGGGCCCGCGCAACCAGTGCGGGCTGGCCTGGTTCAGTGTGACCCAGGGCGAGGTGCAGCTGGCGCAATGCGCCACCGACGAAATCGGCGACTGGCTGGTACGCACCAGCCCCAGCGAGCTGCTGTATGCGGCCAGCGTCACGCCGGCCTTCGAAACGCGACTCAAGGCCTGCAGCGCCGCCCAGGGCAGCACCATGACGGTCCGGCCGCCATGGCAGTTCGAGCCCGCACTGGGCCAGCGCAAGCTGCAGGACCTGCTGCACGTGGCCAGCCTGTCGGGCTGGAACGCGCAGGATCTGCCCCTCGCCCACGCCGCCGCTGCCGCCCTGCTGGCCTATGCCGAACACACGCAGGGGCAGCCGCTGTCGCATGTGCAGGGCATTGGGGTACAGCACAACGACGAGCTGGTACACCTGCCCCAGACCACCCGGCGCAACCTGGAGCTGACCCAGACGCTGCGCGGTGATCCGGCGCCTACCCTGTTCTCGCTGCTCGACACGTGCATGACCGGCATGGGCAGCCGGCTGCTGCGCCACTGGCTGCTCGAGCCGCGGCGCGACCGCTCTGCCGCGCGCGGCCGGCTGCAGGCGATCGCAGCCCTGCAAGGCGGCCCCTGGCAAACCCTGCGCGACCACATCAAGGGCTGTACCGACATTGAACGCATCACCGCCCGCATCGCCTTGCGCCAAGTGCGCCCGCGCGAGCTGGTGGCGCTGCGGGTCACGCTGGGCAAAGCAGGTTTGCTGCAAGCGCCGGTCAGCGCCCTGGGGGGCTGGCTGGCGCAGTTGTCCGGCGAGCTGGCGCCACCGGCCGGCTGCGAAACCCTGGTCGGCAACGCCATCCAGGAGAATCCGGCCGCATTGGTGCGTGACGGCGGCGTGGTCGCCAGCGGGTTCGACGCCGAGCTGGACCAACTGCGCGCCATCCAGGACAACTGCGACGGCTTTCTGCTCCAGCTGGAACAACGCGAACGCGCCCGCACCGGCATCGGCAACCTGCGGGTGCAGTTCAACAAGGTGCACGGCTTCTATATCGAGGTGACCCAGGGCCAGGCCGACAAGGTGCCGCCCGACTACCGGCGCCGCCAGACCCTCAAGAACGCCGAACGCTTTATCACGCCCGAGCTCAAGACCTTCGAGGACAAGGCCCTGAGCGCCCAGGAGCGGGCCCTGGCGCGCGAAAAGTTTCTGTACGAACGCCTGATCGACGACCTGCAGCCGCACGTGCCGGGCCTGATCCGCGTCGCACATGCGCTGGCCACACTCGATGCACTGTGCGCGCTGACCGAACGCGCGCTCACCCTGGGCTGGTGCGCGCCGCAATTCGTCAACGAGCCCTGCATCGAGATCCGAGCCGGCCGCCACCCGGTGGTCGAATCGCGCCTGGCCGAGACCAGCAGCGGCAGCTTCATTGCCAACCATACCCGCCTGCAGGGCCGCCAGCGCATGCAGGTCATTACCGGCCCCAACATGGGCGGCAAGTCGACCTACATGCGTCAGGTGGCGATCATCGTGCTGTTGGCCTCTATGGGCAGCTACGTACCGGCCGAGAGCTGCCGTCTCGGTCCGATCGACGCCATCCACACCCGCATCGGCGCGGCCGACGATCTGGCCAATGCGCAATCCACCTTCATGATGGAGATGACCGAGGCGGCGCAGATCCTGCATACCGCCACGCCGCATTCGCTGGTGTTGATGGACGAGATCGGCCGCGGCACGTCCACGTTCGACGGGTTGGCATTGGCCTCGGCGATCGCCACCCAGTTGCACAACCGGTCGCAGGCCTTCACGCTGTTCGCCACCCACTACTTCGAATTGACGGAGTTCCCGGCCACCCACCACGGCGCGGTGAATGTCCATGTCAGCGCCGCCGAATCCGGGCGCGACATCGTGTTCCTGCACGAGGTGCAAAGCGGCCCGGCCAGCCGCAGCTACGGCATCCAGGTGGCCCGCCTGGCCGGCATGCCGGCAGCGGTGCTGAACCATGCGCAGCATGCGCTGGACGCATTGGAACAGGGCGCCAGTGCCAATCAGGCGCAAGTGGACCTGTTTGCGGCGCCACCGGCGCCGGCCTTGGCGGCTGCTAGCCGGGTGGAGTCAGCCCTGGCGGCGGTCAACCCGGATGCGCTGAGCCCGCGCGAGGCGCTGGAGGTGTTGTACCAGTTGAAGAAGCTCGCCGGTTCGGCCTGAGCACCCTGAAACCTTGCTCCAGAGTCAGTCGACCGGACCAGCAAGGAATCTGCAGCGGGAACCTGCACTGTGGCGGACCTCCCAATTCGAAATTCAGGGCCTCTGACCCCGTCTTTTCAGGCTGCCCGCGCCGGCCGCAATTTCCCGATCAGAAACTGGCTGCCTGCCGCGGCCACCAGCAGCATCAGTATGCCGATACCCCAGAACACCCACAACAGCGGAGCCACCCACTCCAGCAGCGGGCCGACCCAGGGCGTGACCCAGGCCAGCACGTCCTGGGATGCAGTGATGAAAGCGAACAACCCTTCGCGCCACGCAGGGTCAAGCCAGGCATCCAGCCACGGCGGCAGGCTCAGGCCCGCCACGTCCTTCACGCCGCCCAGGGCCTGATCCGCGGACCGGGCGACCCAACCCGACACCGAGGCCAGCAGCGCTACGCCTGCGCTCCACAACAAGGCCAACAGGACAGCGACTCCCCACACCAGCACTTTCATCTTTGATTCCCATGTTGACGAACAGCCGATTGCTGCTGCCCGATTCTTGCCGTGCGACGCTTACCGTGCCGACCGTGCCGGCCGATGGCCGTAACGCCTGTCCGGGTTCGGCCGACCAAGGCAACCAGCACGGCGGCACCACCGGGACGGACTAGTCTTGCGCGTTCGGTCGCCCATCGTTGCTCGCAGGCGCAGTGATTCGCAGCGGTTGCAAACTGGCGAGGATCGTGCGCAGATGCTTGCCCTGCTGCTTGTACTGGTAATCCGCCTGCGCCCAATGTTCCTGCACGATCTCGGTCAGTCGGGAGTCCAGCGTCGCAGGTGGCAAGCGCAAGCGGGCCTCCGAGTCCGGGCCATCGCGGGTGATGACGGCGCCCGCGGCTCTTGCAATACGCAGCATCGGGGCATTTGTGCTCAAAGCATGGATCAGGATCTGGGAGTAACCGGCATTGCGTGTGTGCATGCACGCCCGCTCGAACAGCCTCGCGCCATAACCGCGCCCACGGGCGGACTTCATTACGGAGACACCGAACTCTGTGCAAGGCGATGGGGTGCCTTGTACGGGTATCGCCAGGTGGGCCATCGCGAGCAGTTCGAGCTTGCGGTTGTAGATGCCGAATACCTCGTCCCGCAACAGGTCCAGGCCGTCGACATAGGCTTCGATGTGCACATCGGTCGCAGCGAAACCGAATCGCAGGTACCGATCTCCTGGCTCCAGCGACACCAGGTGGGCCTTGATCCGCCCGCGCTGGTTTCGGCCCAATGAGCGAATCGGTGCCACCCTTGCTGTTGCGGGTTGCCCGCCCTGCCCGGCGCTGTCAGCGGGGATGAATACAGGAGTTGATGGCAACTGATCGTCCGCAGATTGATCGTGGGGTGACTGATTCATGGCCCTCAATATAAGGGTTAACCCGTATATATGCTAGTGGCGGAATTGACCTTGCTGCCGCATTGGCAATTTCAGGCAGCCGCAGGCCCTGTTTTGTCGGTACCTGCACAGAGGCGCCCTTCGATGTGCCAGCACATCCAGCGCGCGCATGGCGCCGGCGGGCAAGCCGGGCGCAGCACACCACCTCGCGAATCACCCCGTTTCCGGGCCCACCTCTGCCCCCTCGGCGGAGCATTCAAAGCGCCCTCTCCCCAAGCGCTTGGCCCGGTACAGCGCCGCATCGGCACGCTCGATCAGCCACTGTGCCGGCTGGTTGGCGTGGGCTTGCAGGCAAGCCACGCCGACGCTGACCGTGACCCAGGGACCGGATGGCGATGCTCCATGCGCCATCCGGGCAGACACCACCGCCTCGACACCCGCCTGCGCCACGACCGCCGCACTGGCCATGTCGGTGGAGGGCAGAAGAATCGCAAACTCTTCTCCGCCGAAGCGGCTGACCAGATCGCCGGCACGGCGCGAACAATTCGCCAGCAACGCGGCCACCTGGCGCAGGCAGTCGTCGCCACCGGCATGACCATAGCAGTCGTTGTACAGCTTGAAATGGTCGATATCGACCATCAACAGCGATAACGGCGCCTTGCTTCGCGCGCTGCGGATCCATTCGACTTGCAGCGTTTGATCGAACAGACGCCGGTTCGCGATGCCTGTCAGCCCGTCCGACAAGGCCATGCGTTCCAGCTTTTCGTTGGCAACCTGGAGATCGATCTGCGACTGTTTGCGCCAGGTGACGTTCTTGAGTGTACCGGTGAGGGCAACTGTCACACCGTGCTCCACGATGGCTTCACCTTGCGATCGGACCCAGATCTGGTTGCCGTTGGCGGTGACCATCTGCAGCTCCATATCCCACGGGACTTGATGGTGGATGGCGGCTTGGCGGGCCGCCATCCACTGCGCGCGAGACTCTGCAACATAGAATTCCATCATGCGGTCCTGGGTGGGTTCCACCGACGGATCGAGTTCGCAAATGCGGAACATCTCGTCCGACCACCGGTTCAGGCCTGTCCCGAGGTCGTGGTCCCACCCACCGGTACGCGACACCCGGCTCATGCGCGCCAGCAATTGCTCGGAGTGTGCCACCCGGGCATCGGCCGATTTGCGCTCGGTGATGTCGAGATAGGTGCCGGCGATCTGTAGTGGGCGCCCCATGTTGTCGCGCTCGGCCACTTTGCCTCGGCTATGCAGCCAGACCCAGTGGCCGTCCTGGTGGCGCACCCGATAGTCTGCAATCAATGCCTCGGACTGGCCAGAAAGATGGATTTCGCGGGAAGCGCCCCAGGCTCCGAGGTCGTCGGGATGGATGCGGTTGGCCCAGGTTTGCGAAGACTCTGCCGGGCTGTCTGCCGGCAGACCGACCATTTTTTGTGCCCTGGCGTCGACCGTGCGCTTGCCAGAGGCCAGATCCAACTCCCACATGCCGAGATCGCCGCCGTCCAATGCGGTCTGCAAGCGCTTCGACTGGTCTCTGGCGGCAACTTCTCGGGCCAGACGCAGGCCATCAAGATCCCTCTCTTTGCGCCGAACGATCATCAAGGAACCCAGCGCCGTGACCACAATTGCAAAAAACAACACGGCTTCCACGGCGGTCGTCCTGATCCAGGTCGCCAGGATCTTGGCAACCGGCCTGCTGATGTGGGTCACGAGAAGCGCGTCCATGTGTAGCTCTGGCGCCTGGGTCGTGCGATAGGCCAGCATATCGTCGGTGCCAGGGGGTCCACCAAAAACCCCTTCCACCTTGCCCGACGTGAGATGCTCCGAAAAATAGGCGGGCACCGCAGCCCCGCCCAAGTGGGTTGCGGCCAGCCTTGCGTCTTGCACGCGCAGGAAAACCCGCCCGCCTCCGTGGACCAGCGCACTTTGCACACCAGGCGCATAGATCACCGAGCGCAACAGGACCTCAAAGTGCGCAAGGTCGAGCGTCGCCGACACAATGCCGCTGAACTGGCCGCTTTGACTGAACCAGGCTTTGACCAGAACGATCGAAAACTCATTCAAGCTGGTGGTGAAAGGCTCTGAAACATACAGTGCGTCCTGGTCCGGGCGCGATCGGGCCTTCTGGAAATAGGATCGTCCACTGAGATTCGAATCCGACAATTCTGGGCGACTGCCTGCCACCACCGTGCCATCGGCATCGATCACCAGCATGGTGCGGACGGCAGGCATGGCGTCACTCATCGCCCGCAGGCGCGCCGACAGCTCAGGCGCGCGGCCAGACCGGAGCAGGGCGTCGGCATCGTCCCGAATGTTGACCAGGGCGGCGTTGATTCCCTGCAGTTGCTGGCCCAGGTTTTCATCGACCACACGGGCATGGGTCTGCAGCGCGTCGCGCTCGCGTGCCAGCGTGGCGCGGTAATCCTGGACCACCAGGTACACAAAGGTCAGGCACAACAGTGCCAGCACGGCGCCCATGGCCAGGCGTTGGCCAGCCAAAGCTCGCTGGGTCTGGATCGGCTTGAGGCTCTGGGAGGGCGCGCTGTGCATTCGTGGTGAATCAGGAGCAGGCCATTATGATCGGGGCAGTCCATTCCGCCGCCCTATTCCCCCCCATGACCTACTGCGTCGCCATCAAACTCAATGCCGGACTTGTCTTCCTGTCCGATTCCCGCACCAACGCCGGTCTGGACCAGATCAGCACCTTTCGCAAGATGATCGTTTACGAGCGACCGGACGACCGCTTCATGGTGCTGCTGTCGGCCGGCAACCTGAGCATCTCGCAATCGGTGCGCGAGATCCTGCAGATCGAGCAGCTCAAGGAGACGCCCGACAGCGAGCCGATCACGATCTGGAACGCGAAGAGCATGTTCGATGCCGCCCGTGTGCTCGGCTCGGCCATTCGCCATGTCCATGCGCGCGATGCAGAATCCTTGAAGCAATCGGGTGTGGATTTCAATGTGTCGCTGATCTTCGGTGGTCAGATCAAGGGCGAGGCGATGCGCCTGTTCCAGGTCTACTCGGCTGGCAACTTCATCGAGGCCACGCCCGAGACACCGTACTTTCAGGTCGGCGAATCCAAGTACGGCAAACCGGTACTCGACCGCGTGGTCACGCCCGACACACCGCTGGACGAAGCCGCCAAATGCGCCCTGGTGTCGATGGATTCCACGCTCAAGTCCAACCTGTCGGTGGGCCTGCCGCTGGACCTGGTCGTCTACGAGGCCAACAGCCTCCAGACCGACCGGGTGGTGTGCATCGACGAGAACAACCCTTACTTCAAGATGATGCACAACAACTGGGGCAAGAAACTGCGCGAGGTGTTCGACAGCATCGAGGATCCGATGTGGAAAGGCGAACAGACCGACGTGCCGCTGATGGTCGACGGCCAGCGCAACAAGCCGCTGCGCAAGATCACCACGCCGCAGGAGAAACTGATCTGACGATGCCCCTGGTCGTCTTCTCGCATGCCAACAGCTTTGGTGCGAGCACCTACCGCGTGTTGTTCCGCCGGCTTCGCGCCCGTGGCTTCAAGGTGCGCGCGGTCGACCGGTTCGGGCATTCGCCGGACTACCCGGTCACCAACAACTGGCCCGGGCTGGTGCAGCAACTGGCGGACTTTGCACGGGTCGAGTCCGACAAGGCGGGTGAGCCGGCCTTTCTGGTCGGGCACTCATTGGGCGGCTTTCTGAGCGTGATGGCGGCCGCCCGCTACCCTGAGCTGGCCCGCGGCGTGTTGCTGCTCGACTCGCCCTTGCTGGGCGGATGGCGTGCCACCACGTTGGGCGTCATCAAGACCACGCAGCTGGTCGGGTCGGTGTCACTCGGCGCTGTCAGCCGGCGCAGGCGCAACACCTGGCACAGCCAAGCGGAGGCCCTGGAATACTTCCAGCACAAGAAGGTGTTTGCGCGCTGGGACCCGCAGGTTCTGCAAGACTATGTGGAGCACGGCACCCATGAAGACGCCGATGGCCAGCGCGTCCTGAGTTTCGACCGTGCAGTGGAAACCGCGATCTACAACACCCTGCCCGACAACCTCGACCGGCTGCTCAGGAGCCACCCGTTGAAATGTCCGGTGGCGTTCATCGGCGGCATGCACTCCAAAGAGATGCAGCAGGTGGGCATGGCCATGACCCTGCAGGTGACGCGCGGGCGCATGGCGATAGTGGACGGCTCGCACCTTTTCCCGATGGAAAAACCCGACGTTACCGCCGCCATGATCGAAGCGGCACTGCTGAACCTGCAATCCATCGACTGACGCGGTCGGCAAACAGTTGGCCATCGCTACCGGATGGAGACATCGGCCCTGGCGCGTGCAGCGATCGCGGCCCAGTCCCATTCGATCCCGAGCCCGGGCGTGCTGGGCGCAACCGCATGGCCCGCGTCGATGCGGATGCGGCTGTGCGTGATGTCGTCGAGTTGTGCAATGTATTCCACCCAGGGCGCATTGGGCACCGCAGCGCACAGGCTCACGTGCAGCTCCATCAGAAAATGCGGGCACACCGGCACGTCGAAGCCTTCGGCCAGATGCGCCACCTTGATCCACGGCGTGATGCCGCCGATTCGGGCTACATCGGGCTGCACGATGCTGCAGGCGCCTTGCTCCAGGTACTCGCGAAACTGCGCCAGGTGGTAGAGCGACTCGCCCACCGCCACCGGGATGGCGGTGTGTTGACGCAGCTGGCGGTGCCCGGCCACATCTTCGGCCGGCAAGGGCTCCTCCAGCCAGGCGAGGTCCAGGCCGGCGAATGCCGCGGCGCGGCGCACCACCTCGGGCCGGTTGAAGCCCTGGTTGGCGTCGGTCATGATGTCGAACCCGGGCCCGACCGCTGCGCGCACCGCCGACAGGCGCGCAAGGTCTTCGCTCACATGGGGCCGCCCGACCTTGATCTTGGCGCCGCGAAAGCCCTGTGCCTGGGCGGCCAGCGTCTGGTCGACCAGTTCGGCGGCCTCCAGTTGCAGCCACCCGCCCTCGGTGGTGTAGACCGGCACGCGCGGTTGGGCGCCCCCGAGCAGTTCCCACAGCGGAAGGCCGAGGCTGCGGCCGCGCCAGTCCCACAGGGCGGTATCGACACAGGCCAGTGCCAGGCTGGTGATGGCGCCCACCGCGGTGGCATGGGTGTGAAAAAACAGATCTTTCCAGATCGCCTCGACATGCAGCGGGTTGCGCCCGATCAGACGGGGCGCCAGGTGGTCGGCCAGCAGGGCCCGAATGGACGACCCTCCGGTGCCGATGGTGTAGGCATAACCCGTGGCCTCGATGCCATCGCTGCAGCGCAGCGTGAGCAGGACGGTCTCTTGCGTCACGAAAGACTGGATGGCGTCGGTGCGTACCACCTTGGGTGGCAGGTCGACCTGGCGCAAACGCACGGATTCAATGACGGAATGGGTGTTCAAGGGTTTTACCGGATAGGCATCGAGCGGGAATGACCGGATCATAAATTGGTATGACCACCTGTCCAATTCAGGTAAACCCTAACGAGCTCCATGCCACTGCAAGCCGTAGAACCCCAACGCCTCTACCGGCAGATCGCCGAGCAATTGCGTGCGCTCATCGGCCAAGGCGAATTCGCTGCGGGCGCGCGGCTTCCGGCCGAGCGCGATCTGGCCCGCCAGCTCGGTGTCAGCCGCCCCACGGTGCGTGAGGCCCTGATTGCGCTGGAGGTCGAGGGTTGGGTCGAGGTGCGCTCCGGCTCCGGCGTCTTTGCCCGCGAGCGCGTGCCCCCAGCAGAACCGGCCGTCGACGAAGCGGGGGCCTCCGAATGGGGGCCGCTCGAGCTGATCCGCGCGCGGCGCGTGGTCGAAGGCGAGACTGCCGCGCTCGCGGCGAAGATGGCCAAACGGCGCGACATCGACGCCATGCGCTCGGCCATCGATCACATGAAGGCCTGCGCCGACCAGAACATCATGCCGCTGGATGGCGACCGGGCGTTCCATACAGCCGTCGTCCTGGCTGGCGAAAACAGCGTGCTGACCGACACCGTGCAAAGCTTCTGGGACTCCCGCCGTGGACCTGTATTCGAGCGGCTGGGCGGCCATTTCGAGTCCGTCCCATCCTGGCGTGCAGCCATTGCCGAGCACGAGGCCGTTTTCGATGCGGTCAAGGCACGCGACGCCAACCGCGCCCGCACGGCCATGCAGGCCCACTTGGACAAGTCCCATGCCCGATTCAGCGCGAGCTGGCGCCGCGCGAACAAGCCCTGACTCTCCGCCAGCGCCCCTTTTCATCACCACACCAGGAGACACCCATGAAGAAACGCAGCATCCTTCGCACCCTCGTCGCCAGCGCCGCAATGGCACTGGTGCTGGGCACCAGCGGCCTCGCACAAGCGCAGACCAAGCTCAAATGGGCGCATGTCTATGAGACCTCGGAGCCCTACCACACCGAGAGTGTCTGGGCGGCCGAGGAAATCAAGAAACGCACCAACGGCAAGTTCGACATCCAGGTGTTCCCGGCCAGCTCGCTGGGCAAGGAGACCGACATCAACCAGGGCATGACCCTGGGCACAGTCGACATGATCATCAGCGGCCCGAGCTTCGCAGCCCGCAACTACCCGCGTCTGGGCATCGCCTACTACCCCTTCATCTTCCGCGATGGCGACCACCTGCTGGCCTACAGCAAGAGCGATGTGTTCCGCGAGATGGTCAACGGGTACCGCGACAAGACCGGTATCCAGATCACCGCCTACACCTACTACGGCGCACGCCACACCACGGCCCAGAAGGCCTTCACCAACTGCGAGGGCATGAAGGGTATCAAGATCCGCGTGCCGGATGTGCCTGCCTACACCGCCACCCCCAAAGCCTGCGGTGCCAATCCCACACCGATCGCATTCGCCGAGGTCTACCTGGCACTGCAGAACGGCACCGTGGAGGCCCAGGAAAACCCCTTGACCACGATCGAGGCCAAGAAGTTCTTCGAGGTGCAAAAGGCCATCATGCTGACCGGCCACATCGTCGATGGCCTCACGACCCAGGTGGCCCCGCATGTGTGGACCAAGCTCAGTGATGCTGAAAAGGCAATCTTCACCGACGTCACCCGCGAAGCCGCCGCGCGTGCCTCGGCCGCCATCAAGAAGCGCGAGGCGGAACTGGTCGACGAATTCAAGAAAAAGGGGCTGCAGGTCGTGAACGTCGATCGCAAGAGCTTCCAGGACGCCGTGCTCAGGAGCTCGACACTCGAGTCGATGGGGTTCACGCGCTCCGACTACGACCGCATCCAGGCGGTTCGGTAATCTGACATGGACATTGATGCCGGCCCCAAGGTGATGGGCGACGACGGCGAGTTTCACGCCGTCGACGAAGCCATCGACCTGTCGTCCACACCCCTGGAGGCGTGGGCGGCGCTGCTGCTGTTCTGGGCACTGGGCGGCGTCGTGTTCACGCAATTCTTCACGCGCTACTTCCTCAACGACTCCGCGTCCTGGACCGAAGAGATCGCCCGTTACCTGCTGATCGGTGTGGTTTTTGTCGGCGCGTCGATCGGCGTCGCACGCGACAACCACATCCAGGTCGACCTGTTGTTCCGCTACCTGCCGCCAAGTGTCGCACGGGTACTGGCGACGGTGGTGGATGTGCTGCGCTGCGCCTTCTTCGCTGCCATGACGTTCTATACCGTACAGATGATGCAGAAGATGGGCAATTACCAGATGACCGTCGTCGATCTGCCGATGAACATCGTCTACTCGGTCGTGCTGTTCGGTTTTGCCGTCATGACGCTGCGCTCGCTCTGGGTGGCACGGATCCATTGGACGCGCGGTTATTCCGTGCTGGAGCGCCCCGAAACCTCGATGGAAGACCGCTAGGCAGGCCCCATGCTCAAGATCCTGTTCCTGTTCCTGATGGCCGGCGGCATTCCGGTGGCGATTGCCATGGCGGGCTCGTCGCTGCTGTACATCCTTGTCAGCGGCAATCTGCCGCCGTTCGCGGTGGTGCACCGCATGATCGGTGGCATCGACAGCTTTCCGCTGCTGGCGGTTCCGTTTTTCATCCTGGCCGGCAACCTGATGAACAACGCCGGTATCACCAACCGGATCTACAACTTCGCGCTGGCCCTGGTGGGCTGGCTCAAGGGCGGTCTGGGCCATGTCAATGTGGTCGGCTCGGTGATCTTCGCCGGCATGAGCGGCACAGCCATTGCCGACGCCGCCGGCCTGGGCACGGTCGAGATCAAGGCCATGAAAGACCATGGCTACGACACCGAGTTCGCGGTCGGGGTCACGGCAGCCAGCGCCACGCTGGGCCCGATCATCCCGCCATCGCTGCCGTTCGTGATCTACGCCATGATGGCCAATGTATCGGTCGGCGCACTGTTCCTGGCCGGCATCCTTCCGGGGATGCTGATGGCTTTCCTGATGATGGTCACCGTGTCCTACTTCGCGCACAAGAACAATTGGGGCGGCGACGTCAAGTTCTCGGCTTCGCGTGTCGGCCGAGCCTTGATAGAACTGGGCATCGTGGCCGCCTGGCCCCTGGCGACCTGGGCCGCGGTCACGCAGGCAGGCCTGCCTGCCCAACCGGTGATGGTGGCGTCGATGGTGCTGCTGTTCGTCTGCGACCGCCTGTTCCGGTGGCAGGCGGTCCTGCCGATCATGACGCCGGTGTTGCTGATCGGCGGCATGACCACTGGCCTGTTTACCCCCACCGAGGGCGCCATCGCGGCCAGTGCCTGGGCGCTGTTCCTGGGCCTGGTGTGGTACCGCACCATGTCCTTGCGCATGTTCGTCAAGGTCAGCCTGGACACCGTCGAGACCACCGCAACGGTGATGTTCATCGTTGCCGCAGCCTCCATATTCGGCTGGATGCTCACAGCCACTGGCGTCACAGCGGCCATCAGCACCTGGGTGCTGGCCTTCACGCAGAGCCCTTGGCTGTTCCTGCTGCTGGCCAATTTGCTGATGCTTTTTGTGGGCTGCTTCCTGGAGCCCACCGCCGCCATCACCATCCTGGTGCCGATCCTGGTGCCGATCTGCCAGAAGCTGGGCATCGACCTGGTGCACTTCGGCCTGGTGATGGTGCTCAACCTGATGATCGGGCTGCTTCACCCCCCGATGGGCATGGTGCTGTTCGTGCTGGCGAGGGTGGCCAAACTCTCGGTCGAACGCACCACCATGGCGATCCTGCCCTGGCTGGCACCGCTGCTTATCTCGCTGGGCATCATCACCTACTTCCCCAGCCTGGTACTCTGGTTGCCCCGACAATTCCTCTGAAATCCTGCCCGACGGGCGGCCCCCACCCATGAACCCTTTCATTCGCCTTCACCCCGCCGACGATGTACTGATCGCCCGGATGCAACTGGTCGGTGGCGCCAGCATCGAGCAGGTCACCGTGCGCGGACTCGTTCCGGCCGGCCACAAGGTCGCCGTTCGTGCACTGGCGCCGGGGCAGCCGGTGCGCCGCTACAACCAGATCATCGGGTTTGCCACGCGGGACATCGCCGCCGGTGAACACGTGCACACCCACAATCTGGGCATGGGCGAAGAAAAAGGGCAGTTCGCACGCGACTATGCGGTCGGCGCCGATGTGAAGCCACCGCCCGAGCGGCGCCACGCCAGCTTCATGGGCTACCAGCGCCCGGGCGGCCGCGTCGGCACACGCAACTACATCGGCGTGTTGTCGTCGGTGAACTGCTCGGCCACTGCCGCACGGGCCATCGCAGACCACTTCTCGCGCCAGATCCATCCCGAGGTGTTGGCCGCCTTCCCGAACGTCGACGGTGTAGTGGCGCTCACCCACGGGACTGGCTGCGGCATGGATGGCGACGGTGAAGGCCTGCGCGTCCTGCAGCGCACGCTGGCCGGGTATGCGCGCCATGCCAACTTCTGCGCCGTGCTGGTTGTCGGGCTGGGCTGCGAATCCAACCAGATCAACGCCTGGCTGGCGAACAGCGATCTGCGCCAAGGCGAGACGCTGCGTGTGTTCAACATCCAGGATTCCGGCGGTACCCGCAAGACGGTCGACCGGGGCATCAGCATCATCCAGGAGATGCTGCCGCTAGCCAACCAGACGCAGCGCACGCCCTGCAGCGCCGAACACATCACGATCGGCCTGCAGTGCGGCGGCTCCGACGGCTACAGCGGTATCAGCGCCAACCCGGCGCTGGGGGCTGCTGTCGACCTGCTGGTGGCGCACGGCGGTTCGGCGATCCTGTCCGAAACACCCGAGATCTACGGCGCCGAGCACCTGCTGACGCGCCGCGCAGTCGACCCTGCGGTAGCCGCCAAGCTGATCGAACGCATCCACTGGTGGGAGCGCTACACGGCCATGCATCAGGGCGAGATGAACAACAACCCCTCGCCCGGCAACAAGGCCGGCGGGTTGACCACCATCCTGGAAAAATCGCTGGGCGCTGTGGCCAAGGGGGGCACCAGCAACCTGCAGGCGGTCTATGAATACGCAGAACCGGTCACCACGCGCGGCTTCGTCTACATGGACACTCCCGGTTATGACCCGGTCAGTGCCACCGGGCAGGTGGCGGGTGGCGCCAACTTGATCTGCTTCACGACCGGCCGCGGCTCGGCCTACGGCTGCGCGCCGGCGCCCTCGCTCAAGTTGGCGACCAACACCGCGCTGTGGCTGCGGCAAGAGGAAGACATGGACATCAATTGCGGCGAGATCGTCGACGGCACGGTCTCGATCGCCACCATGGGCCAGCGCATTTTCGATCTGGTGCTGGCCACAGCCTCGGGCACACAGAGTAAAAGCGAGCAGCACGGGTATGGCCAGAACGAATTCGTTCCCTGGCAGCTCGGCGCGGTGATGTAGATCGCCAGCACATGATGCAACTGCCATCGCCTGCCATCAGCGACCAGGTGGCCCTGGTGACTGGCGCCAACGCCGGCATGGGGCTGGCCACGACACGCGCACTGCTTGCCGCCGGTTACCGGGTCGCCGCCACCGACCTGCATACCGACACCGTCGCCCGGGAGTCGGCAACCCACGGCGAGCGCTTGGCCTGCTCCACGATGGACGTCGGCGATCCGCAAGCGGTGGACCGCGCGTGCGGTGCAATCGAGGCCCATTTCGGCCGCATCGACGTATGCATCAACAACGCCGGCTTTCTGCAATACGCAGATTGCGAACAGACCAGCGCCGAACTCTGGCACAAGACCTTGCGCACCAACCTCGATGGCGTGTTCTTCGTGTCCCAGCGCGTGGCCCCGGGCATGGCTTCGCGCGGGTTCGGACGCATCGTCAACGTCTCGTCCTTCGGCGCCAAGACCGGCGGACTGTCGCCCTTGCCCGCCTACGCCGCCAGCAAGGGCGGCGTGATCTCGCTCACCTTCAGTTTCGCCCGCCAGTATGCGTCCCGCGGCGTGACCTGCAACGCGATCGCGCCAACCTTCGTCAAGACCCAGATGCTGATCGACCAGGTCAGCGCCGAGCGCCAGGTCCAACTGAAGGCACAGATCCCCGTCGGCCGCTTCTGCGAACTCGAGGAGTTCGCGCATTGCGTGCTGTTTCTGGCGCATCCGCTGAGCGGGTTCGTGACCGGCGAGGTGCTCGACCTCAACGGCGGACTGCAGTTCGACTGACCCGCCACCCAATAGATACAAGGAAACCCGTCATGTTGCAAAGCTGGAGATGGTTTGGCCCGGGTGATCCGGTTTCTCTGCGCGAGATCCGGCAGGCCGGCGTCACCGATGTCGTGTCCTCGCTGCACCACATTGCCTGTGGCGAGCCCTGGCCGCGCGAAGAGATCCGCAAGCGCATCGACGCCATCGCCTGGGACTCAGAGCAGCAGCGCGCAACCGGCCTGCGCTGGAGCATGGTCGAGAGCCTTCCGATCCACGAGGACATCAAGACCCGCAGCGGTGAATTCCGGCACTACACCGAGGTCTACCGGGAAAACCTGCGCCGCCTAGGCGCCGAGGGCGTGCGCGCCGTCTGCTACAACTTCATGCCGGTGCTGGACTGGGCGCGCACCGACCTTTATGTAGAGCAGGCCGATGGCAGTACGATCTCAGGTTGCAACATCGATGCCTTCGTGGCCTTCGACCTGTTCCTGTTGCGCCGGCCAGGCGCCGAGGCCGACTATCCGCCCTATGCGCTTGCATCGGCGCGCGAGTTCTGGGACTCGCTGGACCCCGCAGCCAGGGACAGCCTGCGCGACTGCGTGCTGCTGGGCCTGCCCGGAACTGTGGAGGACCTGACGCCAGCCGACTTCCTGCAGCGGCTGGACCGCTACCGCGGCATCGACGCCGAGCGCCTGCGCGCCAATCTAGTGGCCTTCCTGCAAGACATCATGCCTACCTGCGAAGAAGTCGGCGTGCGCATGTGCATCCACCCCGATGACCCGGCCTACCCGATCTTCGGCATTCCCCGCATCCTGAGCCGCTCCGAAGATGTGCAGCGCCTGTTCGACGCCGTACCGTCTCCCAGCAACGGGCTGACGCTGTGCACTGGCTCCTTCGGCAGCTGCATCGCCAACGACCCGGCGCAGATGTTCGAGCGCTTCGCCGACCGGGTCTATTTCGTGCACTTCCGCAATGTCACCCATGTGCCCGGCAAGGAAGGCTCGTTCTACGAATCCAACCATCTGTTCGGCTCGGTCGACATGCCGCGCGCGATGACGGCACTTATCCGCGAAGAAGAACGTCGCAAGGCCGCCGGTCTGCCCGACTGGTCGATTCCGGTCCGTCCGGACCACGGCAAACTGATGGACGGCGACAAGGACAGCGCGGCCTACCCCGGCTACTCGCGCACTGGTCGCATGATCGGGCTGGCAGAGCTGCGCGGGCTGGAGGTCGGCTTGCGGCATTCGCTGGGGCTGCTGATCTGACCCCCGGGGAGGCTGCTCCTAGGGATGTGCCGCAGATAGATCGACAAGGCACGGCCGTTTAGGGTCGAACTTCCACCCCGGGACGAGGTACTGCATGGCGATGGCGTCATCGCGGGCACCCAGGTCGTGGCGCACATAGCGCTGGTGCGCAGCTTCCACCGCAGCCATGTCGAGACTGACCCCCAGACCCGGCGCGCTCGGTACCTTGATGCGACCGCCGACGATCTGCAGCGGGTTGTGCGTGAGGTTCTGCCCGTCCTGCCAGATCCAATGCGTGTCGATGGCGGTCACCCGGCCCGGCGCAGCTGCGGCGACATGGGTGAACATCGCCAGCGACACGTCGAAATGGTTGTTGGAGTGGGAGCCCCAGGTCAGCCCCCACATCTGGCAGAGCTGGGCGACGCGCACCGAACCCTGCAGGGTCCAGAAATGTGGGTCGGCCAGGGGGATGTCGACCGATTGCAGGCTGATCGCATGGGCCAACTCGCGCCAGTCGGTGGCCACCATGTTGGTCGCGGTGGGCAGGCCGGTCGCACGGCGAAACTCGGCCATCACTTCGCGCGCCGAAAAAACACCCTCCGCGCCACACGGGTCTTCTGCGTAGGCCAGCTCGCGGTGGCGGTCCCGGCACAGGCGCACCGCGTCGCGCAACAGCCAGCCACCGTTGGGGTCGAGCGTGACGCGCGCCTCGGGAAACCGCTCGTGCAAGGCAACGATGGCTTCCATCTCGTCTTCGCCGCGCAATACCCCGCCCTTGAGCTTGAAGTCGCGAAAGCCGTAGCGTGCATGGCTGGCCTCGGCCAGCCGCACGATGGCCTGCGCGTCCATGGCGGGCTCATGGCGCAGGCGCAACCAGTCGTCGGCGGCGTCCGGTTCGCTGCGATAAGGCAGGTCGGTGCGCTCGCGATCGCCCACGTAAAAGAGGTACCCCAACACATCGACCGCATCGCGTTGCTGGCCTTCGCCGAGCAGCGCTGCCAGCGGCACTTTGAGAAACTGCCCGAGCAAGTCGAGCAGCGCACACTCCACCGCAGTCACAGCGTGAATGGCAACCCGCAAGTCGAAAGTCTGGTTGCCGCGCCCGCCGCTGTCGCGTTCGGCATAGCGGGCCCGCATCTGATTCAGGATGCCGCTCCAGCCCCCGACCGACTGCCCTTCGACCAGGGCGCGGGCGTCTTCGAGCGTCTGGCGAATCTTTTCGCCACCGGGCACTTCACCCACACCGGTGCGACCCGCACTGTCTGTCAGCAGCACGAGGTTCCGCGTGAAAAACGGACCGTGGGCGCCACTCAGGTTGAGCAGCATGCCGTCCATGCCGGCAACCGGGATGACCTGCATCCTGGTGATGGCCGGGGGTTTTCCTGCCACGGTGGTACTGAGGGAGTCACTGGCGAGGGTAGGGGTCATGGGTCCGACAAGAGTGGTCAATCCGAAACCTGGGATCGGCGCAGGCGTTCGCGGCTGTTGCCCAGATGGGTTCGCATGGCGGCACGGGCCGCATCGGCGTCCTGGTCACGAATCGCGAAGAAGATGTTCTCATGCTCGGCATTGATACGCTGGAGGTAGGCCAGGCGCCCATCCGGCGCCGTTTGGGGCGTGTTCACTCGGGTACGGGGAATGATCATTGCCCCAAGGTAAGTCATCAGGTCGGTGAAGTGATGGTTGCCGGTGGCACGCGCCACTTCCATATGGAACTGGAAGTCTGGCGGAACAGCATCTGAATCCTGCTCGATGGACGTCCGGAATGCCTGCAAGGCCGCTTGCATGGCGTCCAGGCCCTGCGTGGTGCGCCGTTCTGCGGCGAGGGCGGCCGCCTCGGCCTCCAGGCTGATACGCAACTCCAGCACCGCGATCACGTCCGCCACGGTGGCGAAGTCGAGCGCCGAGATCTTGAAATTGCTGCTGGGTTGGGATTCGCTGATGAAAGTGCCAATGCCATGCCGGGTCGCCACCAGGCCGGACGCCTGAAGGCGGGACAGGGCTTCCCGCACCACGGTGCGGCTGACGTCGAAGCGCAGCATGATTTCTGCCTCGGTAGGCAGCTTGTCGCCGGCCTTGGCGCGCCCGGAGCGGATGTCTTCACCCAGGCTGGAGACGATCTCGACGACGAGTCCACGGGGCCGGCGCACCCGCCCGGAGGGCCCCGCAGCATCTGGGGCAACGTCGGAAGACGGTCTAGGGGTATTCCTTGATTTCATCGAAAGTTACTTGACAGTCCCATAGTCGGCCCAAATAATCAAGTTGTCGGACAACATATGACTGACAACTAAGGTACCAGACGCACTGTAGCAAAACTCCTGGAAATGTCCAACCGCCAATATGTCGAACATTTTTCAGGGCCGAGGACGACCATCCATACCCACCAGGAGACCACCATGACGCTTCGCAGAACCCTAATTGCAGCCGCCCTTGGCGCATTCACAATTGCCGCGTCGTTCGGCGTGGCAGCCCAGACCGTACTCAAGGCTGCCGATGTGCATCCGGCAGGTTACCCGAACGTAGTCGCTGTAGAAAACATGGGCAAGAAGCTGGAAGCAGCCACCAACGGCAAATACAAGCTGCAGATGTTTCCTGCCGGGGTGCTTGGCAGTGAAAAGGAGATGATTGAACAAGTGCAGATCGGCGCGCTGCAGATTGCACGCATCTCCCTCGGCCCGATGGGGCCCCTGGTGCCCGAAGTGAATGTGTTCAACATGCCCTTCGTGTTCCGCGACGAATCCCATATGCGCGCAGTCATCGACGGCCCGATCGGCAAGGAACTGCTCGACAAGATAACCGCCAGCCCCGCGCGTCTGGTGGCCTTGGGCTGGATGGACAGCGGTTCGCGCAGCCTTTACACCAAGAAGGAGGTGAAGACACCCGCAGACCTGAAGGGCTTGAAGATCCGCGTGATGGGCAACCCGCTGTTCGTCGACATGATGAACGCCATGGGCGGCAACGGCATCACCATGGGCCACAACGACACTTTCAGCGCTCTGCAAACCGGTGTCGTGGATGGCGCAGAGAACAACCCGCCCACGCTGTTTACCGCCAACCACTACACCACCGGCGTGAAGTTCTATGCGCAAACCAACCACCTGATCATTCCCGAGATTTTTGTCATGTCCAAGATCACCTGGGACAAGATGACCAAGGATGAACAGGCAAACGTGATGAAGTTCGCGCGCGAAGCGCAGATGGAGCAACGCGGTCTGTGGGACAAGAGCGTTTCCGAGTACAGCGGCAAGCTCAAGGCCGCCGGTATCCAGTTCGTGGCGGTCGACAACAAGCCGTTCTTCGACGCCACGGCACCGGTGCGGGTCAAGTACGGCTCGGCCTACACGGAACTGATCAACAGGGTCCAGGCCGTCAAGTAAGCCGCGCTCGGCGGCGACACCGGCGTGCAGGGCTCGCTGGCACTGCAGGTCCGCAAGCTCAACCCAACAAGGCCGGTGCGCCCCATGCAAGAAAAAATCCTTCGCCTGCTGGACGGCGTCTATCTGGTCTGCATCTGGGCTGCCGGGCTGGCCATCGCCGCCATGAGCCTGATCGTCCCCTGGGGCGTGTTCGCCCGCTACGTGCTGGGGACAGGCGCCAACTGGCCGGAGCCGGTAGCAGTACTGTTGATGATCACGTTCACTTTCCTCGGCGCTGCAGCCGGCTATCGTGCCGGTGCGCATATCGCCGTGGGCATGCTGACCGATCGATTGCCGCCGCCATTGCGCTGGCTCTGCGCCAGGCTGGTGGACGGCCTGATGATCGCCATCTGCCTGTTCGTGATTGTGTGGGGAGGCAAGCTGTCGCTGGAGACGATGCAACAGACCCTGGCCGACCTGCCCTGGATGCCGGTGGGCTACACCTACCTGCCATTGCCCCTGGGCAGCCTGCTGACCCTCGTGTTCGTCATCGAGAAAATGATCTTCGGCCCGCAGAACCACCGTGCGGTTGTGGTCTTTGACCACGAACCGGCGAAAGTCACTGCCGAGGCGATCTGACATGGATGCCTTCGTCTTGCTGGGAAGTTTCGCGGTGTTGATGCTGATCGGCATGCCGGTAGCCTATGCGCTGGGCATGGCCGCACTGGTCGGCGCACTCTGGATCGACCTGCCGCTGGATGGCGTGATGATCCAGATCGCCAGTGGCGTCAACAAGTTCTCGCTGCTGGCCATTCCCTGCTTCGTTCTGGCCGGCGCCATCATGGCCGAAGGCGGCATGGCCCGGCGGCTGGTGGCATTCGCCGGCGTATTGATCGGTTTTGTGCGCGGCGGCTTGTCACTGGTCAATATCCTGGCTTCCACGTTTTTTGGTGCGATCTCCGGCTCGGCGGTGGCAGATACCGCTTCAATCGGATCTGTGCTGATTCCCGAGATGGAAAAGAAAGGATATCCGCGCGATTTCTCGACTGCTGTCACGGTGAGCGGCTCGGTCCAGGCCATCCTGATACCGCCCAGCCACAACGCGGTCATCTACTCGATGGCGGCAGGCGGGTCGGTCTCCATCGCGGCGTTGTTCATGGCCGGCGTGTTTCCGGGCCTTCTGCTGGGGCTGAGTCTGTCGATCTATTGCCTGGTGGTGGCACGCAAACGCAACTTCCCAAAAGGCCGCTCGATCCCGATGGCAGAGGCGCTGCGCATCTGCCGGGAGGCGCTGTGGGGGCTGATGACCATGGTCATCATTCTGGGGGGCATCATGTCGGGCGTGTTTACCGCGACCGAGTCCGCGTCGATCGCCGTCCTGTGGGCATTCTTCGTCACGATGTTCATCTACCGTGACTACCCATGGCGTGACCTGCCCAAGCTGATGCACCGTACGGTCAAGACCGTGTGCATCGTGATGATCCTTATCGGCTTTGCAGCCAGTTTCGGCTACATCATGACCCTGATGCAGATTCCCCTGAAAATCACCACAGCCTTCACCGCCATCAGTGACAACCGCTACGTCATCCTGGCCCTGATCAACATCATGCTGCTGGCGTTGGGCACCTTGATGGACATGGCGCCGCTGATCCTCATCCTGACGCCGATCCTCTTGCCTGTGGTCAAGCTGCTGGGAGTTGACCCGGTGCACTTCGGCATGATCATGATGGTCAACCTCGGCGTCGGCCTGATCACTCCGCCGGTCGGTGCGGTGCTGTTCGTCGGCAGCGCCGTGGCCAAGTTGCCGATCGAGCGGGTGGTCCGCGCGATGGGGCCGTTTTTCGTGATCCTGCTGTCCGTGCTCCTGCTGATCACCTATGTGCCTGCGATCTCACTGTGGCTGCCCCGTAGCCTGGGTCTTTGAACCCGCTGGTCCTGGTCACCCACCCGCGCGAGCGGCTGGCCGACTACTTTGGCGAAGAGGCACTGCGCACTCTGGGCATGTTCGCCGAGGTACGGCTCAACACACTTGACACGGATTTCTCCAGCGCCCAACTGGTAGCGGCCGCCCAGGGGTGCCAGCTGATCATTGCGTACCGTCAGACCGCCTTGGACGCCAGCGTGTTCGCGGCATTGCCCGCCCTGCAGGCAGTTGTCCGGTGTGCAGTTGACATCCGCACCATCGATGTCGATGCGGCCAGCGCCAACGGTGTGCTGGTGACCCAGGCCAGTGCCGGCTTCATGGCATCGGTTTCGGAATGGACTGTCGGCGTGATGATCGATCTGGCCCGCCACATCACGGAATCTGCCGCCAGCTACCACGCCGGCCATCCAGTGCAGCCCCGCATGGGTCGCGAATTGAGAGGCGCCACCCTTGGCGTGATTGGTTACGGTCAGATCAGCCGCTATCTGTGCCCGCTGGCGCAGGCATTGGGCATGCGCGTGGTGGTGACTGATCCGATGGCGCAGGTCAGCGCCCCAGGCATGACCCAGACTGGGTTGCCCGAACTGCTGGCACAGGCTGACTTTGTGGTGTGCCTGGCTACCGCCACCGCAGCGACTGAAAACATGATGGGGGACACCGCCTTTACCCGTATGAAGCGGGGCGCCTATTTCATCAACGCGGCGCGCGGGAACCTGGTCGACGAAGCCGCACTATTGCGCGCGCTGGTCAGCGGGCACCTGGGTGGTGCAGCGCTCGATGTGGGCCGCGCACCCGACCAGATGCCCAGCCCCGCATTAGCACGTCACGCGCGGGTCATCGCGACACCCCACATCGGCGGCTTGACGCCACCAGCCATCGAACACCAGGCGCTCGAATCCGTTGCGCAGGCACGGGAAATTCTGCTGGGACACCTACCGGTAGGCGCCGTCAATGCTTCGTCAGCCAGCCGACTGCGCGCAGCCGGGCAGGAAGGCTGAACCCAGCAGCTCACCACACCAGGCCGCGTGCCGGCCTTTCCATCAGCCCCTGTCGCCGCGCCATCGTTTGAGCTCGGGTGGTCGCGGGTTCTCGTTACGGACGTGCGTCGAAAAATACACGCGCACATCGCCCAACCGATAGGCCAGCCCGGCATGCCCTATGGCGCCCAGTTCACAGTACCCGTCCAGGCCGTTGCCAGCACCACAATGCCAAACGCAATGCGGTACCACGCAAACCCCACAAAGGTGTGCGTGGCGATGTAGCGCAACAACCAGCGGATGCACAGCCAGGCGCTGATGAACGCAAACAGCAGGCCCACGCCGAACATCGGCAGGTCGGCCATCGACAGCAACGCGCGCTCCTTGTACAGGCTGTAGGCGCCAGCACCGATCAGCGTGGGGATGGCCAGGTAGAACGAGAAGTCGGTGGCCGCCTTGCGCGACAGGCCCAGCAGCATGCCCCCTATGATGGTGGCCCCGCTGCGGCTGGTGCCCGGGATCATCGCCAGGCACTGCACCAGGCCGACCTTGAGCGCGTCCAGGCCGGACATCTGGTCGACATCATGGATGCGCGGCGCCGTGGCGGCCTGGCTTTGACGGCGCTCGGCCCACAGAATGATGAAGCCCCCCACGATGAACGCACTGGCCACCACCACCGGCGTGAACAGGTGCGCCTTGATCGCCTTGCCGAACAGCAGCCCGAGCAGCACCGCCGGCACGAAGGCCACCGCCACATTCGCGGCAAAGCGTTGCGCCTGGCGTTGCGTGGGCAGTGCCACCAACGTGTCGCGGATCTTTTGCCAATAGACGATGATGACCGCCAGGATGGCGCCGGTCTGGATCGCAATGTCGAACACCTTGCCCTTGGCATCGTCCAGGCCCAGCAGCGAGCCGACCAGGATCAGGTGCCCGGTGGATGAAATGGGCAGAAACTCGGTCAGCCCCTCGACGATGCCCATGATCGCCGCCTTGACCAGCAATACGATGTCCACGCGTGCTCCTTGAAGAGCGGCGATTATCGCCCCGTCCTGTGACAGCCTTATTCGTAGCGCAGCGCCTGGATCGGCAGCAGCCGCGATGCGCGCCGTGCGGGGTAGAAGCCGAACAATACGCCGACAAAGCCCGAGAAGCCGGCGGCCAGCAACACGCTGGCGGGCGTCATGCTGACCTGCCAGCCGGCAAAATACCCGATTGCCCAGGTGGCTGCGGCCCCCAGCACCACACCGATGGCGCCACCGATCAGGCTCAGCGTGACGGCCTCGATCAGAAACTGGCTGAGGATGTCGCGGCTACGCGCCCCCACCGCCATGCGCAGCCCGATCTCGCGCGTGCGCTCGGTCACGCTGACCAGCATGATGTTCATGATGCCGATGCCGCCGATGATCAGGCTGATGCCAGCCACGGCCGACAGCAGCAGCGTCATCACCCGGCTCGACGCCTCCTGGGCCTGCAGAATTTCGGTCAGGTTGCGGATCGAGAACGGGTCGTCGGCATTGGGCTGCACCTTGAAGCGCTGGCGCAGCAGGTCCTTGATGTTGTCCTCGGCCGCCTTCATGCTCTGACCCTCGCGCACCTTGACGCTGATCGAGCCCACCCGCTTGCTCTTGCCACCCCAGCCGCCCTGCACGCGGTTGCGGAAGGTCGAGATCGGCAGCAGCAGGATGTCGTCCTGGTCCTGCCCCATCGAGTTCTGGCCCTTCTTGGCCAACACGCCGATGATGGTCACCGGCACCTTCTTCACGCGGATCACCTGCTCCAGCGGATCGGCGTCGCCGAACAGTTCACGCGCGGTGGTCTGGCCGATGATGGCCACCTTGGCCGAGCCCGCCACCTCGGCCGCTTCGAACAGCCGGCCGGACTCGAGCGGCCACTCGCGCGCCTCCAGGTAGTCGTTGGTGGTTCCCAGCGCACTGGTGCTCCAATTCGCATTGCCAGACACCACCTGCACGCCCGCACGCATCGAGGGCGCTGCCACCTGCACCTCGGACACATCAACAGCGATGGCCAGCGCATCTTCCTCGGTCAGTGCCTGGCCGGTCTGCGCGCCGAGTCGGGCGCCACCCTGGGTGATCGTGCCTGGAAGCACCAGCATGATGTTGGAGCCCAGGCCCTTCATCTGCTCCTGCACGCGATCGGTCGCGCCCTGCCCGACTGCGATCATCGTGATCACCGCCGCGACGCCGATGATGATGCCCAGCATGGTCAGGATGCTGCGCAGCGTATTGGCGGCCAGGGCGCGCAAGGCGCTGCGCAACGCAGCCAGGGTGTTCATGGCCCGGCTCCGGCAGGGGCTTGGCCGTGGGTCGCCTCCCATCGGGCGGGGGTGGACTGCTCCACGTCCTGCACGATCAGGCCGTCCTTGAAGACCAGCCGGCGCCGCGCCCAAGCGGCGATGTCGCTCTCGTGCGTGACCAGCACCACCGTCATGCCCTGGCGGTTCAGCTCGATCAGCAGGCGCATGATGTCCTCGCTGGTCTGCGAGTCGAGCGCACCGGTGGGCTCGTCGGCCAGGATCAGCTGCGGCTGGTTGACCAACGCCCGGGCGATCGCCACTCGCTGCTGCTGGCCGCCGGACAGTTCGGCAGGCGTGTGCCGGTGGCGCTCGCCCAGGCCCACCCGCTGCAGTGCGGCCATCGCCCGCTCACGGCGCGCGATGGCGGGCACACCGGCATACACCATGGGCAGCTCGACGTTCTCCAGCGCACTGGTGCGCGGCAGCAGGTTGAACTGCTGGAACACGAAGCCGATGCGGCGGTTGCGGATCGAGGCCAGCTGGTCCGGCGCCATGCCTTGCACGGCCTCGCCGGCGAGCTCGTAATGGCCCTGCGTCGGCAGATCCAGACAGCCCAGGATGTTCATGAGCGTGGACTTGCCGGAGCCCGAGGCACCCATGATGGCCACGAAGTCACCCGCCAGGATGTCGACCGACACACCACGCAGCGCGTGCACGGTCTGGTCGCCCATGGCGTAACTCTTGACGATGTCCTGTGCGTGGATCAGCGAGGGTGGTGTGTCGGCCATGGGTGGCCTAGAAGCCGAAGCGCGGGCCGGCCGGCGGGCGCGCTACCCCCGAGCCCGATGCACCCGGAGTTTGTATGCCAATGACCACCAGCGCACCCTCTTTGAGCTCGGCTGCGTTCGGGCCGCCCGGGGCCACCAGCAGCTCGGTGCTGCTGCCATCGGTGATGCCCAGGCGTACGCTGATGGCCCGCGGCTTGCCATCGTCGCCCATCAGGTAGATGCGGCCCCGGGTGTTGGTGCGCGCCGTGGCTTCGGTGAGCATGGCCGCGTAGCGGGGCTTTTGCTCGGCGGTCAGCACGTCGCCGATGCGCGCGCGCAGATCGGCCATGATGCGGTCGCGCGCCTTGGGCCGCTCTTCGGGCGCGAGGTCGCGCAGCGTCATGAACCGGGGGCGGGCATCCGCCATCAGCGCATCCACCTTGGCCGCCTGGTCGGTGGACAGCCGCAACTCAGCGACCACGCGGTTACGGAACTCGATCAGCGGGCCGGAACCACCGACACCGCCACTGGCCAGCGGCGCTGCCGTCGGGCCCGATGCAGCCACCGGGGCGCTGGCGCCTGCCGTCGAACCCGCCTGTGTACTGCTGCCGGCCTGTGCACTACTGCCCGCCTGTGCACTACTGCCCGCCTGTGTACTGCTGCCCGCCTGTCCACCGCTACCAGCCTGCGCCAGCAGTCGCTCGTAGCTGGCGCGTTGCGCCGGCGTGAGCATCTCGCTGATCTTTTGCTGCATCTCGGCCATCAGCCGCCCGCGCTGCACGGCGCGCTCTTCTTCGGACAGATCGCGCAAGCCCATGAAGCGCGGCCGCATCTCGATCCCGATCGCATCCAGACGGGCCTGCTGCGCGCCGTCGAGCTGCAGCGCAGCCACCAGACGTTCGCGCTGCGCAGCCAGCCCGCCGCCTGCGCCAGCGCCACCACCACCCGCCGGCTGCGCAATGGCAGAAGGCCACAGCGACCAGCCACCGATGGCACCCGTCGTAGTGCCGGATGCCGCAGGTGCTGCTCCGGAAGATGCGCCGGAGGATGCCCCGGATGCCGCCGCCGCCGGTGGCTCGATGCCAGCGATGCGCACCCGCAGCGCCGCATTGGGCACCTTGAGTACGCTCTCGCGCGCGTCGGTGATGACGCGCACATTGGCCGTCATGCCCGGCATGAGCCGCGAACCGGTGTTGGAGAAACCGACCACTGCAACATAGGTGACCACATTGGCAATCGTCTGCGCCGCCTTGCGCACCTGGCGCACCGTGCCCTCGAAGGTCTGGCCCGGGAAGGCATCGACCGTGAAGGTGGCGCGCTGGCCGGTGCGGATGCGCCCGATATCGCTCTCGTCCACGCTGGCATCGACCTGCATGTCCGACAGGTTCTGCGCAATCACGAACAACTCGGGCGACTGCAGACTGGCGGCCACCGTCTGGCCCTTTTCGATCGCGCGCTTGATCACGATGCCATCCACCGGAGAGGTGATGCGGGTACGGGCCAGGTCGATGCGCGCCTGCGCCAGCGCGGCTTCTCGCTGGGCCACATTGGCAGTAGCCGTCTTGATCTGGGCCTCAGTCACGGCCAGTTGGGCCTGTGCCGCCCGCAGCGCCGCATTCGAGGTGTTGACCAGCGCGCGCGCGCGATCGGCCTCGCTCTGGGCCACGAACTGCTTCTCGACCAGACTCTGCTTGCGGTCGAGATCGCGCTGGGCTTCGTCCAGATCGACCTGCACGCGGGCTACCTGGGCCCGGCTTGCCGATGCCGTGGCCTGCGCAGTCAGCACTGCCGCCTGCGCCGCATCCACATCGGCCTGCGAGGAGCGCACCCGATACTCGAAGGTCTCGGGATCGATCCGGGCAATCAGCTGCCCGGCCTTGACCTCGGAATTGAAGTCGACATACAAGTCACGGATCTGGCCCGACACCTGGGTGCCGACCGACACCTGCGTCACCGGGTTCACCGCGCCACTGGCCGATACCGAGGCCTGCAGGCTGCCGCGCTCGATCTTGCCGGTGCGGTACTGCACGGCATCGGCCTGGCTGCGCTGATTCCACCACCAGGCGCCAGCGCCAACCAGCGCCAGCACCACCGCAGTCCAACCGATCCAGGCTTTCTTCATCGTTCCATTTTAGGAACAAGGTCGGGCCGCGCCGGCCACAGTGCCGATCACCCTGCAAATCTTTGGCAAAGTCAGCCCGCTGTTGGCGCCGCGCCAGCGGCCTTTCGCGCCACGGTTCCTGCAGTTCATCCCAGGTGGGTCGCGCCACAGGCCGCCGACAGGCACAGTGCCGCCATCGACCACCCCTGCGGGACTTATGCAGATCGAACCCATCATCGCCGTCCACTTGACCGCAGCACTGCTGGCCACCGCCATCGGCCCGGTGGCACTGTGGGCCCGTCGCCGGGGCGCCGCATTGCCGCGCCTGCACCGCGCTGCCGGTTATGCCTGGGTGACGCTGATGGTCCTGACCGCCGTATCCGCACTGTTCATCCGGCATGGCCCAAACGCACTGCTGGCCGGGTTCAGCCCGATCCATTTGCTGGTGCCGTTCACGCTGGGCGCGCTGTTTGTCGCCTTCCGCTATTTGTTTCAGGGCAATATCACGGGCCACCGCAAAACCATGCGTCAGCTCTACCTGGGGGCCTGTGTCGTGGCGGGCGCATTCACGCTGTCGCCGGACCGGCTGCTGGGCCAGTGGGTCTGGGGCCAGTGGCTCGGCCCGCCCTGAACACCGGCGCACCCCACAAGGATCGAAGAATCGCCATGGCCATTGCAAGCTTGCCATTCACACGCCGCCTGCGCGAATGGGCTGTCGCATTGCTGGGCTGCATCGCGGCCATCGGCCTGGCCCAGGGCCGTGTGGGCCTGACCGAGATTCCTGGCACTGGCGGCGATGGCCCGATCCAGGTGTTCTACCCCTCTGGCAGCGAAATGGCCGGTGTCCGGCGCGGCCCCTTCACCGTCCAGGTGGCCGAGAACGGCAGCATCGTGCAGGGCAACCGGAGGTTGATCGTGATCTCGCATGGATCGGGCGCTCACCCGATGGTGCAGGCCGATATTGCGCTGCATTTGGTGCGAGCCGGGTTTCTGGTGGCGATTCCCGAGCATGCGGGCGATAACTGGCACGACCGCAGCAAGGTCGGGACAAAAAGTTGGGAGTTGCGGCCGCCTGAGGTGTCACGCGCCATTGACGCCCTGGCCCGTGACACCCGCTTCGCACCCTTGTTCGACGCGCAACGCGTGGGCATGTTCGGCATGTCGGCTGGCGGGCACACGGCATTGACACTGGCAGGCGGGCGCTGGTCGCGGGCCCGGCTGCTGGCACACTGCGAGCAACATCTGGCAGCCGACTTCGTGGCCTGCACCGGCGCCGCCATCGAGCTCAAGGGCGACGGCTGGGACAACATTAAGCTGGCGATCGCCCGGCCGCTGATCCGCTGGAGCCTGGGGTCCGACGCCACGTGGCACCGCCACACCGACGTCCGCATCCGGGCAGCAGTGGCCGCAGTCCCGCTTGCAGCGGACTTTGACTGGGACAGTTTCGCGCCGCCCGCGATTCCACTGGGCATCGTGCAGGCCGAACAGGACCGATGGCTGGTGCCGCGCTTTCACAGCACAGCCCTGGCAAGCCATTGCGCCGCTTGCGAAATGCTGGCCAGCCTGCCCGGCGCCAGCCATGGTGCGCTGCTCGCGCCTTTGCCGCCGCCCGAGCCCGGCCTGGCTGGCCGGCTCATCGCGGATCCGCCAGGATTTGACCGCTCTGTGCTGCCTGCGCTCTACCAGCAGATCGACACGTTCTTCCGCAAGCACCTGCTCCCCTAGAATCGATTGCCATGACCCCTCCCCTGACACCAGATGAGATTGACCGCATCGCGCGCAAGCGCGCCGGCGCCAAGCTGGGCTGGTATCTGCACGCGCTGGTCTATCTGGTGGTCAACGCCGCCATGGTCATCGCCTCGGTCTACGGCCTGCGCCAAAGGCCGTGGACGCTCTACCCGGCATTGGGCTGGGGCCTGGGCCTGGCGCTGCACGGTATTGCGGTGTTCGTGCTGGGGGCCGGCAGCAACCTGCGCGAGCGCATGTTTCAGCGCGAGCGCGAGCGGCTCCTGCGCCAGCAACAGGGGCGCTGAGCGACCAGCGCCGACCCATGAAAATCGACTGGCTGACCAAGCTGGCGTATTTGCTGCAGACGGTCGCCTTCTGCCTGATGGTTGCCACGATCCAGTATGCGATCCGGCCCGAGCGCAGCTACGAACTGCCGATGGTGTATTCGCTGTGCATCGGCATCTGCACCTGGGCCCTGATCGATCTGGGGCGCCATGCCTTCCCCTCGGCGCGGGACACCGGTTGGCCGGCCGGCCTGGCCGGGTGGTGGTTGCCGCTGGCCGGCATGGGTGCCGGTTTCCTGCTGGGGACGGCACTGGGAGACCGCTGGTTCGGATGGTCTTCGTGGGATGTTCGTGCGCGCCCGCAGATGGTGGTGTCGATCATCATCTCTGCAATCGCCAGTGTGGTCTGCACCTACTATTTCTACAGCCGCAACAAAGCCCTGTACCTCGAACGCGAGATGTCGGAGGCCCGCCGCCATGCCGCCGAAGCCCGCCTCAAATTGCTGGAAACACAGCTCGAGCCGCACATGATGTTCAACACGCTGGCCAACCTGCGGGTACTGATCGGCACCGACCCGGCGCGCGCGCAGCAGATGCTCGACCACATGATTGCCTACCTGCGCGCGACCCTGGGCGCGTCGCGCACCAGCGCCCATGCGCTGCAGGCCGAATTCGACCGCCTGCAGGACTACCTGGAGCTGATGGCGGTGCGCATGGGGCCCCGGCTGCGCTACACACTCGACCTGCCGCCCGAGTTGGCGCGGATGCCCGTGCCCACGCTGCTGCTGCAGCCCCTGGTCGAGAACAGCATCCAGCACGGCCTCGAGCCGCGCGTCGACGGCGGGCTGATCACCGTGCACGCGCGCCAACAAGGCGCTACGCTGCTGCTCGAGGTGGCCGACACCGGCGCGGGTTTCGACCCGGTAGCGGCTTCCAACGGCGGCTTCGGCATCGGCCAGGTGCGCGAACGGCTGGCCGCGGTTTATGGGGCGCTGGCGCACCTGACCCACCATACGCCGGCCGAAGGCGGCTCGCTGACGCGGCTGCAACTGCCCCTACCGCCGAGCCGCGCCTGATCGATGCACGCACCCGACCCCCCTGACCACAATGCCTGGTTGCCTGCCAGCGCGCTGATCGCCGAGGACGAACCCCTGCTGGCTGCCGCACTGCAGGCCGAACTGGCACGCGCCTGGCCCGAACTGCGCGTGCTGGCCAGTGTCGGAGACGGCACATCGGCCGTGGCGCAGGCACTGGCCCTGCAACCGGACATCCTCTTCTTCGACATCCGGATGCCGGGCCTGGACGGCCTGGAGGCTGCGCGCGCGCTGGCCGAGGACTGGGCCGGCGACCGGCCCTTCCCGCAACTGGTTTTTGTGACCGCCTACGACCGATTCGCCGTACAGGCTTTCGAGGCCCAGGCCATGGACTACCTGCTCAAACCGGTGCAGCCCGCCCGGCTGGACAAGACGGTGGCCAAGCTCCAGCAAGTGCTGCGGCAGCAGCCGGGCGGCCGATCCACACCCCAGATGGACGCTGGCCTGGACCGCACGCTGGAGCAGTTGCGCGCACTGCTGTCGGCTGCTCCGGGCCACGCACCGGCCGAGCCGCCGCTGCAGGTCATCCAGGCCAGTGTGGGCAGTGCCATCCACATGGTGCCCGTCGACGAGGTGCTGTACTTCGAGGCGGCCGACAAGTACGTGCGGGTCATCACCGCCGGCCACGAGCACCTGATCCGCACACCCTTGCGCGACCTGCTGCCGCGCCTGGACGCTGGCGCGTTCTGGCAGATCCACCGGTCGGTGGTGGTGCGGGCACACGCCATCGGTGCCGTGACGCGCGACGACGCCGGCAAGTTGTGGATCGAGTTGCGCGGGCGCGACGAGCGCCTGGCGGTCAGCCGCCTGTACGCCCACCTTTTCCGGGCCATGTAGCGTCGGCGCATCAGCACGGGCATACCCGCAGGGAAAACGGCGCCGGGGCGCCTAGAATCGGTTGACGCGTCCCAGGGTGGCCCCACTTGATCAAGTTCTATCGGTCCGGTATCGTGCTTGCCGCCGCCGCACTGCTGGCGTGCGCGGGTTCCGTGCTTTCGCAGGAAGCGCCCAGCTTTGCCATCCGGGGCTACCAGATCGAAGGCAACACCCTGTTGCCCCAGGGCACGGTCAGTGTGACCGTGATGCCCTTCACCGGCCCCAAGTCCAGCTTCGAGACCATCCAGCTCGCGCTCGAAGCACTCGAAAAAGCCTACCTCCAGGCAGGCTACGGCTCGGTCAAGATCGAAGTACCCGAGCAGGATCTGCAGGAGGGCGTGGTCAAGCTCATCGTGGTCGAGGCGCGGCTTGAACGTATCGTGGTCGAGGGCGCCAAGCACCATGACGACGCCAATGTGCTGCGTTCGCTGCCGGCACTGCGCAAGGGCGAGGTGGTCAATGTAGACCAACTCCAGCGCAACCTGAATCTGGCCAACGAGAGTTTTGCCAAGAACACGGCGGTCATCTTCCGCCAGTCCGAATCCACCGGCCAGACCGACGCCGTGGTGCGGGTGCTCGACGACCGCCCGATGCGCTTCATCGCCTCGCTGGACAACTCGGGCAACATCAGCACCGGGCGCTACCGGCTCGGCACGTCGCTGTTGCATGCCAACCTGTTCAACCGGGACCACACCCTGTCGGCCCAGGCACTGACCAGCCCGACGCAACTGAGCAAAGTCGCGATTCTGGGCGTGGGTTACCGGGTACCGCTGTACGCCCTGGGCGACTCGGTGGATTTCACGCTGGGGTATTCCAACGTCGATTCCGGTCGTATCGACCTGTTCTCGGTCAGCGGCAACGGGCTGATCCTGGGCGCACGCTACAACCGCCAGCTCGCCAGCCTGGGCGGCTGGGACCACAAGCTTTCGGTCGCACTCGACCGGCGCAACTACGGCAACAGCGTGGTGCCCACCGCCGTTGGCGGCCCCAGCTTGGTGCCGAGCCTGCGGGTGACGCCGCTGAGCCTGGGCTACAGCGGCAACCTGCGCAATGCGCAACGCGACTTGGCTGCGTCGGTCACGCTCACGCGCAACCTGCCCGTGGGCAGCCGCGCCGACAGCGCGGCGTTTGGCCAGCCCGGCGGCCGTGCCGGTGCCGACGCCAGCTTCACCAGCCTCAAGGCCTCGGGCCAGATCACCGAGCGCCTGTCGCCCGACTGGTCGCTGCGCGGGGCGCTCACAGCGCAGTACACCAACGACCTGCTGATCTCGGCCGAGCAGTTCGGCGCCGGCGGCACCGACTCGGTGCGCGGCTTTACCGAGCGCGAAGTCGCCGCCGACAAGGGGGTACGGACAGGCTTCGAGGTCTGGGGGCCGGATGTCGGTGCGCGCACCGGTGTCAACGGCCTGCGGCTGCAGCCGATTGCCTTTCTGGACGCGGCTTGGGTGAAGTTCAACGTGGCGCCTGGCACCGTCGTCTCGCAGACGATCTCCAGCCTGGGGCTGGGCCTGCGCGGCTCGTGGGAGCGCAGCGCCAGTTTCAAGCTCGATTACGGTTATGTGCTCAAGGGCGCACAGAACACCGCCGGCATCAGCACCGCCACGCAGCGCGGCGCCTGGCGGCTGCATGGCTCAGCCATGTGGTTCTTTTAGCGGCTGGGCGCAGAATCCCCGCAGATTCAACCGAATTGTCAGAATTATCACAACCAGCCCGAGCCCCACCGCCGCCTTATCACCCGAACAACACCCTGGCGCACTAGTATCCCGATTCAGGAACCACCCGGCGCCGCAACGGATCCCACCATGCAACGCAAACAGGCCAGCACCGCGCAGAGCCCCCCACCGGCCCTACGGCGTGCGGCGATTTGGCTGGCCGCCATGGCAGCCCTGGGTGCCGTAGCCAATCCGCAGAACCCGCAGGTCATCAGCGGGCAGGCCAATTTCCAGACCCATGGCAAAAATCTCACCGTCACCAATACCCCCGGCGCTATCATTCACTGGCAGAACTTCAGCATCGACCGTGGCGAACTCACCCGCTTCGTGCAGCAAAGCGCCGCCAGCGCGGTGCTCAACCGCATCACCGGCACCGACCCCTCGCGCATTCTGGGTGCGCTGCAGTCCAACGGGCGGGTGTTCATCATCAACCCGAACGGCATCGTGTTCGGGGCGGGGTCACAGGTCGACGTGGCCGGGCTGGTCGTCTCGTCGCTCAAGCTCAGCGACCAGGACTTTCTGGCCGGGCGGCTGCGGTTTGGCGAGACCCCTGGCGCCGGCGAGGTGCGCAACGAGGGCAGTATCCGCACTGCGGTGGGTGGGCAGGTCATTTTGGTGGCGCCGCGGGTAGCGAATTCGGGTCTGATCGAGGCACCCAACGGGGTGATCTTGCTGGCAGCAGGGCGCAGTGTGGAGATCTCCGACATCGACCGGCCCTCGATTCGGGTGGAGATTTCCAACAGCAATGAAGAAGCGGTGAATGTCGGCACCCTGATCGCCCGGCACATCTCCATTTACGGTGGCTTAGTGCGCAACAGCGGCACCATCCTGGCCAACTCGGCTGTCGTGGGTGAAGGCGGCCGGGTCACATTGCGTGGCAAACAGGCGGTGGTGCTGACACCCAGCAGTGTGATCGAGGCCAACGGCACGAGCGGTGGCACCGTGCTGATCGAGTCCGAGGGCACGACGCAGGTGCAGGGCAGCATTTCGGCGCGGGCGATTCTGCCCATGTCGGCGCTGCCGTCGCCGCTGCCGCTGCCGCTGCCGCTGCCAACGATGGAAACGGCGGCGCCTTTGGTCAACCCGGCGAGCCCAGTGCAGCAGGCCCCCAGCGCAACGAATAAGCCTACCGCTGCGGCCCCGGCCAGGACGGCAACGGCAGCGCCGGTGGGGGAACCCACCGCCGCGCCTATCGCCAGCAGCGATCGTGCTGCCCCCGCCGTGTCGCCATCGGGCGGCTTAGCCCTGGCGGCAGCTGCGCCCGTGTTGACGGCAGCCACCAGTGCTGCCAATAGTCTCTCCCCGCCACTATCGGCGACAACCCCGCCGCCTTCAGACCCATTGGCTCCTCAGCGCCCTGCGCCTCAGACGCCTGCCTTGCCAGCCGCGCCCGGACCGGCTGTGCCACAGGCCCCCGCATCCGGGAACGGCATCGGCGGCAGCATCCGCGTACTCGGCCGATCCGTCAGCGTGGGCGACGACACCCGGCTGGACGCCTCCGGGCCACTCGGTGGCGGCGAGATTCTGGTCGGCGGTGGCTGGCAGGGGCTGAACCCGAACATCATCACCAGCAATTTCACCTACATCGCCAACTCGGCGACTTTGTACGCCAATGCCGACTTGCGCGGCAATGGGGGGCTGGTGGTGGTGTGGGCGAACGACACGGCACGTATCTACGGAAAGATTGCCGCGCGTGGGGGCGCCCTGGGCGGCGACGGTGGAAATATCGAGACTTCAGGCAAACGGTTTCTCGATGTGAATCGGGTGGCGGATGCCAGTGCACCCAATGGCAAGGGGGGCTTGTGGTTGCTGGATCCGACCAACATCACCATCAGCAACGCGGCCGACAACCTGATTGCGGATACGGACCCGAGCGCCAATTTCAGCTTTGAGCCGATCGGCACGCCGTCACGCATCGCGGTGGCCACCATCGTCGCAGCGCTCAATGCGGGGGTCAACGTCACCGTCACCACAAGCGGGGCCAGCGGCGAAGTTGGTGACATCACCATCTCTAATGCCATCGTCAAGACGGCTGGCGGCGATGCCACCCTGACATTGTCGGCGCACAACGATATCAACATTAATGCCGGTATCAGCGCTACAGGTTCGGGAAAACTCAACCTGGTGCTCAATGCGAATACTGCAGCTGGTGGCGGCACCTCAACGGTTATTGGTGGACAGACTCTTTCGCTGAACGGTGGAACATTGAGTTTCAATCAAGGACTTAGCCTGTCTGGAACGGTTGCGAACGGGACGCTCACCAGCGGTGACGGCACGGCGCTGAACTCCAGCAACGGGGTCTTGAGCAGCATCACCATTGGCTCCAACCTCACCACGCTGGGCACCTTGTTCATCAGCAACAGCTTGTTGCTGGCCGATACGGTGGTGGTCAACAAGGCGGCCACCAACTGGAACTTCAACACCTCTGGCCCACTGAACGTGGCCATGGTCGGGGGCACCGGCGCGGCTACCATCCTGAGCAGCGGGGGAAGCTTCAACGCAGGCTCGGGCGTGGGCGGCCAGGCGCTGGTGTTTGGGGCCGGCGTCACGCTGCAAAGCGTAGGCACGGGCACCAACACCCTGACCGGGGCCAACGGCGCAACGGTCACCAACAACGGCAACATCGTCTCCAGCACCGGGGGCACGTGGAACATCAACCCGCAGACGTTTACCAATGGCAGCACGGGCAACATCAGCGTCAGCAGCGGCACGGTCAACATCTTCGCCACCAGCTGGAGCAACAACGCCAGCGGCGGGTTCACCGTTTCGGGCGGCACACTGAACTTGGGCAGCACCTTCACCAACGCCAACCTTGGCGCGGGTGCCTTCACCCGCACGGGGGGCAATGTCAACATCACGGGCACCTACAACCTGCTAAACAATGCGCAGCCGCTGGACATCGGTGGCACGGGCTTGTTTGGCCCGGGTGGCCTGACGCAATTGAGTGGTGCCTTGGTCAACGGGACGCTCACCAGCGGTGACGGCACGGCGCTGAACTCCAGCAACGGGGTCTTGAGCAGCATCACCATTGGCTCCAACCTCACCACGCTGGGCACCTTGTTCATCAGCAACAGCTTGTTGCTGGCCGATACGGTGGTGGTCAACAAGGCGGCCACCAACTGGAACTTCAACACCTCTGGCCCACTGAACGTGGCCATGGTCGGGGGCACCGGCGCGGCTACCATCCTGAGCAGCGGGGGAAGCTTCAACGCAGGCTCGGGCGTGGGCGGCCAGGCGCTGGTGTTTGGGGCCGGCGTCACGCTGCAAAGCGTAGGCACGGGCACCAACACCCTGACCGGGGCCAACGGCGCAACGGTCACCAACAACGGCAACATCGTCTCCAGCACCGGGGGCACGTGGAACATCAACCCGCAGACGTTTACCAATGGCAGCACGGGCACCTTGAGGGTAGCTTCAGGATCAACCATCAGTTCGGGCAGTACGTCGTTTATCAGTAACGGCACCATCGTCAGCGGCGGTGCCATCAACATGGGCACTGGTACGCTGACCAACAACGGTACCCTGAAAATCGGTGCCAGCCCGGGCTTCACCACCATTACCGGCGACCTGACACTTGGCGCATCGAGCGTGCTTGAAATCGAACTTGGGGGTTATGCACGAGGAGTCAGCAACGGCTACGACTCCCTGCACGTGACCGGCAACGCCACCCTGGCTGGAACCGTCAACATACTGAACTTCGGCGGATTTTCGGCCGCACTTGGGGACGTGTTCCATATCCTAAGCGCTGGCGGCACCCGCTCCGGCAATTTCAGCATCATCACCCCGCCATCGGGACTGGAACCATTTGCCGCTGGTGTCGACAGCAAGAATGCGTATCTCCAGCGCGGGCTCACGTTTACCGGTGTGAACGTCTGGAACACCGATTCGAGCGGCAACTTCAGTCTGGCTGCGAACTGGAGCGCTGGCGTTGTACCGGGAGCAACCGACACTGTCATCATCGACCGCGGGCCGAGCGCGAATCCGCTGATAACGATCGACTCTGCAATCTCGGTCGCCAGGCTCACCTCCACTGAAAGCGTGACGGTCAGTGGAGGCTCCTTGACGGTGTCCGGTGCCGCAACTTTTGGTTCAGCTCTGACCCTGCAATCGGGTGGCACGCTCACGTTGGACGGGCCGTCTACCGTGGCGGGAACATATACCCAAAGCGGCGGCACGCTGGGTGGCACGGGCAATATCACCCTCAGCGGAGCGCTCAGCACCTGGAGCAGCGGCACCATCCAAGGCGGTGGCGCGATCACCATCGGCAGCGGCGCCAGCCTGAACATGAACACCGCAGGCGACAAGTTCCTGTCCGGGCGCACCATCAACGTAGCGAGCACGGGCAGCCTGATCCTGAGCGGTGGCGGGCG
>Ga0209181_10001370_pt1 | contig 42862 bp, 37 predicted proteins | sample MAT05_FD_187208 | JGI IMG/M metagenome (GOLD analysis project Ga0209181, IMG submission 187208) | Freshwater microbial communities from Lake Fryxell liftoff mats and glacier meltwater in Antarctica - MAT-05 (SPAdes) (version 2) | ecosystem: Environmental > Aquatic > Freshwater > Ice > Liftoff... | reverse complement strand
ACACGGTGGACGACATTCCGGTCCTCGGGGCGGGGATGACCCGGGCCGCGGGGCCGGTCGTGGTCGACGCCGCCGGCCTGACGCACCCGGGCAACGTCCGGCCGACGAACGAGGACAACTTCCACATCGCACGCTTCGGCCGCTACCTGCGGACGGTCGCGTCGAGCCTCACCGCCCCCGACGCCCCGGACGAGTTCGAGCAGGCCGGGTACGGGTTCGCCGTCGCCGACGGGGTCGGCGGGCACGCCGCCGGGGAGGTCGCCAGCCGGCTCGCCATCACCCTCCTCATCGACCTCATCCTCCAGACCCCCGACTGGATCTTCGCCAAGGAAGCGTTCCACCTCGAAGCAGTGATGGGGCGGGCGGCCAAGCGGTTCGGTCACGTCAACGACGCCGTCGTCGCCGAGGCCGCGGCGCGGCCGGGGCTGCGCGGCATGGGGACCACGCTGTCGCTCGCCTTGAGCCTGGGGACCGACCTGGTCGTGGCCCACGTCGGCGACTCGCCCGTCTTCCTGTACCGCGGCGGTCGGCTCAACCGGTTGACCCAGGACCACACGATCCCCGTGACCGGGACCGGAGTCCACCCGGCCGACGCCGCCCGCCTCCGGCTCGCGCTGACGCATGCCATCGGCATCCCGTCCACCGGCGGCGCCCCGGACCTCGTCCGGCTGAAGCTCGCCGACCGCGACCGACTCCTCCTCTGCACCGACGGCCTGACCGATCTGGTGGAGCAGGACCTGATCGCCGACGAGCTCGGCCGGGCGTCGGCCGACGACGCCTGTCGGGCACTCGTGGACCGGGCTCTGGAGCGCGGCGGCGGCGACAACGTGACCGTGGTGGTCGCGTCCTACCGCTTCCCCGGCGCGGCGGTGTAGTGGCGGCCGATTTCACCCGTCGGAGCAGGAACCGTGGCACGCGCACCGAAGAAGAGCAGTCCGGCGAAGCCGAAGACCGATCCGGTGAAGCTCCTGTCCGGCGGCAACCCGCAGATCGCCAAGGCCGACGGCGACGCACCCGTCCAGGCCTACATCGCGGCCATGCCCGGCTGGAAAAGCGACGTCGGCCGTCGCCTCGACGCCCTCATGACGCGAACCATCCCCGGCGTCCGCAAGGCGGTGCGGTGGAACTCTCCGTTCTACGGCGTCGAGGGGCGCGGCTGGTTCCTCGGCTGGCACTGCATCGCCAAGTACGTCAAGGTGGCGTTCCTCAACGGCACGTCGCTGCGGCCGATGCCGCCGGTCGAGTCGAAGAACGTCGGCACTCGCTACCTCCACGTCCACGAGGATGGGGTATTCGACGAGGAGCAGGTCGCGAACTGGGTCCGACAGGCGGCGGAGCTGGACGGCGAACACTGCTTCTGACGGCAGGCGAGTTTCGTTTTGGCACCGGCCCCGCGCGGGGGTACACTGGCCGACGGCCCGCCGTCTCGCCGGTGACGTATGCCCCGCCTCTCCCGCCGCGCCGCCCTCGCCGTCCCGTTCGCCACCGCCGCCGCGCAGCCACCCGCGCGGCCGGCGCTCGAAGCGTACACCGACCAGCTCAGCTACGCCCCCGGCGACACCGTCCGGTTCCACGTTTCGTACGCCGGCGGGTTCCACGGGCGGCTCGTCCGCGCCGGCGGCGGGGAGGACACCTTCCTCTTGCTCCAGGCGGCCGAGGGCGAAGCGCACCCGATTCCGAAGGACGCTTCGGCGCGCGGCTGTCGCTGGCCCGTGGGCGGGGTCTACACCCTTCCGGCAAGTACGGGCTCGGGGTATTATCGCGCCGAGTTCCGCGCCGGCCGGGGCGACGGGCCGGTCATCGGCGAGTGCTTCCTGGTGGTCCGGCCGAGGCGGCCCGCGACCGACGCGAAGATTCTGATTCCGCTCTCGACCAACACCTACAACGCGTACACGAACTGGGGCGGGTACAGCCTCTACGCCTACCACGGCCGCGACAAGGTGCAGGGGCGGCGGGTGTCGTTCGACCGGCCGCTCACGTCGCAGTTCCGCTTGTGGGAGGAGCCGTTCGTCCGCTGGGCCGAGGGCGCCGGCTACAAGATCGACTACTGCGTGAACTCGGACCTCGAATACCGGCCCGACATCCTCGCCGGCTACAAACTCGTCCTGAGTGTCGGGCACGACGAGTACTGGTCGGCGCCGATGCGCGACAACCTGGAGCGCTACATCGGCGCCGGCGGGAACGTGGCGTTCTTCAGCGGCAACACCTGCTGCTGGCAGGTCCGCAGCGAGGACGGCGGCCGGGCGCTGGCGTGCTGGAAACAGAACTTCGGCGACGACCCCGCGTACATGGCCGGCGACCGCGCCCGGCTCACCTCACTGTGGAGTCATCACCTCGTGAATCGGCCGGAGAACAGCCTCACGGGTGTCGGCTTCCTGTGGGGCGGTTATCACCGCAGTCACGGGCAGTTCATGGACGGCTCCGGGGCGTACACGGCTCACCGGCCGGAGCACTGGCTGCTCGCCGGAACCGGGCTGAAGCGCGGCGACCCGTTCGGGGCGAAGCTGCCGGGGTACAAGGTGGTCGGCTACGAGTGCGACGGCTGCGAGCTGAGCTGGGCGAACGGGCTCCCGACGCCGACCGGGCGTGACGGCTCGCCGGCGGGGTTCGAGGTGGTGGCGACGGCCCCGGCCCGGTGGCACCCCGACGACTGCGAGTGGTACGAGCGCTGGGAGAAGGGCCGCACCGGCAACGCGGTGATCGGCACCTACACCCGCGGCGGCACGGTCGTGACGGTCGGCAGCACCGACTGGGCGCACGGGCTGCGGGGCAACGACCCGGCGGTGACACGGATCACGCGGAACGTGCTCGATCGACTCGGCACCTGAACCATCGGCGAGCCGACCGCCGTGAGGCGGCGGGTGACGTTCCTGAAGCGCATCACCCGCCGCCTCACGGCGGCCGGCTCGCCGGCCACTCCTGGAGATCGTCATGCCTTCACGCCGCGCCTTCCTCACCACCGCGGCCGTCGCCGCCGTGCCCGCGTCCGCCCCCGCCGCCCCCGGTCCGGACGCCGTCCCCATCGCGCTCATGGGCTGCGGCGGCATGGGGACGAACCACCTCCGCCTCCTCGCGCAGAACCCGCGCGTCCGCATCACCCACGTCTGCGACGCGGACGCCAACCGCCTCGCCGCCGCCGCCAAGATCGCCACCGACGCCGGCCACCCCGGCGCGCCCGTCAAGGACATCCGCCGCGTGCTCGACGACCGCGCCGTCGTCGCCGTCTGGATGGCGACGCCCGACCACTGGCACACCCCCGGCGCGATACTCGCCGCCGACGCGGGGAAGCACGTCTACGTCGAGAAGCCGTGCAGCCACAACGTCCGCGAGGGCCGGCTGCTCGCCGACGCCGCGGTGCGAAACAAGGTCGTCATCCAGGTCGGCACCCAGGCCCGCAGCACGCCCACGGTGAAGGCCGCGATGGACCGCCTCAAGGGCGGCGCCATCGGCGACGTGCTCGCGTGCAAGGCGTGGAACAGCCAGCTCCGCCGCAACCTCGGCAAGGTGCAGCCGTCGAAGCCGCCCGAGCACCTCGACTACGAGCTGTGGCAGGGGCCGGTTCCCGAGGCGCCGTTCTTCACCAACCGCGTCCCGGGCATGTGGCGGTTCTTCAAGGACTACGGGGCCGGCGACATCGGCAACGACGGCGTCCACAACATCGACGTGGGCGTGTGGGGGATGGGGTTCGACCGCCTGCCGAACCGCGTCGCGGCGCTCGGGTCGAAGGCGTTCTTCGACGACGACCAGGAGTGGCCGGACACGCAGTACGTGGTGTGCGAGTACGACCCCGGCAACGGCGGCCGCACCCGCCGGCAGTTCACCTTCGAGCAGCGCATTTGGTCGCCGTACGTCCAGGAGGGCTACGAGAACGGCAACGCCTTCTACGGCACCAAGGGCGTGCTCATCATCGGCCACACCGTCGGCTGGAAGCTGTACGGCGAGCGGAACCGGCTGATCGAGGAGATGACGGGGAGCATCGACCTGCGTGCGCACCACACGAACTTCCTCGACGCCGCCACCCGGGGCGCGGCGGCGGCCGCACCGGCGGCGGTCGGGCACGTCTCGGCGGGCATCTGCCACCTGGCGAACATCGCGGGGCAGTTGCGGGCGACGATCGAGTTCGACCCGGCGCGGGAGGCCGTGTTGAACAACCCCGCGGCGCAGGCGATGCTGTCGCGCCGCTACCGCGCCGGGCACTGGGCGGTGCCGGGCGGGCTATAACACCCCCAAGCCCGGGGACGGCCGTCGCCGGGCTTCGCCCCGCAATCGTGTCCCCGCCTGCAACCCCGGAGTCCGTCATGCGCCCCGTGCTCGCCCTGGCCCTCGCGGCCGCGTTCGTCGTCACCGCCGGCACCGCCCAGGAGCCGGTCGCCATCAAGTGGTCGCTCAAGGAAGGGCAGACGTTCTACGCCAAGGGCGTCGCCGACATGGACATGTCGATGGCCGTGTTCGGCCAGAACGTGGACATGAAGATCACCTCGACCTCCGTGCAGCGGTTCAAGATCACCGCCATCAAGGACGGGGCCACGACCGTCGAGATGACGTTCCTCGACATGACGACGGAGGTCAAGGGGATCCCCGGCGGCGGCGGGCTCCCCGGCCTCGGCGACGTGGGCGACAAGATCAAGGGGGCCAAGATCGGCGCCGTCCTCGACGAGAAGATGGAGGTGACGAAGTTGATCGGGTACGAGAAGTTCCTCGACAAGCTCGCCGGCGACGACGACGCCAAGCGGGAGTTGTTCGCCGCCCAGTTCTCGGAGGGGGTGGTGGGGCAGATGGTGTCGCAGGTGTTCGCGTCCACGCCCCCGGGGGCGGTGAAGGTCGGTGACACGTGGAGCCGGACGACGAAGGTGCCGGCGGCCGGCCTCGGCGACGCGGTCGTGAAGGAGAAGTTCACGCTCGAGAGCGTGTCGAATCAGGTGGCGAAGATCGGCGTGACGGGGGAGATGTCGTTCAAGCAGGGCAAGGGCGGCGTGCCGGGCCTGCCGCCGGGGTTCAAGGTGAGCAAGTTCGCCATGAAGGCCGACCAGTACAAGGGGAACCAGACGTTCGACCTGACGGCCGGCCGGCTGCGGGACAGCGCCGTGGACATGGGGATGAAGGGGTCGATGGAGATCTCGGCGAACGGGATGGACCTGGCGATGACGATCCGCGTCAAGGTGAAGCAGTCGGTGAAGGTCACCGACAAGAACCCGGTCGATGAGTGAGCGTGGAGTACGTAGGCGAGCGGCCCGCGTGAGCGGGCTGTTCCTGAGCACAGTGTGTGCGCTCAGGAACAGCCCGCTCACGCGGGCCGCTCGCCCGTCATGATCTCGTCACTTCTTTGCGTCGTCCTTGACCGGCTCCGTCCAGAACGGGCTGAGGCGGCGAATCTTGTACAGCACCTTGTCCCGGTCGGCGCCGGTGGCGGTCTCCAGCTTCACCTTCAGCTTGTCCATCTTCTTCTTGCGGTGGTACCGCCGGCCCAGTTCGATCTGCCGCTCGATGGCCATACAACAGCCCTCCACGCCCGTGCCCGGTTGGAACCGAATGAGTGCAACTTACGCCCCGCCCTCCGCCCCGACAAGACGGCGTTGGGTCACGGCCGTACTCGTCGCCGTGCCGGTGGCCTGGTGCGTCGCGGTCGTCGCGGTCATGCGGCCGGACGCGGTCGTCGCCCGGGAGGCGGTGCCGTTCGAGATCAAGTGGCTCCTCTACGACGAGTCGGACCTGACGGCGCTGGCCCTCCGCGGGGCGAACGCCCACACGGGCCGCCTCCCCGGCCGGATGGACGAACCGGAGACGATTACCGACCCGGAGGTCTTCGTCGAGCTGCTGGACGCGGAGCCCGAGCCGCTCGCCGACCGCTATTACCTCGAATACCCCACGCCGACGCTCGCCCTGTTCCGCCTCGGCTTCCTCCACCAGCCGCGCCGCCCGGACCTGCTCCCGCCGGTCGTCGCCGACGCCCAGCAATACGCCGTCGGCTTCTTCCACCCCCGGAACGAGGCCGAACAGGCCACGTGGTCGGTGCTGCACGACGGCGTGGTGGCGATCGTGGTCGTGATGGCGGCGAGCCTGGTGGGGATGATCCTGATCCTCCGCCGCAGCTACGAGCCCGGCGACCCGCGTCCGTGGACGTGGTTGTGCGTGCTGCCGGGGGCGGTGTTCTTCTCGCTGAACCGGTTCGACGTGCTGCCGGCGATGCTCACCGCCGCGGGGTTCGCGCTGCTGGCTCGCCGCCGCGACGGCTGGAGCGGCGTGGCGTTCGCCGTCGCGGCGCTGCTGAAGATCTACCCCGTCCTGCTGGCGCCGGTGATCCTGCGCCACCTCGGGCTCCGCCGTGGCGTGCTGTGGACGGTGACGTTTGGCAGCGTCGGACTCGCCGCGATGGGGGTGTCGGTGGCTGTGCTCGGGCGGGAGGCGACCAACCGGCCGATCCAGGTGCAGCTATCGCGGGAGTACGTGGAAAAGAGCTGGACGCTGTACGGGGCGGTGCTGCCGGAGTGCCTGGCCCGACAGGAGCAGGCCGACGTGCGGCTCGGCATCCTGGCCGCGGCCGTGCTGCTGGTGGCGGTCACGCGGCCGGCGGGGCTACCGGGCCTGCTGCGGCGGTGCGGGATGGTGCTGGTGGTGTTCGTGGTGCTGGCGGTGTTCTGGTCGCCGCAGTGGATCGTGTGGTTCCTGCCGCTGCTGGCCCCGCTCGCCCCGCGGCGGTGGTGGGTCGGCGGCGCGGTGGTGCTTTTGGATGTGGCCAACTACTTCAACTTCCCCGTGCTGTTCTGGATTCTCTGGAACCGAATCGAGAGTCAGGACGTACTCGACGCCCTGTCCGGCGGGATGATCTGGGTGCGGGCGGCGCTCTGGCTCGGCCTCGGGGCCGGTTTGGTGTACGACGAGTGGCGGGCGAAGCGGGCCGAACGGCGAGCCGACCGCCGTAAGGCGGCGGGTGACGCGGGCCGAGCGGCGAGCCGACCGCCGTAAGCGGCGGGTGACGCGACTCCATCACCCGGCCCCTGACGGGGCTCGGCTCGCCAGCTTAGCGTTCGCGCCGCGACGGGTAACTGACGCGGCGCCGCAACTCGTCCACGTTGCCGGCGTCCGGGTGGAACGGGTCCGGTGAGCCGAGAGCCTGCAACGGCCCCGAGCCGTCGGTCGGGTTGCCGGACACGTCGGGGATGACGCCGCGGGCGACGGCCGCGTCGCGGACCGCGTTCACCCCGCGCCACGTCAGCCGGTTCACGCTCACGTCGATCGACCGCAACCCCGGCAGCCCGCGCGCCACGGCGTCGGCTAACACGAACGCGCCGGCGTCGGTGATCTGGTTCCGCGACAGCCGTAGCCGCTTCAACCGCGCCGCCCCCGCCGACCGCACCAGCGCCGCCGCCCCGCGGTCGCCGAGGTAGTTCTTGTCCAGGTCGAGGGCGGCCGCCTTCAACAGGTCGGGGCACGCGGCCAGCGCCTCCGCCCCCGCCGGGCCGACGGCGTTCGCCCGTAGGTCGATGCGGCCGTCGCGCGCCAGCATCCGGCGGAACAGCTCCGAGCCCGCGAGCGCCGCGACGCCGCCGTCGCCGACGTGGTTGTTGGCGAGGGGAAGGGAGCTGAGGCGCGCCAGGGTGCGGCTCGCGGTCAGCGCCTTCACGCCGGCGTCGTTCACGTCGTTGCCGCCGAGGTCGAGGTCGGTGAGGGCGGCGAGGTGCGGCGACGCCGCGAGCGCGGTCACCCCGTCCCAGGTGATCTGACCGTTGTCGTTGAGCGCGAGCCGGTGAAGCCCGGCGAACGCCGCCGCCCGCGCCAGCACGCGCACGCCGCTGTCGTCGAGGCCGTTGAACGACAGGTCGAGGGCGCGGAGGCGGGCGAAGTGCGGGCCGCGGACCAGCTGCTCGACGCCGGCGTTGCCGAGGTCGCCGCCGGCGAGGCTGAGTTCTTCGACGTGCCCGAGCGTCGGGCAACCCACGAGCCGCGGCAGTACGCGGGCGGGGTCGAGGAGGTGGACGCGGCGGAGGTACGACCGCCCGCCCGGCGTGCGCGTTCGGGCGATCAGCTCCTCGCCGCGCGCGGCGAAGACGACGGCGTCCACGGCCACGGAGTCGGGGAGGCCGCGGCGGAACTCGACGCCGCCGACCAGGCCGCGGAGGTGGTCGGTCCATTCCGCCTGGTGGCGGGCGAGGAGGTCGGTCTGCTGCTCGATCAGGGCGTGGCGGCGAGGATGGTCGTCGGGGAGGCGGGCGAGGGCGAGCTGCGCGCGGATCAGGTCGGCGCGGGCGGCGTCGGCCGCGGAGCCGGTGTCGGCGAGGTAGTCGGCGTAGACGAGCCGCGGCGCGTCGTCGCCGGGGCGGGCGAGGATGGCGTCGAGGAAGGGGAACTCGTCGGGTGACATGGTGTGGGGATTGTACCCCCGGTAATACCGTCCCGGAAGCCCTGGGACGGCCGTCCCCGGGCTTTCCCCCGCGCGCCGCTTGACACCCGCCCCGCTCTCTGTGACTGTGACCGTACCACCCCCGACCCGCGTGAGCCCGATGCCCGACCTCCTCACCCTCGTCGCCGACACCGCCGCCGACCTGATGACCGCCGGCCCGGTGTCGCTGCCGCACGCCGCCACCGTCGCCGACGCCGCCGCGTTCTTCACCGCCCGCGGGTTCGGCGCCGCCGTCGTCATCGACCCCGCCGGCCGCCCGGTCGGCGTCGTCACCCGGTCGGACCTGCTCATCCACGTGTGCGGCCGGACCGCCGGGCTGGACCCCAATCCTACGCCGGTCGAGAGCGTGATGACGCCGACGGTGTTCTCGGTGTCGGCGGACACGCCGGCCCGGTCGGTAGTGGCGCAGCTGCTGGCGCTGAACGTCAACCACCTGTTCGTGGCCGACGCCGCCGGCGTGCTGGTCGGGATCGTCACCCCGACGGACGTGCTGAGGAAGCTGGGCTAGCGCGGCATGTACGAGAGCAGGTAGTTGACCAGCCCGACGCACACGACCATCAGGAACAGCACCACCCAGGCCTGGAACAGGATGCTGTCGGCCTTCCCGTACTCCTCGGTCTTCGGCGGCGCGTCCGGCTTCTCGGGCGTGTTCACGGCGGGTTCCTCCACGGTGCCACTCCCATCATCGGCTGCCGCGGCCGGGCGTTCCAGTCTGAACGGGCAGACACCACCCGGCCGTGGTGGGGTCCGTCGGGTCCGGCAGGCCGGCGCGGCGGCGGAAGCTGCGGCGAGTCTGACGCTTGGACCGACAGATTCGGACCACCGTCGTCCGAATTCCTTCCTGCCGGCCCTCATCCCGAGCTAGAATCGGGGTAACTCGCCTGACCCGCGCAGCCGGCTCTCCCACCCCGTCGGACCGAATGGTGATTGCGTCCGCCGAGTCCCTGGTCGACGCCCTCCGCGACAGCGGGCTGTTCGCCCCTGCCGAGGTCGACGCGCTGGCGCGCGAACTCGTCCCGTTCGCCGACGACATGCCGGGCGCCCTCCGCCACGTCGTCGAGCACGAGCTGGTGCCGGTGTACCAGCTCCGCAAGATCATCCACGCCAAGACCGCCGACCTGATCGTCGGCCCGTTCGTCGTGCTGGACAAGCTCGGCGAGGGGGGCATGGGGAAGGTGTTCAAGGCCCGCGACACCCGCACCGGGCGGATCGCCGCACTGAAGGTCATCCGCCCGCACCTCATCACCAACCCGGTCATCCGCGGCCGCTACGAGCGCGAGGTCCGCGCCGCGCTGAGCCTGCGGCACCCGCACATCGCCGCCGCGTTCGAGGCCGGCGAGGTCGGCGGGAAGGTGTACCTCGCGATGGAGTTCGTGGACGGCATCGACCTGGCGCGGCTCGTCCGCACGTTCGGCGTCCTGCCGGTGCCGGAGGCGTGCGAGTACCTCCGGCAGGCGGCGCTCGGGCTGGCGCACGCCCACTCGAAGGGGTTCGTCCACCGCGACATCAAGCCCGGTAACCTCGTCGTGGCCGGCGAGCGGCACCACCCCGACGCCACCGAACCGGCCGTGGTGAAGCTCCTCGACATGGGGCTGGTCCGCAACGTCGGGTTCGACGACGAGGGCGGCGGCGACCTGACGCGCGCCGGCACGGTGGTGGGCACGCCGGACTACATGGCCCCGGAGCAGGCGAAGAACAGCAGCCTCGCCGACCACCGGGCCGACCTCTACGCGCTCGGCGGGGCGTTCTACTTCCTCCTCACCGGCAAGCCGCCGTTCCACGTCGGCAGCCCGATCGAGAAGATTCTCAAGCACCAGATCGACCCACCGCCGCCGCTCCAGGCCATCCGCCCGGACGTGCCCGACGAGCTGGCGAAGCTGGTGGCGCGACTACTGGCGAAGCGGCCCGAGAACCGGCCGGGCTCGGCCGCGGAGGTGGCGGCGCTGCTGCTGCCGCTGACGCAGTTCACCGCGGACTCGGCGTCGGTACGGCTGAGCGGGCCGCACCCGTCGTTGAGCGCGCGGGGCGGCGCCGAGACGGGGAGCGTGGCGGCCGTGGACACCGTTTCGCCGAACGTCCCCGACAGCGGCGTGAAGCTGCCGCGGCGGCGCGGGCGCGACGTGCCGATGGACGAGCCGTCGGTAGCCGAGTCGGTCGACCCGCCGACGCCGCCGACGCCGGTCGAGGTGAGCGTCCCCGTCGAAGAGGAGGCGCCGCCGGGGGAGTGGCGTGGGTGGGTGGTGGCGCTGGTGTCGGGTGTGATCGGCGTGGTGCTCGGCATCGCAACGTGGAAGGCGCTGGGGCGGTAATGGTCTCCGCCGCTCGCGGCGATGCAGCGTCTACGCTGCATCGCCGCGAGCGGCGGAGTCATTCCGGCGCCCTCGTTAACCTCAGATTCACCGTCACCGGGAAGTGGTCCGCGTACCCGCGCTCCACGGCCTTGTCGTTCCGGTCGCCGAACCGCCACGGCCGCCGCGCCACCTTCCCCGCCCGGCTCATCCCGTCCGTCGGCACCGCGACCGTGTCCGGGTCGCAGCCCCACCCCGTCGCGTCGAGCATCCCCGGCGACACCGCCACCTGGTCGAAGATCGAGTGCGTCCGGTCGCGGTCGTAGTACAGGGTGCTGAACCGGTCCAGCGGCTTCCCCGACAGCAGCCCGAGCAGTCGGGCCGGCCGCGCCGCGGCGGTCACCGCCGCACGGTCGCCGCTGACGTGCAGCACGTTGGCGACCGCGTCCGACTCAGGGTCGTCGTTGAAGTCGCCGCACACCAGTACGTCCGCGTCCCCCTTCGCGGTCAGGTAGCGCTCGTACTGCTCGTGGATGACGTGGGCGTACTTGTCGCGGCCGCTCCCCTTGCGGGTGCCGTCGTCGGAGCGCTGCGAGGTCCAGTGCGACGCGACGAGCGTGAGTTCCGCCCCGTTGGCGACGACGTGGGTTTCGAGGACACGCAGGTTGTTCGTGCCGAGGAGCTTCGTGCGGGCCGGGTCGAGCGGCAGCTTCGAGATGACGCACGGGGCCATGAACCGACCGGCATTCGCGGCCAGTTCCTTCATGGCGACGTGCTCGTACTTTGCCTTCCCGGCCGGCACCTTCGCGTTCAGTGCGTCGCGCAGCAGTTCGGCGGCACGGAGGCTTTCCACCTCGACGCACGCCAGGATGTCGGGACCGTTGCCGCCGTTCTGCTTCAGGATGATCTCGGTAAGGTGGTCGAACTTCAGCTTGCGGGCGGCGGCGTCCTCGGCGAACCAGTCGTCGTAAGGGTCGTCGATGCTGTTGCGGCGGTCGTCCTTGTCGTCGAACAGGTTTTCGACGTTCCAGAACATGAACGCCACGGTGCCGGGCGCGACCGTCGCGGATTGGGGCGGCTCGGTCGGCTCGACCTTGCGGGCGTAGACCGCCAGCGCCACCGCGCCGACGGCGAGCCCGAGGGCGGCGACGGCGACTTTGGCCGCGGTGGGGAGGCCCATGAAGGTGCGGAACGCGGCCGCGGCGGCCTGCTGGTTGCGGTTGCGGCTCACGGGTCACCAATTCGGCTGGACAGGGGTAGAGGCGATGATATGACCCGGCCGAGCCCCGGGGTCGGGGCACACCCGGGAGGGTCGGCCATGCAGGCGGGGCGGATCGGGTACGCGGCGGCCGGCGTGGTGCTGGGCGTGGTCGCGGCGGCGTTCTACCTCGGCCAGCCGCGGCCGGCGGGGGCGGCGTCCAACGACCGCCACGGCGACACCATCATGGCGACGGGGGCGGTGTCGATCAACCCGCGCATCCAGACGGACGGCGTGTGGCTCCTCGACTACAAGGCGGGGAAGCTGCTGGGCACCGTGGTGGACCGGACCGCCGGCAAGATCGTCGGCTGGGCCGAGGTCGATCTCCGCAGCGAGTTCGAGCTCCAGGCGCTGCAGGAGGTCCACTTCCTGATGACGACCGGGTACATCACGCAGGGGCAGTCGGCGCTGTACCTCGCGGAGACGAGCACGGGGAAGTTCGGCGTGTACACGATGGGGCCGGGGCCGAACGGGACCGGCGTGGTGATCCGCCGACACGACATGACGCAGTTCCGCGCGGCGGCGGCGGCGCAGCCGGTGGTGCCCGCCGCGGGCGTGGCGCCGAAGGCACCGTGAGTGGTTACCAGGACGGCCAGCGTTTTGGCGAATTGGTCGGAGCGACTCTCTGGTGAGGACGGAGAGTCCAGTCTTGCCTCTGACAAACGCAATAATCTTCGCGCCGAACTGTCGCGTGGTCCGGGACTTAAGGGAGTCCGTCAAATTTTTCCTACGACACCGTTTGTACGGTGTCTATGATCTTTGCAGCAGCACCCTCCAGTTCTCTGCCTACTCGGCCGGATGGCAACCATGGCCCGCACCGCCCGCGTTCGCCTGAATCTGGAAGTCATCGAGGACCGCGCCGTCCCGGCGACCCTCAGCGGCACGGTCGTGTACGACACGACGAGCAGCGGCGCGGCCTCCGGCGTGGAGGTGGTGCTGACCCGTTCGGACGCCACGACGGTGAGCGCCACGACCGACGCGGCCGGCGCGTACGCCTTCACCGGGTTGGGGAGCGGGTCCTACGCGGTGCAGTTCAACGCGCCGCGCCGTCCGGCTACTCGGTGTCGTCGCCGTCCGGTGGGTCGACGGTGGTCGTGATCGACTCGGACGACGTGACCGTCGGCGTCGGGCTGGCGTGGTCCGGGAGCGGCTCGGGGTCCGGGAGCGGCTCGGGGTCGGCGAGCGGGTCGGGGAGCGACCTCGGCTCGGGCAGCAGCGGCGATTTGGGAACCGGCTCGGGGGACGGACGGCTCTGGGAGTGGTAGTGGCACTGGCGACACGTCTTCCATCGCCGACCCGCCGCTATCGCCACAGCCGCCTGCCAACCCTCCTGCCGCGAACTGGACCGTGGTGCGCGGTCCGGCCGTCGGTGCCGAAGAACTCGAAGCGACACGATACAACACGTACTCGTTCCGAGTGTTCAACCCTACCGCCGGCGACCGCGCGGGTTCGTATACCAACTACACCGTCATCCAGACAATCCGAGTCATTTCGTACTGGGAGGTGATCTCTCCGGGCCAAGAGCGGTGGGCGGCCGCGCTCGCTGCCGAGCCGATCAACACTGAACACAAGCTCTACCGCGAAACCAGCACGACTCAATCGATTTCGGGGAGTGCCACCCTGGAAGGCGCCGTGGGGCCGTTCAACTTTACCGTAACCGGGTCCGCCGGCACGGAATCCACAACGACCCGAGGGGAAGAGATTCCCATCAGGGTCGTGATCACCGCGGCCCAGTTCCCGAACCAAGATGTGCGGTACGAGATTCTCGTGAAACACATCCGCGTCGAGTACAGCTACTCCTACGGGAATACCAAGGACGCGCCCGTCCCGCCGAATTCGCCCGACCCCCGAGACTTTGCCGAGCGGAACGGGCAGACGCTTCCGGCCGGACCAGTGAGGTACGTGAACGGGACGTTCATGGAACGTGTCTGGGCACGACCGACCATTCAGCCGGCGGCCCCGGCACCGGCACCGATGCCGGCCCCCGCCCCGATGCCCAACCGTCTCACGGACCCTGACTCGTCGGAACCCGTCGCCCCCCCCGCCGTCCCGCCTGTGTACCTGCCCCCGGAAGGGACGGAGGAGGATGACTGAGGTGGAAGCGTCGAGGCCGATTCCCCTATCCGCCGGAGGATACGATGTCTCGTAGGAAACTCCTTGGCGCGGCGGCCGTGGCTGCCCTGCTGACAGCCGCGGGTACGGCGGTCCTCCGCTCCACCGCCGCCACGCAGGACGATGACAACTGGGGCCGGTCCGTGCCTGTCGTGAACGCCGACATTTTCGCCCACCTGGATGTCCGCGCCTGGAGGTTCGAGGTTCACCCGAAGGCCAAGAAGGTGACGCTTGGCTTGGTCGAAGACGCCCAGGCCAAGGAGTCTCGCGTCGTCCTCGATCTTCCTCAGCGCCCGGCGGACGGGCACAACAAGGTACTCGTCGTCGTGAGCTTTGAGCGCGGTCCGCAGCCCGAGAGCCGGAGGGTCTCGTTCCGCTTGCACGTCGAAGGCAACCCGACCATACCGACGAAGACGTTCAACCAACCCGTCCGAAACGGCTGGACCGGTTGGCATGGTCAGGTTCCGTCCGTCGTCCGATCCCGAAACGTCCTGCTCGAGTTCCGCGAGGGGTTCCCGGGCCGACCGGACAACACGTTTGCCGAATTCGTATTCGAAGTCGAGTAGCGCGGGCAGCCTACATCCGGTGGAGCAACCCGGTGCGATCCCGACGACTGATCACAGCTGGTGCGGCCGCCCTTCTTGTCGCGACGGCAGTCGTGCTGACCTTCCGGGCCGGTCTCGCACAACCGAAGGCCGACGGCTGGGGCCGGTCGGTGCCGGTCGTAAACGACGACATCCTCCGGCTGAGCGGGGTCCACTCCTGGCGATTCGTGGTCGCGCCGAAGGCGACGAAGGCGACCGTCTGCACCACCCTCGACGGGAACCCGAACGCGACCGGGAAGTCCTACGTCGGACTGACCGCGAAGCCGGACGGCAGCCCGCACGCCGTCCTCGTCGTCGTCCAGTTCGAGCCCGGTCCCGAGTCGGAAAGTCCCCGGCTCGGGGTCCAACTGATGATCGACGGCAGGGCGACAGTCGGCGGTTGGTCCAAGAATTTCGCCAAAGGACTCAGCAACCGAACTACCACCACCAGATTCCCTACCCTGGAGCGCCACAACTCCCTGATGGTGTTCAACGACCCTGACGGCAAGCCTCGCCTGGAGATCGCTCTCGATATCGAGTAAGCAGGCGAAGCGTCCCAGCTTTCCTACCATGACCGGGACGGACCCGCGCACGGGCCACCCGATGATCGACGTCCACATCCACGCGGTCCCGCCGAACCTGCCCGGGGTGGGGCCGCTGTCGCCGCTGCTGAAGCTCGCCCCCGAAACCGTCGCCGCCGAGCTGCGGGCGCAGATGCAGACCGCCGGCGTCACCCACGCCCTCGCCATGGGCCAGTGGAACGCCGGCGACGACGACCCCCTCGGCGTGAACAAGACGCTCGACATCGCGGCCCTCGTCCCGGGTTTGAAGGCCATCGGCGCCTGCGACCCCACCCGCACCGACGACGACCACTTCGCCCGCTGCGCCGACGTGCTCGCCACCGGCCGCGTCGTCGCGCTGAAGTGTTATCTCGGGTACTTGCACTACGAGCCGGCGCACGCCCACTACCGCCGCTACTACGAGCTCGCCGCCCGCTTCCGTGTGCCGGTCATGTTCCACTGCGGCGACACGTACTCGCCGATGGCCAAGCTCCGCTTCGCCCACCCGCTCGGCGTCGACGAAGTGGCGGTCGATCATCCCGACGTGCGATTCGTCATCTGCCACCTGGGCAACCCGTGGGTGACGGACGCGGCCGAGGTCATCTACAAGAACATGAACGTCTGGGCCGACCTGTCCGGGCTGTTGGTCGGCGACGACGGCGTACTGGGGTCGGACGAGGCGAAGGAGCTGGTCGTGGACCTGACGCACGAGGTGCGTCGCGGGATGAAGTACGCGGAGCGGCCGAACCGCTTTCTGTACGGCACCGACTGGCCGCTGGCGCCGATGACCGCGTACCGCGACTTCGCCCGCGAGGCGATCCCGGCGGAGTTCCACGACTGCGTGTTCGAGGAGAACGCCCGCCGGCTGTTCCGGTTAGGCTGAAAGCCCGGGGACGGCCGTCCCCGGGCTTCGTACATTCCCAGAAAGCCCGCCTCGCCGCCCTCCCGAGACCGTCCATGAGCACCGAACCCGAGTACCGGCCCGGTCTGGAAGACGTGCCGGCCGCGAAGTCCGCCGTCAGCTTCCTGGACGGCAAGAAGGCCCGGCTCGAGTACCGCGGCATCCCGGTCGAGGTGCTCGCCAAGGAAAGCTGCTTCGAGGAAGTGGCCTGGCTCCTCATCAAGGGCGACCTCCCCACCCAGAAGCAGCTCGCCGAGTTCGACCACGACCTCCGCCAGCGCCGCGCCGTCCACTACCGCCTCAAAGACCTGGTGAAATGCCTCCCCGCCGACGGGCACCCGATGGACGCGCTGCACGCCACCGTCGCGGCGCTCGGCATGTTCTACCCGTGCAAAACGGTGTCCGACCCCGCGAAGAACTGGGACGCCACCCTCCGCCTCGTCGCCGCCATGCCGACGCTGGTGACGGCGTTCGCCCGCGCCCGCCGCGGCGAGGAGATGCTCGACCCCCGCGCCGACCTCGACCACTCGGCGAACTTCTACTACATGCTCACCGGCAAGGAGCCGACCCCGGCGACGCGGAAGGTGCTCGACGCCGCACTGATCCTCCACGCCGAGCACACGATGAACGCCAGTACATTCACGGCCCGGGTGACCGGCTCGACGCTCGCCAACCCGTACCACGTCGTCGGGGCGGCGATCGGCTCGCTGGCCGGGCCGTTGCACGGCGGGGCGAACGAAGAGGTGCTCCACCAACTCGGCGAGATCGGCACCGTCGAGAACGTCAAGCCCTGGCTCGACGCGAAGCGGGCGGCCGACCCGAAGTTCAAGGTGATGGGACTGGGGCACCGCGTCTACAAGGTGAAGGACGGCCGGGCGACGGTGATGCAAGACGTGGCCGAGCAGGCGTTCGCCGAGACGAGCCGGCCGAAGAGCTACGAGATCGCGCTGGCGCTGGAGAAGTACAGCGAGGGGATTTACGGCCCGAAGGGGATTTACCCGAACGTCGACTTCTACTCGGGCGTGGTGTACCAGGCGCTCGGCATCCCGGTGGACGTGTTCACGCCGATCTTCGCCATCGCCCGCGTGTCCGGGTGGCTGGCGCACTGGCACGAGCAGCTCGTCGGCAATCGCATCTTCCGGCCTGAGCAGGTTTCCATAGGCAAGCACGACGTGAAGTACGTGCCCCTCGCCGAGCGGCCGTAACACGAGCAAGCTCACGCAGCGGCGCAGAGAAGAACACTCGTTTTCTCTGCGCCGCTGCGTGAGCTGACTCACTCGGCTCACCGCACCGGGGCGGTGGGGGCGGTCACGGCGGCGCTGCAGCAGGCGGAGCAGTCCACCTGGCAGCGGGGGCAGCCGTCGCAGCCGTCGGCGCACGCGGCACACGGGTTGGAACAGCACAGGGCCGCGGAGCGGGTGACGGCGGTGTAGCCGAGCGCGCTGCCGACGGCGGTGCCGACGACGACGGCGGCGATGGCGAGAATCTTCGTCATGTCTGGGTCTCCACGTTCGGTTGAGTGTGTGTCGTAACTTCGCACCCGGAGGGGCGGCGCGGCACGGACGCGCGTTCGCGTCGAAGCGATCCCAACACTCGGGAACGGGTCAACAGTGCATGACGTGGCGGTCGAACAGCGCGGCGGAGCGGGCATCCACACCGGCCCACTCGGACGGGAACTGACCCGGCGAAAACGCCGGGGGGACGGGAACGACGGTCGCTCGGAAGGCCGGTAGCAACTCACCGGTGAACGACGGGGGTTGTGGGTTCGGCTGCGGGTCGGCCGTGACGGCGACCCCCTGACCGTCGCAGACCATGCAGTGCGGGCTGGACGGCTTCGGGGCCGGGGCGTCCGGGGTGGGAGGCGCTTCCGTATTGCAGCAGTGCGGGCAGGCGGGAGCGGGCCGCGGGGCGGATTCGACAGGGGCAACGGATGCGACCGCGGCGCCGGCGAAAAGCCAGCGGGCCTGACAGCAGCAGAGGGCGGGGGCGAGCGTCAGCAACAGCCCCAGCCCGACCCGGACGAGTGCCTGCAACAAAGACCCTGCGTGAGCCGGGCGAATCCGCGCCAATTATGACACTCTCTCAGGTAAAGTCAACCCCCCCGCGCGGCGGCCGGCAGGTCCGCCGCCAACCGGCGTTGGCGACGACCCGGCGGCGGGGTAGAACTGATGGACGCCCCAGGTCGGGGCACTCGCCTGCCTGCCCCGGGTCGGGCCGCACGGACCGCGGCCGCGGGGTCGTCGGAGGTCGAACCCATATGGCGCGATCGAGCGCCGACCCCGAAGGGGTCACGCGGTCCGGGACGGTCGGCATCCGCCGGTCGCACCGCTTCCTGTCCGGCCTGAAGACCGCCGAGCGCGTCGTCTTCGTGTCGCACGTCCAGCCCGACCCGGACAGCCTCGGCAGCATGCTGGGGCTCGCCCACCTGGTCGAACAGAAGCTCGGATTGCCGACCCTCGTCACCCGCGACGGCCTCATCAGCCGGGCCGAGAACCGGGCCATGGTGAAGGTGCTGAACCTCCACCTGACGAAGGTCGAGGACGTGGACTGGCGGGACGGCGACGCGGTCGTGATGGTGGACAGTCAGCCGAACACCGGCCGGCACACCCTGCCCGAGAGCGTGCCGCTGTACGCGGTGATCGACCACCACGACACGCCCGGCGACCTGGACGGCGTGCCGTTCACCGACATCCGCGCCTCCCACGGCGCGACGTGTACAGTGGTGACGAAGTACCTCCGCGAGCAGGAGTGCGACATCCCCGAGCGGCTGGCGACCGCCCTCCTCTACGGCATCGAGACCGAGATGGCCGGCTTCCCGCGCGAAGCCAACCCGGCGGACGACGACGCGCTCATCTTCCTGTACCCGCTCGCGGACAAGGACCAGATCGCCCAGATCCGCAACGCCCGGCTGCCGCACAGCCACTTCGAGTGTCTGCTGCAGGCGCTGCAGAGTTCGTTCATCTACGACAACCTCATCATCAGCTGGGTGGACGACCTGCCGCAGCCGGAGCAGGCGGCGGAGGTCGTCGACTTCATGATCCGCTTCGATCAGGTTGATTGGGCCGTGTGCGGCGGCGTGTACAAGGATCAGCTCATCCTTTCCGTCCGCGCCGCGATGGCCGACGCCGGCTCGGGCGACATCCTCCGTCAGGTGGTCGGAAAGCTCGGCAAGGCTGGTGGTCACGACCGCCGCGCCGGCGGGAGCATCCGGCTCGCGAGCACCGCCCCCAGCGCGATCGACGAGTTGCAGGCCGAGCTGCGGCGGCGCTTCCTCAAGGCGCTGAAGATCGACGACACCCGCGGTCAGCGCCTGGTGCCGCTGCGCGAGATGTTGCAGAACTTGCAGTCGTAATCGGGCCGAGTGTGGCGAGCGGCCCGCGTGTGCGGGCTGTTCCTGAGTGACACCGATCATCTCAGGAACAGCCCGCTCACGCGGGCCGCTCGCCTGTTCAATCCGCTGCGCCACATCGCAACACCTGCCCGATTTTGCGCACGCCACCGAGCCCCCGTCGGATTTGCCCAATCCGAGCAACCGGTTGTGTCGTCGGTGTTTTCGCCAAGTTGCGGCAAGTGTTCTCAACATTGCACGCTCAGCATGCCGACACGACAACGGTTTGCGGCACGGCGGTTGCAAGCGGCCGAGTGGGGCATCGGTTCGAGTCCATGTATTCGTCGAATCCAAACGCTTACGGTCAGACTCGAATTGATGCCGGCCGGGGAAGTTGAGTCGAAGCCGTCGGGAGATTCCCGCGGTGCGGCTGGAAAGGCCCCCCCGCCACGACACTAGTATCTGGTGAGGATCGACAGCGGGTCGGTCCCCCTGACCCCGAACCCGTCAGGCTCCCACCGGTAACAACCGGCCGGAAGCTAAGCCCCCCTGGAGGTGGCGAGCCGTGGCACGAACCGACGCACTCCTGCAACTCCATAAAGCCCTCGTCGGCCGCCGCACCGAGCTCCGCAAGCGGCTCGGCGTGGAACTCGACATCCTCTCCACCGGGAAGGGGATGCAGCGGGCCGGCGACGCCGCCGACGCCGCCTTCGACAGCAGCGGCGAGGAACTCTCCTCGCAGCTGGCCGAGCTCGAGGCGAAGGAACTGGTCCAGGTCGAGCGCGCCATCCGCCGGCTGAAGTCCGGCACCTACGGGGCGTGCGAGGGCTGCCAGATCCGCATCCCGCTGGCGCGCCTCTCGGCCCTGCCGTACTCGACGCTGTGCATCAAGTGCCAGCGCGAGTTCGAGCGCGACGGCACCGTCGGCGACTACAACGGCGAGGCCGACTACGGCCGTATGACCGACCACGGCAACATGGACGAGCGCGAGTTCCGCGTCGCCGACCTCGAGATCGACCTGAGCCGGTGACGCCGGTTGTTCCTATCCAGCAAGGCCCGCGGCTTTTACCGGCCGCGGGCCTTGTGCGTTTCGTGCCGCCCCCCGCTCCAATCACGTCCGCGATCTCGTCAGGAATTCCTCCAGTCCCCTTGCCCGACCCGTTACAGTGCGGGTGAGGTTCGTCCCGACTGGGAGGGTCGCGCATGGTCCGTCGGTTCGCCGTAGCGGTCGGGCTGGGTGGGTGTGCCCTTCTGGGCGGGGCCGTCGTGCAACTCGCGCTTCAGGCGCCGACGCCCGCCGCCGCGCAAAACCTGCCACTGCCGCCGCTCCCGGTTGCGGCGGATATCAACTCCGTGTCGCCCACCGACCGCTTCCCCGCCGTGGTCCGCGGCGTGTCGTCGGCCGTGGTCGCCGTGGACGCGGTGAAGCCGAGCCCGACCACGACCGCCGGCAAGGCGAGGGAGGAGTCCGGCTCCGGCGTCCTCGTCCGCTTCCCGGGCATCGCGGGCACCGTCGTGGTGACCAACAACCACGTCGTCGGCGACGCCCCGCGCGAGAAGGTGTACGTGACGCTGTCCGACGGCCGCATCCTCCAGCCGACGCGCATCCTCGCCGACCCCGAGTCGGACATCTCGCTGCTGCAACTGGCCGACGAGTCGCTGCCGGCGTGTACCTTCGCCGACAGCGACCGGGTCGTGCGCGGGCAGTACGTGTTGGCGTTCGGGAGCCCGTTCGGCCTGAACCAGACGGTGACGCACGGCATCATCTCGGCGACCGACCGCGGCCAGATCAGCCTCGGCTCGACGATCCGCATCAAGGAGTTCCTGCAGACGGACGCGGCGATCAACCCCGGCTCCAGTGGCGGGCCGCTCGTGGACCTGGACGGCCGGGTGGTCGGCATCAACACGGCGATTGCGTCGCAGAATGGGAACAACACCGGCGTGTCGTTCAGCATCCCGGCCAACCTGGTGAAGCGCGTGGCGGGGCAGCTGTTCGAGAAGGGGACGGTGACCCGCGGCTACCTGGGCGTGCAGCTGGCGGCGACGATCGACCCGGCCGAGGCGCTGCGGCTGGGGCTGTCCAAAGTGTGCGGCGGGCTGGTGGAAATCGTTCACCCGAACACGCCGGCTGCGGCCGCGGGGCTGCGGGCCGGGGACGTGGTGCTGCGGCTGGAGGACGTGGAGTTGCGCGACGAGCACCACCTCATCAACCTGATCTCGGCGCTGCCGCCGGGCCAGCGGGTGCGGCTGACGGTGTGGCGGGACCGGCGGGCCGAAGCGTTGACCGTGGCGATCGGCGAGTACGCCGCGGGGCGGCCGTCCTTCCGGCGGTAGAGGGGTAAAGCCCACCCGTCGCAACGGGTGGGCTTCTGGGGGTCAGTTAATCCTCGTCCTTGTTCCGCTTCTGGAGGAAGATCATCAGGCCGACGAGGCCGAGCAACACGACGATGCCGAGCGCGAAGAACTGCCAGCTGCCGATGAAATCGCCCATACCTCGGTCCTTCCAGATGTGGTGGATCGTGTGCCCCGGACTGAAGGCCGGGCGGGCGGGGCGACTACATTGCCGCGACCGGCGAGTCAACGACCCGTGTTCTACCCCCCCGCCCCGGTGCCTGCAAGCGGACACGCGGATTTTTCACGGCTCCGAGAAAACCACCCCGCCGCCCCGAACCCGTGACCGGGTCTTGCCATCCGTTCCGCGGGCGCCGTAGAACAGAAGGCTGGTCAACCTCTCCCCGACCACGCCCAGCAGACCCAGGTATTGCCATCCCTGGGAGTTCGGGAACTCCACCTCTTTTCAGCGGTGACAGTGACGATGAGCCACCAGGCGGGACTCGCGCGGGTTCGCAGCGGCGAACTGCTGTACACGGACGAGGTCGGCCGGGACGCGTGCGGCATCGGGGGGGTCGCAGCGCGGGACGGCAAACCGTCGGCCGAGGTCATGCAGAAGGCGCTCAACGCCCTCCGCTGCATGGAGCACCGCGGCGGCGTGTGCGGCACCGCCGGCGACGGCGCCGGCCTCACCGCCGCGCTGCCGCAGGCCTTCTTCCGCGAACAGGCCCGGAAGCTCGGCTTCGGCGCCGGGCTGAAGGACGCCGACACGCTGGCGGTCGGCGCGTTCTTCTTCCTCGACACCGACGCCGCGAAGCTCGACGCCGCCCGGGCGCTGGTGCGCGAGGTGCTGCCCGGCGGCCCGGTCCGCTTTCTCGGCTTCCGCCCCGTGCCGACCAACGAGGACGCGCTGCCGGCGTCCGCGAAGGCCGTCCGCCCGGGGGCCATCGAGCAGGCGCTATTCCAGGTGTCCGGCGACGCCGCCGAGGCCGAGAAGCACCTGTACCGCCGTCGCCTCGTGCTCCGCGACCGCGCCCGCAGCGCCAGCCTCGGCGTGTACGCGTGCTCGATTTCGGCGAAGCTCGTCAGCTACAAGGGGCTCCTGACCAGCCCGCAGCTCGGGGATTTCTACGCCGACCTGACCGACCCGGCGTTCGAGACCGGCATCGCCAGCTTCCACCGCCGCTACAGCACGAACACGTTTCCGAACTGGACGCTCGCGCAGCCGTTCCGGCTGTCGTGCCACAACGGCGAGATCAACACCGTCCGCACGAACCGGAACGCGGTGTCGGCGTTCTCGCGCGGCCTAACCCCGCCGATCCCGGGCGGCGAGTTGCTGACCCCGAAAATGTCGGACTCGGCCAGCCTCGACGAGTGGCTGGAGTTCCTGATTCTCGAACAGGGCTGGAGCCTGCCGCGGGCGCTGCGCCTGTCCATCCCGCCGGTGTGGGACACCGAGGCCGACATCTGGGGGCAGGAGGCGTTCGACCTGTTCACCTACTACCGCCGGGCGTTCGGCAGCCTCGCGGCCTGGGACGGCCCCGCCGGCATCATCGGCACCGACGGCCGCACCCTCGTCGGCCTCGTGGACCGCATGGGCCTCCGCCCCGTCCGCTGGTGTTCGGACAAGCGCGGCTGGCTGTACATCGGCAGCGAGTCCGGCGTGTTCGGGCTCGACCCCACCACCATCGTCGCCAGCGGCCAGTTGCAGCCGGGGCAGATGATCGCCCTCGACACGGCCACCGGCGAGCGCCTCGACAGCTACCAGATCGTGGACCGCGTGGTGGCCGAGGCGAAGGCCGAGCTCGGCAGCGTGCAGGAGCTGAACCGCCGGCAGATCACCATCCCCGAGGGCTTCGACTACACCCGCCAGATCGACGACGCCGTGGGCGCGATGCTGTCCGACCGCGACTGGAAGCTCGACCACCTGTTGCAGGCCGCGGGGTGGGACTTCGAGCGCGCCGTGTTCGTGAAGGACATGGCGAAGCTGCGGAAGGAGCCGCTGTCGAGCATGGGCCACGACCGCGTGCTGACGGTGTTCTCCGACCACCACCCGACGCTGTTCAAGTACCTCCAGCAGACGTTCGCCGAGGTGACGAACCCGCCGATCGACCCGTACCGCGAGGGCGGGGCGATGTCGCTGGCGACGTACCTCGGCCGCGGACCGAAGGCGGCGCCGGGGAACGACGACCTGCCGGTGAAGCAGATGGAGCTGCCGAGCCCGGTCATTTCCGACGCCATCGTCGAGGAGATCCGCCAGAACGAGGTGCTGGGCTTCAAGCTGCTCGACGCGACGTTCCCGCTGTCCGGCGGGGCCGAGGCGCTGCGCTCCAGCCTGGTCGCGCTCCAGAGCGCCGCCGAGAAGGCCGTACACGAGGGCTTCCACGTCCTGTGCGTGTCCGACAAGGAGGCGTGCAAGCGCGGCATCTACCCGGTGCCGTCGATGCTGGCGCTCGGGGCGGTGCACAACTACCTGTGCCGCCAGGGGCTCCGCGACCGCTGTTCACTCGTGGTGCAAGCCGGCGACATTCAGGAAGGTCACGACATTTGCGTCCTCGTCGCCTTCGGCGCGGACGCGGTCCATCCGTACCTGATGCTGCGGCTCGTCAAGGACGGGCTCGTCTTCAAGGACGGCGACTCGAAGCAGGAAATCCGACTGGAGCCGCGCGAGGCGCTGGAGAACCTATTCGAGGCGCTGGAGGACACCACCAAGAAGGTGATCTCCAAGATGGGGATCACGACCATCGAAGGCTACCGCGGGGCGCAGCTGTTCGAGGCGGTCGGCTTCGGGAAGGACCTGATGGACTTCCTCGGCGACTTCCCGAGCCGCGTCGGCGGCATCGGCTTCGCAGAACTGGTCGAGGACGCGCAGTGGCGCGTCAGCCGCTCGGAAGAGATGCTGTCGAAGAAGAAGGAGCTCGGCAAGAACATGGACTACCGCGCCTTCAACGCGAAGGTGCGGATGGCGCTGCGCGACGCCGTGAAGGAGGCGCACCCCGAGCCCGAGCCGGGCGGCGGCGAGATGGCGTACACCGCCCCGCCAGCGGAGATCGACCCGGACGCGCCGCAGAAGGTCGGAACCAAGTTCGTGAAGTTCTCGAACATGGTGAACACCCGCGTGCCGACGGTGCTGCGCGACCTGTTCAACATCAAGCCGGGTACGGCGGTGCCGGTCGAGGGCGTGCAGTCGGCGCGGGACGTGGTGGCGAACCACTTCCGCGGCGCCGCCATGAGCCACGGGGCGCTCACCGGCGCCTCGCACATGACCATCGCCGCGGCCGTGAACGAGCTCGGCGCCCTTAGCAACAGCGGCGAGGGGGGCGAGGCCCGCTGGCGGAACGACATCCCCGAGCGCGCCTGGGGGCCGTACTGGGAGAAGGTCCGCAAGCAGCGCGAGGAACACCCCGAGATTTACACCCTCGGCGGCAAGATCGAGCGGAGCCGGTTCCGCAGCCGCATCCGCCAGATCGCCAGCGGCCGGTTCGGCGTCGACGCCGAGTACATCGTCAACGCCGACGAGATGTCGATCAAGATGGCGCAGGGCGCCAAGCCCGGCGAGGGCGGGCAGCTGATGGGGAAGAAGGTGACGGCCGAGATCGCGGAGATCCGCTTCGCCAAGCCCGGCACCGACCTCATCAGCCCGCCGCCGCACCACGACATCTATTCGATCGAGGACCTGGCCCAGCTCATCTACGACCTGAAGGCCGCGAAGCCGGGCGTACCGGTGTCGGTGAAGCTCGTCGCGGTCGAGAACGTGGGAACGATCGCCGTCGGGGTGGCGAAGGCCGGGGCCGACATCATCGAGATGGACGGCATCGACGGCGGCACCGGCGCGGCGATGGTGTCGAGCAAGGAGCACGCCGGCCTGCCGAGCGAGATGGGGCTGGCCGAGGCGCACCAGGCGCTGGTCGTGAACGGCCTGCGCACGGCGGTCAAGCTCCGCGTCGGCGGCGGCATCAAAAACGGCCACGACGTGATCAAGTACGCCCTGTTCGGGGCGGACGAGTTCACGTTCGGCCAGGGGCTGATGGTGTCCGTCGGGTGCATCGTGTGCAAGAGCTGCCACATCCCGAACTGCCCGACCGGGATCACCGGCAGCCCCGAGATCTTCAAGGGGCACCCGGAGCACACCAAGGCGTACCTCCTCACCGTCGCTGAGGAGGCCCGGCAACTGCTGGCGCAGATGGGCTTCACGCACCTGTCCGAAATCACCGGACGGTCCGACCTGCTGGTGCCGCGGACGGACCTGAAGGCCAAGCACCCGCGGGCGGCGCTCGTGGACGTGAGGCGGTTCATCCAGCCCGACATGGCGCTGGCCGGGCTACACGACCGCTACCCACAGGTCGGCGCGCTCGGCGTGTGCGGCGGTGGCGACTCGTTCACGCTCAACGGCCGCATCCTGAGCGCGACCCACGACGCCATCGACACCGCCCAGGACACGAGCGTGGTGTTCAAGGTGCGGAACTCGGACCGCTCCGTGGGCGCGACGATGGCCGGCATGATCGCCCGGCTGTACGGCCGGGAGGGGATGCCGAACCACCGCAAGATCAAGGTCCGCCTCGACGGCGAGGCCGGCCAGAGCTTCGGGGCGTGGTGCGTGACCGGCCTCGACCTCGACCTCCGCGGCTTCGCCCAGGACGGCGTGGCCAAGGGGATTTCGGGCGGCACCGTGGTCGTGACGCTGGACTACACCGCCAGCGACTACGGCGGCGAGATTCAGAGCGTGGCGGGGAACAACGTCGGCTACGGGGCGACGGGCGGGACGATCTTCGTGGGCGGCCGGGCCGGTCACCGGCTGGGCATCCGCAACAGCGGGGCGACGATCGTGGCCGAGGCCGCCGGGAAGTACGCCTGCGAGTACATGACGCGCGGCCGGGTGCTGATCCTGGGGCCGGTGGAGAACGAGATCGGCAGCGGCATGACGGGCGGCGAGTTGTACGTGTTCGACCCGCACACCGAGGTGCCGGCGAAGCTGCACAGCAAGAGCGTGGCGGTGATCGACTGCACGCACGTCGATTACGAGTGGATGCACCCGCTGCTGCACCAGTACTTCGCCCGCACCGGCAGCCGGCAGGCGGAGACGATCCTTAAGAACTGGGCGGAGATTCGGCGGGGGCGGCGGCTGCGGAAGGTGTTGCCGCTGGCCGTGGCCCGCGCGATGGAAGATCTGAAGACCGCCGGAACGAACGCGGGGTAACTTGCAGCAATCGAGCGGGGTCGCGTCAGCGCCCCGTGCGTCCCCATCGCTTGAAGCGATGGGGACGCACGGGGCGCTGACGCGACCCCGCTCGATTTCGTCACTTCGCCGGAGTCAGGTGCGCCGCGTCGAGCTTGTCCACGCTCCAAAGCAGGCCGCGCGTCACCAGGTCGAGGTAGCGCGGGTCGGCGACGGTGTCGTTGTTGTGGCCGAGGGTGGTGCCGAACACGCGCGTCTTGCCGTTGTACCGGTTCGTCCACGCCACCACCGCCTCCGCCGTCGACTTCTCGCCGTTCTTGGCCGTCGCCGTCTGCTTGCCGCGGGCCACCGGCTGGGCCGTCTCGTGGAGCTTGCCGGTGAGGTTGTTGTAAAGCTCCTCGTTCTTCGTGGTCCAGCCGGTCAGGCCCTTCGTGATCGGGCTGGCGGGGTCGGTGTAGCTCACGTCGATCGGCAACTGCGGGCCGTGGCCGGTCGTCGCCAGGCCGGTAAAGTCGAACCACGGCGTCGCCTTCGGGAAGCCCTCGGTGCGGTAGCAGTGCATCCCGCAGTGGAGGATCACCGCCGGCAGCCCGGCCTTGTGCGGAGCCAGAATGCGCTCCACCACCTTCGGGTCCTTCACGTCGGACGAGCACTCGTCGTGAACGATCACGTCGAAGCCCTTGGCCCAGTCGTCCTTCTCGTACACCGGGTTGAGGTGCTTGGTGCCGGGGTCCGGGTCGTAGCTGATCGTCCACACCACGTTGGCGCGGGCGGAGATGCCCTTCGTGAGCAGTTCCTGTTGCTTCTTGTAGTCGTGGCAGCAGCCGCCGATGACGAGCAGCGCCTTGATCGGCGGGGCGTCCTGCGTGGCCGGGGCGGGGGCGTCGACGATGGCGACCATCAGGGCCGCGACGGCGGCGGCGAGGACGGGGGCAGTCCGGGTCATGGGCTAGCTCATCTGGTGGGAGAGGGGGACGCACCCATTATCCGCTGCGCAGTGCGAAGTGCCAGTCCGCGAGCGGGTCCAGGGCGTATTCAGCCCGGAGGGCGTCTTGGATAGCCCAGGGCGGAAGCCCTGGGCGGCGTCGGCGGTGTCACGGGTGCGCGACCCCACGAACTTCGCCGTAGGCCGCCCAGGGCTTCCGCCCTGGGCTATCCAAGACGCCCTCCGGGCTGAAAAAGACCGGAGCCAACCGTCGGCTACTCCACCTGCGCGAGGGGCACCCGACGGGCCTGGATGCTCTGCGCCTCGGCATCGTCGGCGTTGTCGCTGTGGCACGCGGCCTTGTCGTGGTCGGCGCCGACAGCCTTCTTCGTCTTGCTCGCAAGGCGGTGAATCTCGGCCGGGCTCAGCACCCCGCGCTTCTCCAGGATCTCGCGCTGCTCGGCGGAGAGGGCCGCGGTCACCTTGGCCTTGCCGCGCTGGTAGTCCTCGTCCTTGCCGGACGCGAACTCGACGATCTCCTTGCTGATCCGCACGCTGCACCAGTCGTGGCCGCACATGGCGCAAAAGTCGGTGTCCACGTCCAGGTCTTCGTCGTGGTACGCCCGCGCGGTGTCGGGGTCGAAGCTCAGCTCGAAGTGCTTCTCCCAGTTCAGCGCGGCCCGCGCCTTCGTCAGCTCGTCGTCGCGGTCGCGCGCCCCGGGGATGCCGAGGGCCACGTCGGCGGCGTGGGCGGCGATCTTGTAGGCGATGCAGCCCTGCTTCACGTCGTCCTTCTTCGGCAGGCCGAGGTGCTCCTTCGGCGTGACGTAGCAGAGCATCGCGGCGCCGTGGTACCCCGCTGCGGTGGCGCCGATGCACGACGTGATGTGGTCGTAGCCGGGGAAGATGTCGGTGACGAGCGGCCCGAGCACGTAGAACGGCGCCCCGTGGCACACCGTCCGTTGCAGCTTCATGTTGTACTCGATCTGGTCGAACGGCACGTGCCCCGGCCCCTCGACCATCACCTGCACGCCCTTCCGCCACGCCCGCTCGGTGAGTTCACCGAGGGTGTACAGCTCCGCGAGCTGGGCGGCGTCGGTGGCGTCGGCGAGGCCGCCGGGGCGGAGGCCGTCGCCGATCGAGAACGTCACGTCGTACTGCCGCATCACGTCGCAGATGTCCTCCCAGTGGGTGTACATCGGGTTCTGGGCGTCGTGCGTGATCATCCACTTCGCCAGCAGCGACCCGCCGCGGCTGACGATGCCGATGAGCCGCTTGCGGATGTACTGGAGGTGTTCCTTCAGGACGCCGGCGTGGATGGTGAAGTAATCGACGCCCTGCCGCGCCTGGTGTTCGAGCATGTCCAGGATCATCGCCGGCGTCAGGTCTTCGATCTTGCGGCCGATGATCATCGAGTAGATCGGCACAGTGCCGATGGGGACGGTGCTGGCGCGGACGATGGCGTCGCGGGTGGCGTTCAGGTCGCCGCCGGTGGACAGGTCCATCACGGTGTCGGCGCCCCACTTCTCGGCCCAGCGCAGCTTCTCGACCTCCTCGTCGGTGCTGCTCGACACCGGCGACGCGCCCATGTTGGCGTTCACCTTCGTCTTACTGGCGCGGCCGATGGCCATCGGGTCGAGGCGGTAGCCGAGGTGGACGGTGTTCGCGGGGATGACCATCCTTCCGGCTGCGACCTCGTCGCGCACCTGGGCGGTGCTCAGGTGCGGCTCGCGCTCGGCGACACGACGCATCTGCGGGGTGATGACACCGAGCCGGGCCGATTCGAGTTGCGTGACGGGGTTGAACTTCGACGGGTAAGAGACGACACGAGCGGTGCCGTCACCCTGCTCGATGAGAACTTCGCGGAAGCCGGGTCGCTCTTCGGGCGAGACATCGATGACCGTATCTCCTTCGACGAGCGCTACACTGCGCCATCCGTCGGGCAGAAAGTCCCAGGCCGTCTTGTCCGAAACCGCTGGCATTCCCGGCGTGTCGGGTGACGAGAAGGTGCGCGCCCCGAGCCAGCCGGGGGCGAGCGTCGGGCGGTTGGCGAAGCTGCCGGGCGTCGTGCCCTGGGCGGTCGTGGACGGATTCAGCCCGAGCGGCGGGAGTGGGTGGCGGTTCATGTCGCGTCCGTGGCGAAGGGTGCTGCTGACAGAATAGTCGGCCCCGGCTCCCTAGAACACCCGCACCCGTCCCCGCGGAGCCTTCCCAATGCGAACCCTCGTCGCGGTCGTCGTCGCGCTCGCGGCCGCCGCCCCGGCCCGCGCCCAGGAGCCGAAGCGGCCGCCGAACATCGTCGTCATCTTCACCGACGACCACGCGTACCAGGCGGTCAGCGCCTACAACCACCCACTCAAGCTGAACCAGACGCCGAACATCGACCGGCTCGCAAAAGAAGGCGTCCGCCTCGACCGCTGCCTCGTGCCGAACTCGATCTGCGGGCCGAGCCGCGCCGTGCTGCTGACGGGGCGCTACAGCCACTCGAACGGCTTCTACAACAACACGAACAGCCGGTTCGACGGCAGCCAGACCACGTTCCCGAAGCTGCTCCAGCGCGCCGGCTACCAGACCGCCCTGTTCGGCAAGTGGCACCTCGTCTCGGACCCGACCGGGTTCGACACCTGGCAAATCCTTCCCGGTCAGGGGCAGTACTACAACCCGCCCATGAACCGCATGGGCGAGCGCGTCGTGGTGCCCGGGTACGTCACCGATGTCATCACCGATCTTTCGCTCGACTGGCTGGCGCGGCGCGACCCGAACAAGCCGTTCCTCCTGATGTGCCAGCACAAGGCGCCGCACCGCGAGTGGTCGCCGGCACTGCGACACCTCAACCACGACAACGGCCGTGCCTACCCCGAGCCGGACACGCTGTTCGACGACTACGCCGGCCGCGGCGCCGCCGAGCGCAACCAGGACATGACGCTGGAAAAGTCGATCAACGCGCTGGACATGAAGTTCACCGACCCGCCGGGCCTGACGGCGGAGCAGAAGAAGACCTGGGACGCGTACTACGCCCCGCGCAACGCCGCGTTCAAGACGGCCAACCCGCAGGGCCGCGAGCTGGTGCGGTGGCGCTACCAGCGCTACATGCACGACTACCTCGGGTGCGTCAAGGCGGTGGACGAGGGCGTCGGCCGCGTCCTCGACTACCTCGACCGCGAGAAGTTGACCGACAACACGATCGTGCTGTACGCCTCCGACCAGGGCTTCTACCTCGGCGAGCACGGCTGGTTCGACAAGCGCTGGATCTTCGAGGAATCGGTGCGAACGCCGTGTCTCATCCGCTGGCCCGGCGTCGCCCGGCCCGGTACGAGCAGCGAACGGCTCACCAGCCTCCTCGACGTGGCGCCTACGTTCCTGGAAGCGGCCGGCCTGCCGATCCCCGAAGGGACGCACGGCCGCAGCTTGCGAGGGCTGCTGCGCGGACAGACGCCCGCCGACTGGCGGACGAGCTTCTACTACCACTACTACGAGCACCCGGGGCCGCACAACGTCCGCCGGCACTACGGCGTCGTCACGGAGCGATACAAGCTGGTGCGGTTCTACGACCCGCCCGGGGCCGAATACTGGGAGCTGTTCGACCGGCAGACCGACCCGCGGGAGCTGACTAGCGTGTACGGCCGCCCGGAGCACGCCGACGCCCAGCGGCAGCTGCACGCCGAACTCGACCGGTTGCGGCGGGAGTTGCGGGTGCCGGAGACGGACCCGCCGGAAACGCTGATCTTGCCGAAGAAGAAGAAGTGAAGGCTCCGGCGAGCCGAACGCCGTCAGGCGTCGGGTGAGGAGCGAAAGACGCCTCACCCGACGCCTGACGGCGTTCGGCTCGCCGCTCGCCTTACACCGCCACGACCGCCCGCGCCGTCATGCGGTTCAGCGCCCTGCCGGCCACCCGCAGTAGGTCGCACGGCGTGAACGGCTTCGGCAGGAAGATCGCACCCGGGATCGAGTCCAGGCGGCCGATGTCGGAATGGTACCCGGAAATAAACACCACCGCGGCGGTCGGCCGCTCCGCCCGCACCAGCTGTGCCAGCTCGCGCCCGCTGATCCCCGGCATCGTTAGGTCCGTAACTAGTAGATCAACCGTCAACATCCCCGGCAGCAAGGCCAGCGCGTCCTCGCCGCTCGCGGCCTCGTGGACGACGTACCCGGCCGACTCCAGCGCCGTCCGCGTCAGCTTGCGGACCGCGTCCTCGTCCTCGGCCAACAGTACTGTCCGCCCTTGCCCGCCGGCCAGCCGCGGCGCGGGGTGCGGTGTCATCATGGTCGAGCGCGGCTGAACATGTTCTTCGCACCACGGCAGGTCCACCCGGAACGTCGTCCCGGCCCCGACTAACGAATGAAAGGACACCCGCCCGCCGGCCTGCTGGACGATGCCGTACACGGACGCCAGCCCGAGACCGGTCCCCTGCCCGACCGCCTTCGTGGTGAAGAACGGCTCGAAGATCTTCTCCCGCACGTCGTCCGGGATGCCGACCCCGGTGTCGGCCACCGCCACCCGGGCGAACCGGGCCGTGCCGCCGTCGGGGGTCTTGGCCGCGGTCGAGATCGTTATCGTGCCGCCCTGCGGCATGGCGTCCTTGGCGTTCACCGCCAGGTTCATCACCACCTGCTCGAACTGCCCGCGGTCGATTCGCGCCCGCACCGGGGTGGGCGGCAGGTGCGTCTCTACCGCCACCCGTTCGCCGAGCAGCCGGCGGAGGATGCCGGCCATGTCGGTGACGACCTCGTTCAGGTCGAGGACGACCGGCCGCGCCGGCTGCCGGCGGCCGAACGTGAGCAACTGCCGCACCAGCCCCGTCGCCCGGTCGGCGGCGCCGCGGATGTCCTCGATCAACTCCGGATCGGGCAATTCTTCCGGGTTCATGGCGACCAGTTCGGCGTTGCCGCGGATCACCGTGAGGAGGTTGTTGAAGTCGTGGGCGATGCCGCCGGCGAGGCGGCCGACCGCCTCCAGCTTCTGCGACTCGCGGAGCTGCGTCTCGAGCTGCCGCCGGCTGGTCATGTCGCGGATGACGGCGACGCGGTGGGTGAATTCGCCGCCCGGCCCGGCGACTGGCACGACTTGCCACTCGGACCAGACGCGCGTGCCGTCCTTCCGTCGACTCGGTACGTCGAGCCGGGCCGGCTCACTCCCGCCGAGGGCGGCGCGGACCGACGCCAGTGCTGCGACGGCGGCCTCCTCGTCCGGGTCGGGCGTCTGCGGGTGGTCGAGGGCCGACCCCTCGGGCTGGCAGAACACGCTCGGGCTCAAACCCGCGGCTTCTTCCACCGTGTACCCTGTAATCCGCTCGAACGCCGGGTTGGCGTACACGACGTGGAGCCCCGTCGGGTCGTCCGGGTCGGCCTCGGCGATCATCACCCCGTCCGACGAGGCCTCGACGGCCGCCTCGAGCAGCGCGAGCCGGGCGGCGTCCTCGGTGCGCGCGTGCTCGGCGGCCGCCACCCGCCGCGGGAACGTGACGGCCAGGACGACCGCCGCCACGACGCCGACCGCCGCACCGGGCCACGCGGCCCACGCGAAGAAGTGGTCGAGCTGGGCGGCGGCGGCGGCGGCCGTGGCCAGCGCGACCGCCCCGTAGACGGAGCGGTGCGGCCCGGGCTGGCGCACGGCGTGCCACGCCAGCGCGAGTATGGCGACGACCGACGCGGCCAGCACGACCGCATCGGCCACGAGATCGGAGGGCGGCGGCATGTCGGACTCAAGGGGGGGTGGGTCGATTGAACAACCCTAGTACCCGATCCCGTCGCGTATGGCCGGAATTGACGCCCGCCCCGCACGACCCGCGGAGGTTCTGCTGCCACGGTTGAGTTGTCGTGGTGTGGCGCGAATCGGGAGACGGCCTGGAAGGGCCGACGCCCCCAGTTCGCCGGATTAACGCTCGTCCGGCAGCGACTTCGCGCTGCCGTCGCGCGTATCTTCGAGCCATGCCACGTCACCGGAATCCGCGAATCGCTTCACGCCCACCGCGCGGATCGCCGCGTCCGGCACGACCTTCAGCGGCGTGTAGCGCGGGTGGTGGCTGTCCTTGTACGGGTCGTTCCGCGCCGCGTTGTAGCAGCAGATCATCGCCCACCGCGGGTGGTCCGACGTGTTCTGGTCCGACCGGTGGAGCAGGTTCGGGTGGAAGAACAGCGCGTCGCCGGGGTCCATCTCGACGTGGACGAGCGGGAACCTCTCCGGCCGCTTCAGCACCTCGGCGACGCGGTCGCGGTCGGCGCCGGCCTGGTCGCCGGTCAGCACGTGCGTGATGCGGCCGCAGTGGTGCGAGTTCGCCACCACCTGAAGGCAGCCGTTCGCCCGCGTGCAGGGGTCCACGGCGATGAACACACTCGTCAGCAGCGGTTCGAGCACGCCGTTCTGGTACCAGTAGCCGTAGTCCTGGTGCCACGCCCAGGCGCCGCCGACCTTCGCGTCCTTGAGGATCATCTTCGAGTGGTAGTGGTACACCTCGCCGCCGAGGAGCGTCTCGCAGCTGCGGACCAGCCGCTCGCAGCGGGCGAACATGCCGTACACGCCGTCGCCGGGGTGGTTCCACAGCGACAGCCGCACAACGCCGCCCTCGCCGTCGGCCCGGCCGAACGAGCGGCGGTCGAGCTCGTGGTCTTCCTTCGCGGCCCGGCGGAGCAGGTCGATTTCGGCGGCGTCGAAGAAGCCCTTCGCCAGCACGGAGCCGGCGTCGTGGTACTCGCGGGCCTGTTCGGAAGTGAGGGGAGCGGACACGTCGGCACTCCGGGGGCGGGTGCTGACGGTGTAGCGAGTCAGTTCCCCGCCGTCAGCACGACCTGCCCGCCGACCACTTCGGCGCGAACCGGAACGAACGCGGCGAGGCGGCCGGTCCACGGGAAGGTCACGTCCGGGGCGGCGGCCACCACGCGGCCGGTGCCGGTCGGGTCGGACCGGCGAATCTCCAGCGACATCTTCCGCCGCGGGCTCGCCATGCCGGTCGGCACCGGCGGCAGCGGCAGGGCGAGGGTCGTGCGGCTCCCGGCGGTCGTGAACACGCCGGTGATCGTCTCGGGCATTCCCGGTACGGTCGTCGTCCGCTCCTCGGTCAGCAGCACGGGCACGAGCACGTCGGAGCCGCCCTTCCCCGCCCACTCGCCGCTCACGACCGCGGCCTTGCGGTCGGCGCTCACCTCGACGCGGAGGTTGCGCACGCCGGCGACGGCCCCCGCGGGCGACGCGCTCACCAGCACGCCCCCCGGACGGGCCGGGATGGAGCGGGTGAAGGCGGCGCGGCGGGCGTCCTTCGGCGCGGGGACGGCGACCGTCTCGTTGTGCGTCTGCCGCTCGACGCGCGTACCGCTGTCGAGGACGCGCAGGACGGCGACGAGCGTGCCTTCAGTCGGGGCGTCCACTTTCACCGATTGGGCCTGCTTCGCGGCGGCGGTGGCGTTGTGCGCCACGAGCTGGATGGGGAACGCGCCCGGCCTCTCGAACGTGACGAGGCGGTCGATCTTGCCGCCGCCGGCGACTTCCATGCGGCCGTCGCCGTAGTCGAAGACGCAGCTGTCGGCGTTGGTCACGTCGGCGGTGAGGCGAAAAGTGGCGGGGGCGACTGCGGCCGGCGACACCGGATGCACGGCGAACGTGGCGATCCGCGGCAGTAGCGCCGGACCGCCCTTCCCGCCGGCCCCGACCTCGACGGCCACGGAGCGCTCGTTCTCGTCCGCGGTGAAGTTGCGGACGACGAGCTTGACGCTGTAGCTGCCGGATTTCGTGTACGTGTGGCTGACGGACGGGACGCCGGGGGCGAACGGTTCGAGCGGCGTGCCGTCGCCGAAGTCCCACCAGCCCGTTTCGCCGGTGGCGTGGTTCTGGCAGGTGACGGTGAGCCCGTCGGCCGCGGCGGCGAAGTTGGCGACCGGCAGCGACGGCTTGACCACCCGGTCGATGAGGGCGGTGGTGTACGTCCCCGCCGCCCCGCCTCCGAGGCCGATCATGCCGACGATGCCGGCCTTGAGCCAGCCGCTCTTCTTCGCCTCCGCCATGGCCGAACCCTCCGCGTGGGAGCGGGGGAATAGCATGGCGAGGCGATCGGGGCAATGCGAGCCAGCCCTGGGAGGATTCGCCGAGGCAGTTCGAGCGCCCGGCTGGGGCGAGTGGTGAGCCCGCGTACAGCTGTCACTTCTGCCCCGGCCGGGTTATCCTCACGGGCGACTTCGTCCACCGCAAGAGGAGATGTGCATGCGCGCCTTGCTCGGTTTCACTCTGTCGGCCCTTGCGGTCTGTGCGTCGCCGGAACCGGACCGGGCAGCCAGCCAGGACAAGGTGATCGGTGCGATCTGGGATCTTCACGCCAAAAACCCGAGCACCGGCAAGTACGAGAGTCGAGGCGCCTTCCGCTGTACCGTGGACGGGAAAGTCTACAAGGATGGCAAGATCGTGGGCAGCCACAAGACGGTGAGCCTGGAGACGGTCGAGATCACCATCACGGACGCCCCCAACCCACGCGGCAACGGGACGACCAAAGCCACCCGCGTCACCAAGACCGGGTCGGTGTGGGAGGGGGTGCACGAAAACCTCAAGGGCGAGACGGTGCCGGTCCGCCTCTACTTGAAGAAAGACTGACCTGTCCCCAGTCAACGGATACGGCCCGGTGTGGTGAGCACCGGGCCGTTTGCTTACGTCCTGCGTCGTGCGGTGCATCACTCCGCCGGCTACACACCGCCGAGGCACGGGGCGGTCGGCGAGGAGCCGGGGTCGTGATAACGTCACACGCGACCGGGGGTGCCGGCTCTACTCAAGATTGTGGCAATTCCCACCCCCGCCGGTACTCGCGCGCCAGGTAGCGGTCGGCTTCCGCCGAGTCGGTGCGGCCGGTGTCGGCGTTCCAGGTGATCGGCCGGCCGGCCCGGTACGCCACGTTGCCGAGCAGCACCGCCTCCGCGAGCCGACCCGAGTAGTCGAAGTTGCACGTCGTCGGGCCGTTGGTCTTCACCGCTTCGGTCCACTCGCGATGGTGGCCGATCGACACCGGGATCGAGCGCGGGGGCGCCACGAAGTCGCGGGCGAACGCCTCCGGCAGAACCCGCAGCTTGCCGTAGTCGGCGAGCAGCTGCCCCTTGTCGCCTTCGAACAACACGCCGGAGCCGAAGCCCTCGTGCCGCACCGAGCCGTCGAGCGCCGGGCCGGGGACGCCGTGGTACCACGTCAGATGCACCTCGCCGCGGCCGGCCGCGGCCGGGAAGCGGTAATCCACCTGCATCACGTCCGGCACCGTGTTGTCGCCCTGGTACGTCTTGCGGCCGGTCGCCTCGATGCGGCTCGGCAGGCCGAGGTTCAGCGCCCACGCCGGCAGGTCCATGAAGTGACAGCCGAAGTCGGCGAGCTGGCCGCCGCCGAACTCCCACCAGTAGCGCCAGTGGAAGTGCGGCCACGGGCGGCTCGCGTTGGCGTGCGGGCTGCCGGGGTGGTCGGCGTCGAACAGCGGCGTCGTCGCGGGGCCGGCCCACAGGTCGGCGTCGAACCGCGGGCTGGCCTTCGGCCCCTTCCGCACCCCCGCCGGCGGCTTCGACCCGAGCCACACGTGAACCCGGCGGACGTTGCCCAGCAGCCCCGCCCGGACGATCTCGACCACGCGGCGGTAGTTGTCGCCGGCGTGAATCTGCGTCCCCATCTGCGTCACCAGCTTCCGATCGACGGCGAGCTTGCGCATCAGGCGGCATTCGGCCACCGAGTACGCCAGCGGCTTCTCGCAGTAGACGTGCTTGCCGCGCGTCATCGCCAGCGCCGCCGGCAGGCAGTGCGAGTGGTCCGGCGTGCTGACGACGACGGCGTCGAACCGGTTGCTCGCGCGGTCGAACATCTGGCGGTAGTCGAGGAACGTCTCGGCCATCGGGAAGCGGGCCTTCGCGGCGTCGAGGCGGGCCGGGTCAATGTCGCACAGGACGGCGACGTTCTCGTGCTGGACGCCGGCGAGGTTGGCGCCGCCGCGGTCGGCGACGCCGATCACCGCCAGGTTGAGGCGGTTGTTCGCGCCCTGCGCCCGCACGTACATGGGGGCGGCGAGCGCGGCGGGGGCGGCGGCGAGGAAGCGCCGGCGGGTGGTGCGGTGCGACATGATGACCCGGGGGTGGGATACGGAACGTCGCAGCCGAGTATACGCGGGGCGGGGGCGTGGCGAAAGGTGCTGGCGGACGGGGGCGGTGCCCCGCATAATCAGCCGCACGAGCCGCGAACCACGACCGGGAGACGGACATGGCGATCGAGCCGCTGGCGATCGGGGTGTGCAGCTGGTCGCTGCAGGTGACGAGCGTCCCGGAGCTGAAGGGCTTCATGGACCGGCTCGGCGTCGACGTCGTGCAGATCGCCTGCGGCGACCCGCACCACGCCTCCTGGGCCGAGGGCGACGCGATGCCGGCGGCGGCGGTCGCGGCCGGGTTCCGCATGAGCGGGGCGATGCTCGGCTTCCCCGGCGAGGACTACACCACGCCGGCGACGATCGAGAAGACCGGCGGCTTCGGCGACCCCGCCACCCGCCCGGAGCGACTGTCGCGGCTGAAGTGGGCACTTGCCCGCACGCGCGAACTCGGCCTGACGGACCTGATGCTGCACGCCGGCTTCATCCCCGAGGTCAGCTCCGCGGACCGCAAACCGTTCCTCGACACGCTCACGACGGTCGCCGAGCTGGCCGGCGGCGCGGGCGTTACGGTGGCGTTCGAGACGGGTCAGGAGTCGGCTGCGCTGTTGCGGCGAACCCTGGACGACCTGAAGTGTCCGAACCTGAAGGTGAACTTCGACCCGGCGAACATGCTCCTGTACGACATGGACGACCCGCTGGCGGTGCTCGACCTGCTGGCGCCGGACATTCAAAGCGTACACGTCAAGGACGCGAACCGCCCGCCCCGGCCGGGCGTGTGGGGGGACGAGGTGCCGCTCGGCACCGGGCAGACGAACACGGCCGCGTTCGTGAAGGCGCTGAAGCGGGTCGGCTACCGCGGCCCGCTGTGCATCGAGCGGGAGGTCGGCACGCAGAGCGAGCGGTACGCGGACATCGAACACGGCGTGCGGTTCCTGCGGGAGTGCCTGGCGACCGCGTGAGGCGGTCGAAAACGCGACCGGGCGGATTGTCGGCGTGGGGTCGGGTGCTAAGATTGCGGTACGTCGCCGGGGGCCTCGGTCCGCGGCGAACGGAGAGGTGGCTGAGTGGTCGAAAGCACCGCTTTGCTAAAGCGGCGTGGGGGTAAAACCCCACCGCGGGTTCGAATCCCGCCCTCTCCGCTCCGATCGTCTTCGATGGTTCCCGATCGTCCTCAAACCCCTGGGAAGCCGGGGGTTTCTTCATTCCAGCCCTCTCCGGTTCCCCGCAGTCAGTTTCTCCGATCATCCTCAGAAGAACCCGCCCGCTACCGCCGGCTGCTGCTCCCGTTGCTGCTCCCGTGCTGCTCCCGGAGTCGGTCCCGGTGAGTCGGAGAACCGCCGGTTCCGGCGTCCGCGGGGTCTGGTTCGGGAGCTTGTTTACCACCGCCCCCAGGTCGTGCAACCGGGTTCGGCCGTAGCGTGCGGTGGTCAACCGCGGGTCGGAGTGCCGGGCCAGGGTCATGGCTTGCTTGAGGTCGGCCCCCGACCGGAGCACGTCCGAGATGAAGCAGTTTCGCAGGGCGTGGAAGTCCCGCGTCTCGACCCCTTCCGGCCCGTCCACTTCGCACGGCACCCCGGCCGCGGCGAGGTCGATCTTGAGCATGTCGGCCGACCGGTCGGCCCACGTCCCCGGCCAAACCAGTTCCTTCCCCGGTCGGCCGCGGAGGTAACCGCGGAGGTCGGCGGCCAGTTCGGCGGGGAGTGGTTGAACCGCCCCCTTCCGGTTCTTCGAGAACTCCGGGGGAAGAACCAGCGCCGGCGGGGTCGCGTCGAGGTCGAAGTTGTCCGCGACCAGCGCGGCGAGTTCGGCGGCCCGGAACCCGCTCCCCAGCGCGACCCGGTAGACCATCACCCGGTCCGACCCGGTGAGCCTGCGGCGGAACACCACCGGGCTTGAGCCCGCGGCCCGGAGCAACCGGGCGAGTTCGTCGGGCTTGAACTCCCCGCGGCGGTGGCGCTGGTCGAGCTTCACGTTGCCGGGCTTGAGCCGGGCGAACGGGTCGCGGCCGAGGCGGTCGTTAGCGACCATCCACCGGCAGAATTGGCGGACCGCTTGAAGCCAGTCGTTCGCGGTCTGGATGCTCCGCCCGTCTTTCGTGCGGAGGTCGAGTAGGAACGCTTCGAGCCGGTCGGCCGTCATGTCCGGGGTGAACGTCCACCCGCACCCCTCGACCGCGGCTCGGACCCGGGATAGCTTCTGGTCGAGGTACTCCTCCCCGCGGCCGCTGGCGGCGAGAGAACCGCGCCAGTCGTCCAGGTGGGCGGACAGGGGCCGCTTCCGCTGCACGGCGGTCCGGTCGATCACGCCTGCCTTCTCGTTCTCGATCCGCTTCAACAGGTCCGCCAGCATGAGCGCGGCGGCGTCTCGGTTCGGGGAGAAGCGGACGCGCTTCCGGGTGCCGTCCGCGAACCGCACGTCGGCGGCCCACTTCGCGGCCGGCTTGAGGTAGGCCGCGCCGTCCGCGCTCAGCGGGTACAGCGCCGCCCTACCCTTCTCAGGTATCCGGGCGTGCGGCCGGCCGTCCTTGCGGATGATCTCGGCCCCGGGTGGGAGCGGATAGGGACGGGTGGGCTTGAACAGGGTTGCCATCGGGCGGGCCTTCCTGAGAACGGCCGGGCCGGCGGGTGCGGTTCTCAGGTCGCATCCCGCCGGCCGGGCCAAAGGCATGAGGAGTATACCCGGCGGCCACGGCGGCGCGCCAGCTCGGTAGCGGTCAACCGGCGAACAATTCGGGGAGGTCGAGCCGGGCGGCCGGGTCGATCCGGTCCCAGCGCGGGTCACCTTCCACGCACACCAGCGTCACACCGTCCGGGATCGGCGCCGCCGGGTCGAGGCGCCGCGGGGCGGCCGTCCGGCGCTCCGACCCGCACCCGTACCACGGCCGGCCGGTCAGCAGCGCCCGCACGCCGGTATGGAGCACGGCCAGGGCGGCGGCCAGGTCCGGCGGCGGGTCGCGGTCGAACACCAGTCCCGCCCCCTCGACCGCCGGGCCGAACGGGTGGGCCGCGTCGAGCAGCGCCGCGGCGGTCGTCGCGCCGGCGGCCGTCCGGGGCGGCGTGGGGCGGGCGGGGGTTGTCGTGCCGATCATCGATCACCCCCTCAGGTCGTGCGGCCGGTCGTCACTGGCGAACCGCCGGCGCGGGGCTGAGTGGTCAACGTGGTCACGGCGACCGGGCATTGCGCCTGCGGGTGTATCCTCACTCAACCCCGGCGAGCCTTGACTGTCGGAAGCCCCCATCGCGTGCATTGGTTGGTCACCGTGACCACGTTGACCACTCCCGGCCGACGTGTCCGGGTCGGGGTCCGATCCGACCCGGAGGCGGATACCCGCGTAGCAGTTCAGCCGCCCTTCCGGGGTACGGGGCCGGGATCGGTCCACGGATGGCACCGCGGCGCGGAGGTCGCGCCCGAACGTCTCTTCCGTCCCGGGTTCCTTCCGCCCGTGCCCCTCGCACCAGCGCCGCCACTCCGCGTACAGCTCCGACACCTCGACCCGGAACCCCGGCCCGGTCACGCACCGTTCACGCACGAACGCCCCGACCGGCGAGGAGAGGTCTTCCATGTCCTCGACCAGCCCGGCCCCGCTGGCGGGTTGCACGAACCGCCCGCGGTCCCGGAGCCGGCGCCACCCCTCGACCGCCCACAACAGGATGCCGGGCAGCTCGGCCCGGAGCCGGTCGAACAACCGCGGGTCTTCCTTCCCGAACCAGCTCCGGGTCAGCCGCAAGAGGATCAGCCGGCCGCACAGCGCCCCGGACGAATCCCCGAGCCGCGGGAGCTCGTTCGACATGAGCACGAACCGGGTGGGCAGCTTGACCGTGAGTTGGTCGCGGTACTTCCGGTCGATCGTGAGGGCGTCTTCGCCGCTGACGCTCAACAGCCGTTCGGTAACGACCGCAGTGTCGGACCGCCCGCTCAGGCGGGCGTCGGCGACGATCGCCACCGACTTCCCCAGGAGCGGCGCCAGGCCGAAGTTCGTCGTGAGGCTCCCCAGCGTCGGCCCGGCCACGTTCCCCGGCCCGACCAGCTCCCGGAGCACCCGGGCGACCGTCCCCTTTCCGCCCCGCCGCGGGCCGACCAGGAAGAGAATCTTCTGCTGCCGCGTGTCCGTGGTGAGCAAGTAGCCGAACCACTCCTGCAAGGTGTCCACGCTCCCCGGGTCGTCGGGCCACAGCTCGGCCAGGAACCCGAGCCACGCGGCCGGCCGCGGCGCCGCGGCGTCGAACGGGAAGGACACGGCGGTCGGGGTGAAGAACGACACCGACGGCGGGAGCAGACACCCCGGCCGGCCGTCGGCAGCGGCGGCGAGGTCGAGGAGCCCGTTCGGGGTCGGCAGCAGCGCCGCCGGGTCCGGGCCGGTCGCGCCGTCCACCCACGCCGGCGCCTCGACCGCCGCGGGGAGGCGGCACAACCCGCGCAGCGCTTGAAGCACGTTCCCGACCATCCCCGTGGTGACGGTGCGGACCGTCGGCGGCCGGCCGGCGTCGTCCCTCTTCGCCATCCATGCGGCGAGCTCGGCCGCGTACCCGCGGACGAATTCCCCGCGGACGAACGCGGTCAGCTCGGCCCGGAGGTCGTCGTCGGGAACCGGCGCGTAGGCGCCGCCGGCGTAGCGGTGGAACTCCCCCCGCCAGAACCGGAGCGGGTACGGCGGCCCGGCCGGCGCGACGGTCGCCAGGAACGCCAGTGCCAGCCGGTGCGGGTCGTCGGCCCGCTCGTTCAGCTCGGCCGGGTCGTCGTCCCCGGGCGGCGTGGTGCCGATCGCCCCCGCGGTCAGCAGCTCGACCAGCCCGGCCCCGCGGGCGTCCCACGCGGGGTCCGCCCGCGCCGGGTCGGTCAGCCAGGCGCGCACGTCCTTCGCCCCGCCCGGGGTCATCGCCCACGCCACCGGGCGGCGGAGGCGGACGGCCAGC
>Ga0209181_10001367_pt1 | contig 42882 bp, 38 predicted proteins | sample MAT05_FD_187208 | JGI IMG/M metagenome (GOLD analysis project Ga0209181, IMG submission 187208) | Freshwater microbial communities from Lake Fryxell liftoff mats and glacier meltwater in Antarctica - MAT-05 (SPAdes) (version 2) | ecosystem: Environmental > Aquatic > Freshwater > Ice > Liftoff... | reverse complement strand
CGTCAGTTCTCGCTGCGAGGCTTGAAAAACGTTGAAGGTGAGTGGTCTCTGGTCTGCCTTGCCTTTAACTTGAAGCGATTGCATAGCCTCATCGGGGTTGTGCAGGTTTCTCCGACAGGCTGCTAGGAACCTTTCAAACTCAACCAACCATTTTGATACGGTCGGTGTGCAACGGGATTGTATACGCCCAGCATGGGCGTGAACTCATGGGGTGAAAGTCCCCTGTCGGAGCACCAGCGTCCAAAGGCTCGAAATTATTGGAGCCGAGTGACGTATCACTCCTAGCTCAAGGCAAGGGCGTTTCCGCGAGGAAGGGTCTGAAGGCAGCCAGCGGCAAACCGACGAGCCGACGAACAGAAATGACGTAGAAGGCTGAGACCCCTGGGTGAGTTGGCACAACACAACAAAACCTCCGGTTCAAGGGGCGCAGTCAATGACGCGGTTGTGGCGGGACAGTTCACGTTCTTCTCTGGGGAGATCTGTAAGGGTGCGGTCTGGGTCGCGATGGGAGTCTGATTGAGGTCTTGCGGGAAACGGCAAGGGAGCCACAGAACCCTAAGGCAGTCCAGACAGCCCATTGGGAGGAGACTCTCAGTGTCAAACCTTACAGAAGTCAGCAGAGTCCATAGTCGTCCCACCTGGGACGAAGGGACGAACATGAAAGAGCTAAGGAGGAGCTATGAACAACTCAGACCCATTGCTGAACCCGGAGGGGGGAGATGCGGCTTGGCGTGCTGACATTGAGCCAGCCTTAGACAACCTGATGGAGCGAATCATTGAGCGCAGCAATGTGCAACGAGCATGGGCACGGGTGAAGTCAAACAAAGGAGCACCCGGCAGTGACGGGATGACTTTGGACGATTTTCCTGCCGATGCGCGTGAGCATTGGAGTGAGATTCACCAATCGCTGAGAGATGGCAGCTACCAACCGCGCCCAGTGCGGCGGATAGTGATTCCCAAGCGACGGGGTCAGGGAGAGCGAAAGTTGGGTGTGCCTTGCGTCGTAGACCGGGTGATCCAACAAGCCATCTTACAAGTGCTCACGCCGATTTTTGACCCCGAGGTCTCTGAGTCAAGCTTTGGGTGCCGACCGAGGCACTCTGCCCCTGGAGCAATCCGGCAGGTGAAAGCGTTCGTCAAAGCTGGGTATCGAGTCGCGGTGGCTTTAGATCTGGAGAAATGCTTTGATTCTGTCAACCACGATGTTTTGCTGTCCCGGATTGCCCGCAAAGTCACCGACAAGGTGCTGCTGGGTTTGATTGGGCGTTATCTGCGAGCAGGCGTTTTAGTGGGGAGCACCGTCCAAGCAACGGCATGGGGGACACCGCAAGGTTATCCCCTGTCCCCGTTGCTGTCCTATATCCTATTGGACGACCTCGACAAAGAGTTAGAAGCTAGAGGGCATCGTTTTGTCCGCTATGTGGATGACTGGGTGATTCTAGTCAAAAGCAAACGGGCAGGGCAACGGGTGATGGCTAAGATCAGTCGTTACCTGAGCCAAAAGCTGAAGCTCAAGGTCAATCAGGACAAAAGCCGAGTGGTCAAAATTGAGGCGTTGGAGTTTCTGGGATTCACCTTCCGAGGCATCCGCATCTTTGTTTGCGATCGCGCCCCTTAACCCCAAACCCATCACCTGCTTTGACAAAGATTTGCGCGGTTTTGCTTTCTGGTCAACTCGCACTCAATGGGTGGGGCAAAGTGGTCTTCTGGTAACGTCAGCAGCACAAGCGCGATCGGCACTCAAACAATACCAGGGTTATTTTCAGGACATCCAGAAAATAGCAGAGGTTCCGATTCAACGCGGGGGGGCGATCGTCCAAGTCATTGAAATCTACCAGTGCAAAACGCTAATAAAAGCCTATCCGCGACCATACGGAGCGTGAAGAGTGTTTACGCTGGCTTTGCTGCCGGTGCTGCATAAGCTTTGTGTGCCTCAGCATAAATTTTCAGCGCTACAGACATCTGCTGTTCAGCACTTTCGCCTTGTGCCTGAAACCAGGCAAACGTTTCAGGATCGACTTGAACCGATATTTGCACAGACAACTTAGGCATTCGCAATTGCGCTTTGGCAAAAAACTCTTCCGATAGCGGTGGAATATCGGACGTGTCAATATCCTCATCGCTCATCGCGTCAATTCTAGCCCAATCGGTTCTTGAGGTATTGTTCATAGCGTCTGCGTTCATGAGACAGTGCCTTTTCTACTGACCACCCAACAACCTCTGCCACAGCAACCAAACATTCAGCCCTGTAATCACCAGCCCGATCGCCCAGGCGATCGCGTTGAGCCAGTGAGGGTTGGCAAGCTTGCCCATGAGAGCGGCGTTGCCCGTAAACAGCACAAGTGGAAAAATCGCAAACGGAAGCTGGAGGCTGAGAATGACCTGACTGAGCACCAGCATTTTGCCGATGCCCTGTTCACCAAACCAGAGGATGCCTGCTAGAGCTGGAGCGATCGCCCATCACCCAACCATCGCTGGTCGGCTAGTCGGCTGTGGAGGCTCGATCGTTTCTGCTACCAACCGCGTGTGATAGAGGTTAGCCACTTGCGGTTCTTCGCTGGCAAGGTTAACTTCCATCGTGTCAAAAATAGCGACAGTTGCAGGATCGGTCAGCTTATTGCGGAGTTTGTACATATCAATGACCCCAGTTTGGAGATCGCCCAGGGCACGACGCAAAAGACTGGCATCGCCCCGGCTAAACTGTAGCCATGTTTTTAGATGGGCATAGACACCACTGGCAGAGGCTGGCAGCGATTGCTTCTCCCCCAAACTGTCTAAGCGGTTTTCCAGCAAGGTGATGTGATGTTGCCTGATCGCGCAGATTGCCAAAAAAACGCGACTCATTTCGGCATCAGTCGCATTTTCGGCGTAGTGTTCAAAGGCTTCAAGCCCGTAGCGCTCACCCGCGACCGCCGTGTTCAGCCCCTGCACAATCTCGCTTTTGCTGGAGCCACCCCACGCTTCGCCCAGTTTCCACCAATCAGCATCGCGATCGGTTTCGTTGGGTAGTGTGGTGTCAGGCACCGATAGCCCCAGGCGCTTCAGAATCGCTGTGGTGAAAATTGGCAGATCGCCAGGACGACGCGATGTAATCAGGTTGCCATCGACCACGAGCGGCTCATCAACAACCTCAGCGCCCGCGTTTCGCAGATCTTGGCGAATCGCTTTGAAGCCTGTGACCCGTTTGCCTCGCACCAAATCCCCTTCAATCAACACTTGCGGCCCGTGACAGACGGCTGCGACCCATTTCCCTTGCGCGATCGCGTCTCGTACAAACCGTACCGTATTACGATTAGTGCGCATCGCATCGGGTGCCATACCACCAGGAATGATCACCGCGTCAAAATCCTTTGCCAGCACCTCTGTCGTTGTGGCATCTGCCTTCACAGACACGTTGCCTTGCTTCCCTTTGTATGCTTCATTCATGCGAGAGCCAAGCACTACAACCTTAGCGCCTGCTTTCTTTAACGCCTTGTAAGGAATTTGAAACTCGCTATCTTCAACATTTTGCTCAACTAAAAGAGCCACTCGTTTTGCAATCGCTTGACCATTAAGCATGATGTTCTGGAGATTAATGTTTGACAAAAGACTGTAGCAAACAGAACACACAAAAAAGTCAGCGTAAGACAGTGTGAACTGTAACCTCTTACAGGCTCACTTGTCTGGTTGACGTTTTGCTCTCTAGGTAGAAACACGACTGCTGGACTATCAAACCAAACTTAAGGCACAGAGGAAATAGGGGCATCACCCCTCAGATAGGCAGTAGACTGCCATTTTTGCCGCTACATGGTTGGTAAAACGATCGCAAAAACGCTCCCTTCTCCTGGTTTCGATCGCACTGTAATGCTGCCGTTCATGCCTTCAACCAGCGTTTTCACAATCGCTAACCCTAACCCATGACCACCCGTAGAACGGGCGCGGGCTTCATCAACTCGGTAAAAACGCTCAAAAATGCGGCTCTGATCCTGGAGTGGAATGCCAACGCCACGATCGCCCACCTGAATAATGGCGTGATGATCGGTCTGCTCTAAACTTAGGGTAATGGTTTGGTCAGGCTCCGAATATTTCACAGCATTATCAATTAAATTAATGAGCACTTGTTTCAGGCGATCGCGGTCTACGATCGCCGTAACTTTACCCGTTGCCTCTACCTGAATGGCTCGATTGCTAAATTTTTCTGCCATTCCTGCTACTTCAGAAGCCAGATCATTCAACGCCACTGTCTCTAAATAATAATGCGCGTAACCACTATCGGCTCGCGCTAAATCGAGTAAATCCTGAAGCAACCGCACAGTGCGATCGGCTTCCGAAGCGGCGGTTTCTAACGCTTCTTTCTGATAGTCATTTAAGTTCGTACTGCGTCGGAGTAGGCTTTGCAAATAGCCCAGCACGACGGTCAACGGGGTGCGTAGTTCATGAGAGACGTTACCCACAAACTGTCGTTGCTGCTCCCAGGCATCCGAAAGCCGCGAGAGCATCATATTAAACGTTTGCGCCAGCTCTTTGACCTCAGTTGGGGCATTACTTAGCTGTAATTTGGCTTTGCTTAAATCGTCTGCTGAAATTGCGCCCGCTACCTGGTTCATATCTTCTAAGGGTTGCAGCAAGCGGCGAATGCGTAGAGCGATCGCTGCCATTGTCACCATCGTTGCCAGGATGCACACGATCGCTAAACCCTGGATTGCGGCAATGAGTTGCCGCTGATCCTCCGTCACATCCTCCGCCATGTAAACCTTGCCCAGCAGTTTCCCTCTGACCGTGACTGGACCTGAATACAAAATCAGAAACCGACTCCCAACTTTATAGACCTGGGGCTTGAGCGGCATTTCTGCCACTGACATCAGTTCATCCGTCGCCGTAAACGAGGAATCCATACCTGTTGACTGAGCCAGGAGTTGCTTGCCGTCGATACTTTTAACCCAAATTACTAACCCTGGCACTGACACATTGCTGATCGTTTTTTGCAACCCTGTTTCTACTGGCAGCATCTCGCTGTAAAGCTCTACATCACGGGGAAAGCGAGTGGCAATATATTCAACACTCTGAGTGTGGGTCGTAATCAAGAGTTGCTGCATTTTCCAGCTTGTCCAGACGGCAACGCAAGCCAAACACAACACTGAAAGTGCCGCAATGTCTACAGTCAAGCGAAACTGAAGTGAAGCAGGGTCGAGTTGCCTTTGCTTGAGTTGACGAACCGCCGCCCAAAATCTTTGTATCAATGGCATTGGCAAATAATGATGCCCCGGTGATGTTCTAGACCTGCTGTTTCCGTTCTGGAGGGATGGTACAGATAACATTCCTACAGAATGCCGCCCACACATTTGCAATACAACCGATACCCCGTTCCCTTAGTTGCATCCGAGTAAAACTCTTGAATAACTGTCTTGCTGCCAGGTACGTTTGGATGATGACTAACGCACAAACGATTAACATTACCCAAACATCTAAATTAATCCAAAAGTTCTAACTAAGGAGAATACTTTCAGTTTAGTCGATGCATTTTCCATAGAATGATGTAGCGCTAATGAAAAGCTTAGTTTTTGCTGAGAAAGCGGCTCTCGTTGAGATGGGCAAGTAGTTGAACAATCACCATGACTCACTCTTCTTCAAAAGGGGCAACCCTTCTACGCCAATTGATGCAGCGGATTCCTGGACAAGCCTATCTTTGGGTGGCAGTCCTGATTTTTGGGGCTTCAAGTGCAGTCACCCGCAAAATTACAGAAATTGGCGCTCAAAACTTTGTCGATGGGCGGAATCCGATCTCGCTTTGCAATGTTTTGTTTGTTGGCAATCTTTGTGCCCTGCTAATTTTAGTCATCATTCATCGGCGACAGTGGCACTGGACGCTGCTAAAGCAACGCTCCCAGCAAGAATGGCGTACTTTGTTCGTAGTCGCAGTGTTGTCTGGTGCCCTGGCTCCTGGCTTAATTTTTCAGGCTTTGGCATTGACTGACGTGACGAATGTGGTTCTGATTGGTCGCTTGGAACCCCCGTTGACTCTCGCATTATCCATCTGGCTTTTGCGCGATCGCGTCAACGGGTGGGAGGCGACAGGCGCGATCGTGGCGTTCATTGGGGTTGCTCTAACGATCGTCCTACAGCCTGCCAAAGAACCCATGATGCAAATGGGAGGGGTTCATCTCGGTCTCGGTGAACTGCTGGCAGCAGCAGGCGCGATCGCGCTAGCAGTTGCCACGATTCTTGGCAAAAAACGGCTGTCTAAAGTGCCGTTGGGTGTTTTCACTGTTGTGCGGACTGGAGTGGGAACGGTCATCTTTTTCGTCGCGGCCTTGGTGCTTTACGGTCCTGCCCATTTCATGGGAGCGCTTTCTCCCTTTCTTTGGCAGTGGATGCTGGCGTATGGCGGTGTGATTGTGGTTGTAGGGCAATCGTTCTGGCTCACCGGCTTACGAGCGTCTTCCGTTTCTACCGCCTCGGTTGTAGGCTCGTTTGCCCCGATCGTCGGCATTGTGGCAGCGTATGAAATTCTAGGTGAAATTCCCACCCGCGCCCAATACATTGGTGGCAGCATCATTTTGTTGGGGCTGCTTCTCAGTCAGATTGGGCTTCAGCGTCAGGCTGCTCGTAGAGTTGCCGCAGCTACGGTAGATTCTGTTCCAGCCGAACAAACGATCGAGGCGAGAGTGGGCTTTAAAGGCATTTAAGCCACGCGATGCGGCAGTGCTACAAGCCTGACCGTTCCTTAACACTCAACTCTTAGAGTGTGCTTAGGGACTTGCAAGAAAAGAGGCTCCCAGGGGATCGGGTTTCGACTGCGCTCAACCCGCGATGCTTGAAGGTTGAGCGCAGTCGAAACCTGGCTGATTGGTACTTTATTCATCCGCAGATCCCTTAGAGCGCATCACCGTCTTAGGGCGATGGACTTAGGGCGATGGACTTAGGGCGATGGACTTAGGGCGATGGAACGACGGGCGCAGCGCTTGGGGTAGGGCTAGGCACAACCGCTGGCGTTGCTCCTGGTGAAGGGGCGCTAGCAAGCTTGTTGATTTCATCTTTGTACTGAGCGGGAGCCAGCTCAGCAGCACTCGCAAAAAGCGGCTTAGCTGCGTCGGTTTTGCCCTGTTCTTTCAAAATTAGCGCTTTACCCAGTACGGGTCGAAAATCTTGCTTGTTACCTTTGGTCGCTTCATCAAACACCGCGATCGCCTCATCAAACCGCTTTTGCGAGGCATAAACCTGCCCCAAAATGACCTGAACAGAGACGACATCCACGCTGTTTGGCTGGATTTTGTTTGCCTGTGGTGCGGTTTTAAGCGTGTCTTGCAGCAAACCAACAGCAGCTTCAGGACGGTTTTGCTGTAGTAGTAGATTGGTCAAACCTTGGAGCGCGTTGCGATCGCCCGGTTTCGTTTTCAGAATATCGCGATAGGTCTGGGCAGCACCTTCTGGATCTTTCGTTTGTTGCTTGGCTTGAGCCAGCAGGATGGCATACTCAGTCTCATTAGGATTAAGTTTTGCCAGCTTTTCCAGCGGGACGATCGCGCCCTTTACGTCGCCTAGCCCTAACCGCGCCTCTAGCAGCCCACGTAATGCGGTTGAGTTCTCAGGCTCCCTTTGTAGCACTAGCTCATAGCCCTTTGCCTGAGCCTCTAGCTCTTCCTTTTTAGGAGTAGCACTGGCGGACTGGGTAGGACTTGGGCTTGCAGCCGTCTGCGTCTGGTTGCCCCTGAAGGCTGCGTCGATCAGTGGGATCAACGAGAAGCCCACAAAGGCGACAACTGCTAGAATAAGAATCACATTAATGATCCACCGATTGCGCTTGTCAGTCACAAACCTGCCTCGAAACTCTACTGCCATTATCGACGACAAATGCCATTATTGATGGCAGCCCCGCAAGGTATGGCACTAATTTATTCGTTAGAACGGATTCTACAAACCGGTCTGTGATACAATTTTTAATTCGAGATGTATGTTGAGTTTTTATGCCGCTGGCTGAAAGCTGACAACCGCCAAATCTAGATCGATGCCAATTCGTTCAGCACTAAAGATAATCCGCACAGCAATATGATCAAACTGCGATTGAAGCGATACGGCAAAAAACGTGAGGTCAGTTACCGCATTGTGGCAATGAATAGCCGCGATCGCCGCGATGGACGACCCTTAGAAGAGTTGGGCTTTTACAACCCTAGAACCGATGAAACTCGGCTAGACGTACCCGCGATCGTGAAGCGACTGAAAGACGGCGCACAGCCAACCGATACAGTACGCAGCCTTCTGCAAAAAGCTAACGTGTTTGAACAGGTCAATGCCTGAAGCACAGAACGACATCCATGTTCCTGATCTAAGCGAACCAGACTACGCTGGACTGGTGAAGTTTTTGGTTGAACCTTTTCTGGAGCTACCTGAGTCTCTCAAGGTTGACTGCGAAGTGTCGCCAAGCCGAGGGAAAGTTTGGGTTCGCGTTGCTTTTGAAGGGGCTGATAAGGGGCGTGTGTTTGGACGCGGTGGGCGCAATATCCAGGCAATCCGTTCGGTGCTCGAGGCGGCGGCGAGTGTAGCTGGCTATTCTGCTCACCTGGATGTGTTTGGCAGTTCATCGCAGAGTACTGATGATGGCGACGATCGCGACGAAGCGATCGACACTTCCCCGCCGCGCCGTTCGTCTGGTGTAAAAGAACCACCTAAGCTGCGATCGCGCAGCAATCTTCCCGACGCATCGGTGTAGCTCTCGTGCCAGTGATGCAGGTCGCACCCAGTAGAAGTTAGCAAGAATAGGTCATCGAACGTCTGCAAGCTCTGAATTCTGAAGCAACCAGGCGTTTTTGTCTATAGTGATTGGACAAGCACATGATTGGCTAAGTTATCATTAATTGCATGGTAGAGGCTGTTACCGTCGAATTGCCCAGTATTGCAAGCGCGATCGCCCTCGCGGGTGAGCGGGAAGAAAACCTGAAAACGCTGGCTCGACAAACGGGTGCAATGCTAGTGCTGCGAGGACAGGCGCTCCGCATTTCTGGTACAGACAGCCAAATTGATCTGGCAACCCGTCTCGTGAAAGCCCTTGAAGAGATTTGGAGCAGTGGTAAGGCAATTTCTGGGGTGGATATACTCACTGCCCGTCAGGCTCTGGATAACCAGCAGCAAGACGAGCTGCATGCACTGCGGCAAGACGTGCTGGCACACACCCGCCGTGGCGCAGACATTCGTGCTAAAACCTTTCACCAACGGCAGTACATTCAAGCGGTTCGTACCCATGACCTGACGTTTTGCATCGGTCCTGCTGGTACAGGTAAAACGTTTCTGGCAGCCGTCCTGGCTGTGCAAGCGCTGTTAGCTAATCAGTACGAACGCCTCATCTTGACGCGTCCAGCGGTGGAAGCGGGCGAGAAATTGGGTTTCTTGCCAGGAGACTTGCAGCAAAAGATTGATCCTTACCTGCGCCCACTCTACGACGCACTGTATGAATTCATTGATCCAGAGAAAATACCCGCTTTGATGGAGCGTGGGGTCATTGAAGTCGCACCGATCGCCTACATGCGCGGTCGTACGCTGAATAATGCGTTCGTTATCCTTGATGAAGCGCAGAACACCACACCGTCGCAGATGAAAATGCTGCTCACTCGCTTGGGCTTTCGCTCTCGCATGGTGGTAACGGGCGACCTTACTCAGACTGATCTTCCTAGCTACCAGGCATCAGGGCTGGCAGCAGCACAAAAGATTTTGCAATCGGTAGAAGGGGTTGCCTTCTGCCATCTTTCTAAAGCGGATGTGGTGCGCCATCCTTTAGTGCAGCGCATAGTTGCCGCCTATGAACAGCACGAGCAACCGTAAAGAGCGAAGCCCGATGACGGATCAGTCTTTTCGCATCGCGCTGCTGACCTACTCGACTAAGCTGAGGGGAAGCGTAGTGCATACGCTGGAGTTGGCAGAGGCACTACACGCGATCGGTCATACCGTCTGTGTCTTTGCGCTTGATAAAGATGGGTTAGGGTTCGATCGCTCCCTGAGCTGCGATGTCAAACTCATCACCGCAAAGTCCTCCCCCGATGGCATTGATGCCTTGATTCAACAACGCATTCAAGAGTTCGTTGCATTTTTTAGTCAGTCCAGCGATCGCTACGATTGCTATCACGCCCAAGACTGTATCGGCGCAAACGCGTTGTCTATGTTGCGTTTCCACCAACACATCCCGCAGTACGTCCGCACAGTGCATCATATCGAGGATTACAACAGTCCCTATTTGCAGCAGTGCCAGGAGCGATCGATCCGTGATCCCGATTTGTGCCTTTGCGTCAGTACGCGCTGGCAAACCGAACTCCAGCAGCACTATCAGCTTCATGCGCCGAGGGTGATCAATGGGGTCAATACGCAACGGTTTTCTGCCAAGCTGGATGGCTTAGAACAGTCGCTGAAGGAACAGTTGGGGCTGCATGGGAAACCCCTTTACCTGACGGTGGGGGGGATTGAACCGCGCAAGAATTCGATCGCTCTGCTGCAAGCTTTCAGTCAAATTCTGGTTGATCATCCACACGCTCAGTTGGTCATCGCAGGCGGCGCAACGCTCTTCGACTACCAGGCTTATCGCAGCGAGTTTTTTGCACAGGTCGATGAAATGGACATGATCACAGGCAAAAACCTGCTGCTGCCAGGTGTGATCCCCGATGAAACATTGCCAGCACTGTATCGCCTTGCCGATGCGTTCGTCTTTCCCTCGGTCAAAGAAGGGTGGGGCTTGGTTGTGCTGGAAGCGATCGCCAGTGGCATTCCCGTGATCACTGCTAAGCAGCCACCGTTCACCGAATTTCTGACCGAACACCAGGCGTTACTCGTTGATCCCAACTCACCGGCTGCGATCGCGCAGGCAATGCGATCGATCCTGATACCAGACCTTGCCCATGCTCTCGTTCAAAACAGCCAAGCCATTCTGCCACACTATGCATGGGACGCTTCTGCGAGACTCCATTTGGTTCATTATGATGAATTGCTGAAGCGGGAGGGTGAGGGAGTGGGGAGTGGGGAGTAGGGAGTGGGGGAAGCAGAGGAAGACGCAGAACCTAACTCAAAATATCTCCGAAGGAGACGCTTCGCGAACAAAACTCAAAACTCAAAACTCAAAACTCTCCCTCTGACCAACCACCAACTACCAACCACCAATCACCGCCATGCCTGAAATCCATTTCCAAATTGAATTGCCAGATGGTTCACAAGCAACATGCTATTCGCCATCGTTAGTTGTCAAGGAGTATTTCACGCCAGGTAGTGAGTATCCGCTGACAGATTTCATTGAGCGATCGCGCAGAGCACTGAACATTGCCAGCGATCGAGTGCGTGCAAAGTACGGAAGCCCCTGTGGGTTAGCGCTGGGTCAACTCGCACAAATCGAGGCAATGGCAGGTCAGTACAGCCAAGTCGCGGAACCCAAAGTACGGCTGCTCAGGTTCATTGAGTGAATCGCGAGGAAACGATCGCCTTGCTGCGGCTGTGAGACTTAGGAACAAGAATTTAATCACCTCGGCGTTTTCCGTAGGGGCACACGGCTGTGCGCCCCTACCTACGAACAATTTGTCGGTTTTATTTAATCCACAATCCTTAGGGATAAATCAGGATTTTGTAGGTTTCGGGTCCCGGTGAGACTGCTTGTTCAACAGCGGCTGATAGATCTTTGAGGGGATAGCGATCGCTCACCAGCGCATCCACATCAATGCGTTTGTGGAAGACGATGTCCGCTGCCAGTGCTTGCACGCGATAGGACGAACTGTAGCTGCCCATGAGGTCAATTTCGCGCCGATAGAGAATATTAGGATTGATGGGGATCTCCAACTCATCGGGAAATTCGGCGAAGAACAGAATTTTGCCGCCTTTGCGGGTGCAGTCGAGTGCCTGAAAGAACGCTTTATCACTGGGCACGGCTAAAAGGCTAGTATCTACACCCATGCCATGAGTCATCGTATGAATTTTGGCAGTCAGGTCAGGATCGCGGGCATCGAAGGCGGCATCAGCTCCGACGCTCAGGGCTTTTTCGACGCGGGTAGGCAACAAGTCAGTCGCGATCGCCCGTGCGCCAAAGTACTTCACCAGCATGATAAACATCAGCCCGATCGGTCCTGCTCCCGTAATCAACACCGTTTGACCCGGAGCAATTTGGGCTTTTTTCACCGCTTTGAGACAGCAGTTCGTCGGTTCGACAAAGCTAGCTTGCTCAAACGTCACAGCGTCAGGAATCGTCACCAACCCACCGCTACGGACGATATGCCCCGGCACCTTGACGTACTCAGCAAAGCCACCCCCGCTCGGTGCAAAGCCTGCTGTCGTCGTGATGTTCTTATACACATCGCACATTGAGAAGTTGTCATTCAGGCAGTATGCGCAGTGCATACAGGGAATGTGATGAAGTACCACGACGCGATCGCCCACCTGCCAATCCCGCACATCAGTCCCAACAGCCGCGATCGTTCCTGCGGTTTCATGTCCAAAAATGCGCGGTGGGGCGTAGAGGGGATAGCGAATTTTCTTAATGTCCGACTGGCATAGACCCACAACGCGCACCTGCACCAACACCTCATCCGATGCAATCTCTGGTGTAGGAATCTCCTCGTAGCTAAGCTGGTTAACGCCTCGAAACACTTGCGCTTTCATGTGCCCTATTCCTCAAAACCCTCTAGTGCAGACTTTATCACTGCTAGAGCGCTTTCGTTGCTCAGCCTTACTCACAAACGTCTCAATGCCTATTGCATGTTGTCTTGCCGAACCGAAAGTAGAGGCGAATCGGGAAAACGCCTCTACTGAAAGAGCGTGAGGATTGATGCTCTCCGCTAACCATAAAGAACGCGTACTTACAGCATATGAGGCAGAGGTCACTGTTGGGCTAGAGACAAAGGACTGAATGCTGCCAGGACTTATGTACCAACCCCTTCATGTAGGATTGATGAATCGTAGAAATAACCGCGATGTCGCTATCCAGCCACAGTCTCGATTAAGCTCCACTGACGGTTATCGGCGATCGCCCGACTCACCTGGTCATACATGCGGCGGCAGTGATTGTTAATTTGCAGCGGTAATTCTTCGTTTTTGATCACGAAGCTCATGCGGATTTCGTGATCGGTCGCTAGCGTCTTATCCACTAGCACCTCAACCGTGACAAGCTTAGTGAAGGAAACCTTGCCAGGTACTTCACGCGCCATTAAATAGTCGCCTGTTTCGTAGATAATATCAAAGTTGCACGATTCCAATGTCTCGCTCAGCAAACTCTGGACAGTTGCTACAGATGCCGCAACTGTAAATAGGCAAGTATAACGAGCCATGACTAACCTCGGACGCGTGACATTGAGACTCCGCTATCATATCGCTCATTCAGCATAACAAGCCTCATGTTTGGCGTATCCGAAGCATGCTGTCCGTATATTGATGTACTCGGATGATGGCGGCAGCAAGTTAGAAGACAGAAGTCAGAAGCCATTCTGGCTCTGATTGTCGCTCTCAATTCATGTGACTGTAGGCAGGTCGCGCTTGTTAGGGTACGGCTAGCAGAAAGGAGCAAAGGCGGATAGCTGAAGGCTAATCGCTCAATTTACTCGCTATTTGATGTGTGTTGAAGAGGAACTATGCGCGGGAAGTTGATTGTGTTTGAGGGCGTAGAAGGGTGTGGCAAAACGACTCAACTGCAACGATCGCAGCAATGGTTGGTAGACAGTGGTTGGCAGTCGTTGCTGCAAGCAAAGGGCTATGTGCAGCAGATCATCACGACTCGTGAACCAGGAGGCACTGAACTCGGTTCAAAGGTGCGCCACCTGCTGCTAGAACAACCCACCGCAGAAATGATGCAGAGTCGCACCGAATTATTGCTCTATGCCGCCGATCGCGCTCAGCATGTGGACGGTTACTTAACCCCGCATTTGAGCCAGGGAGCGCTGATTCTGTGCGACCGCTACACCGATTCCACGATCGCCTACCAGGGCTATGGACGGGGCATTGATCTTAGTCTCATTACTCAACTCAACGACATTGCTACTAGCGGACTCCAAAGCGACCTCACCCTCTGGCTTGACCTGGATGCTGCAACAGGACTCGCAAGAACCCGTCAACGCGGTAGTATCGATCGCATCGAACAAGCCGATTTGTCCTTTCACCAGCGCGTCCAGCAAGGCTTTACCGCCCTCGCCCAGTGCCACCCTCAACGCATCACCCGCATTGATGCCACGCTCACCGAAACTGAAGTCGCTGAACAAATTCAGGCAGTTCTAGGTCAGCGGTTTGCTCAGTGGTATGGCACGGAAAGGCTAGAGGATGAGAGATGAAGGCTAAAACATAAAACATTTGAGCCTTCATCCCTCATCCTTCATCCTTTCCCCATGTCCCCTTTCACCCCACTCATTGATCAACCCCAGGCTGTCGAGCTACTAACCCAGGCAGTTGTCAAAAATCGGATTGCACCTGCTTACCTGTTTGCGGGTAAACCTGGCGTTGGGCGACGGCTGGCGGCTGAGTGTTTTCTGATGCTCTTGTTTAGTGATGCAACGTCGAAAACCGCTTCCACAAAAGCACTACAGCACCGGATTCAAGAGCGCAACCATCCCGATCTGCTGTGGGTAGAACCTACTTATTTGCATCAGGGAAAGCGGCTTTCGATCGCGGAGGCAGCAGCAGCAGGTCTCAAGCCAAAGTCTCCGCCAGTTGTGCGGCTAGAGCAGGTGCGTGACATTGCTCGGTTTCTCTCACGTGCCCCCCTAGAAGCGCCGCGATCGGTTGTTGTCATTGATCACGCTGAAACGATGGCAGAAGGTGCCGCCAATGGACTGCTGAAGACGCTAGAAGAACCAGGACAAGCGACACTGATTCTCATTGCCCCTAGCATCGAATCGCTGCTGCCGACGTTAGTGTCTCGCTGCCAGCGCATTCCGTTTTACGGGCTGACGGCTGACGGCATGGCGCAAGTGCTTCAGCGATCGGGACAGGCTGAAATCCTCCAGCAGCCTGAAGTGTTGCAGCTTGCTCAGGGCAGTCCTGGAGCCGCGATCGAGCATTGGCAGCAACTTCAAGCGGTGCCAGCAGAGCTTTTGCAAGCGGTAATTACAGTACCGCGTACGTTTCGAGAAGCTCTGAGCCTTGCCCGTGACATCGAAAAAACGTTAGAACCAGAGTCGCAGCGCTGGCTCATTGCTTACTTACAACAGATTTACTGGCAGCAAAGCTGTACGACCCAACAGCCGAATGCCTTACCTGTAAGTCTCCTTGAGCAGGCACGTCAGCATCTCACTCGAAACGTGCAGCCGCGTCTGGTTTGGGAGGTCACGTTGCTTAGTATGGTGCGCGTTGCTCAGCGATCGCCCTAAGGAACAAGAATTTAATCACCTCGGTGTTTTCCGTAGTAGGGGCGCACGGCTGTGCGCCCCTACCTACGAACAATTTGTCGGTTTTATTTAATCCACGATCCTAAGGATTAATCTGTGGATAAATATTAGTCTGTGGGTAAGTATTAGTCTGTGGGTAAATGATGATCGGTTGCACAGAGTTAGCGGAGGGCGATCGATAGCGCACACCATACTGGGGATCGATATACACCTCCGGTTCAGGGCGCGTTGTGGTTGTTATGGTTTGAATGTTGTAATAAGGCGCAGGGTAGTAGGGCGCATAGGGTGTGGTGACGATGGTCGGGTTAACCAACGTAGAGTTGCGAATGGGACTGTTGATCACCGTTGGATTAATCAACACCGAATTGTTGATACCGCCGCGCTGCTGGTAGACACCCGGCTGTCTCTGCGTGTAGCCAGACGAGTAACCACTAGAGGGATCGATACCTGGTGCATAATTAGGCGTGCCGATCTGTACGAAAAGACCGCTGCCAAAACCAGGCTGGACGATCGTCTGCGCGGGGCTGTAAAGCGAATTGTTAAACGGGACAACAGGTGGAAAATTGATTGATGATCCTGTGGGATAAACGTTGCTTTGCACCCGAATGAACGGTCTGGCGCTGGCAATAGGTACCCAAGCAGCAAGAACTGCAACAGCCATTAGCAGGGATATACCAGGAGCAAAGCCAGAAAATTGCAGTCGAGAACGTGATTGAGGCGCTTGCGTACAACGTGGCAGGAGGTGCTGAGCCATCGGTTTTACCATTAAAGAAGGAAACAACATCGATCGACGCAACCTTTAACACCTGATCGGTCGCAGCGCAGAAACCCTTGTTCTGACTGAGAACCCTCTTACCCAGGACTACTTTCTAGCCTAACGTGTTCCGATAGAATGAATAGGTATTTGTCAGGTTTCTCAAACCACTGCGATTCACTTTGCAGCACTACTGTCAACGTATTGTTCAACGATTGTGAGTTCAAATTCTATCGACACTGCTAGAGCAGACTATCAGGCTGGCAAAGCTGCCTTTGAACGGGGCGAATATCGCAAAGCAGTGCAGTCTTTGGAGGCTGCAAGCGCATTAGTGCCGCCGATGTCTCACTTTGGCGGCGAAGTGCAAATTTGGTTAGTGACGGCGTATGAGGCGATGGGGCAGCGATCGGAGGCACTTGCCCTGTGTCGTGAGGTGAGCCGCCATCCAGATCTAAAAATCCGCGATCAGGGTCGTCGCCTGCTCTACATCCTGGAAGCGCCCCGCTTAACAACTCGCCCAGAATGGCTGACCCAAATTCCTGACCTCACCGCTCTGGGCGATAATGATGCCCGCGATCGTCTAACTGCCGCCACAGTATCACCCAACAAACCGCCAGAGAAACCAGCCTTTCAGCTCGAAGAGGTGGTTGATCCCAGGCAAGTAAACATGCAGGCTAACCGCTTTGTTTGGGTCGCTTTGAGCATGGCAGCGCTTGTGCTAGGTGGGTTGCTCTGGTTCATGTAGCGCAACCATTTTCTTGCCATCTTCACGTATGCTGAACGTTTGTAAGCCTTCGTTCTGCGGCTGAAGTCATGATGCTAACGCGTGATGCTGTTCAATCCCTGATGTCCAGGCTGCGGAATCTGCTTAACCAGTCGTGGCAAGCGTTGCAGTGCGCGTTTCGCCGATCGCGTCACGTCTGGCTTTTGATGCTTGCTTCGCTGCTGCTGTCTGGCTGCGTGCGCTACGACGTTGGTGTGCGGTTTGACAACCCTAATCGAGGAGAATTTACGCAGCACATCCAGCTTGAGGAGCGGCTGCAACGGTTGAGCGGCAGCACGGCTCAGCAATGGTTGACGTTGATTGAGCAGCGGAGTCAGAGTTTGGGCGGACGGATTGATCGCTTACCCGACAACGACTTACTGGTAACGATTCCGTTTACGAGCAGTAGCGACTTGCAGGCAAAGTTCAACCAGTTTTTTAGTCCGTTAGAGAAGGATAGCCCAGCTACAGCAGACATCTCGCTACCGCCGATCGCGTCCCGCTTTACCCTTGCCACCAGCAATTTACTGTTAGTTGAACGAAACCATCTACGCTACGAACTGGATTTGCGATCGCTGGGTGTGCGGTCTGCTAGCGGCAGTTTGTTACTAAGCCCTGCCTCGCTCCTTGATCTGGAGTTTCGGCTGCATACTCCTTGGGGCGCTAAGAGTCTCTTGGCTGCCAACGTTAATCAACCAGCAGGAGCACCGTCGGGAAAAACGCTCGTCTGGCAATTAATGCCTGGCGAGTTGAATCAGTTGGACGTGGTGTTCTGGCTACCCAGTCCCTTAGGCATTGGCACCTTGGCGATCGCCCTTCTCGTCCTGGTAGGCAGCTATTTGAAGTATCCACGCTCACTAACGGCATCCGACCACACCGTTTGATTTCAGTGAAGTTTTAGTGAGTGTGTGTTGCTTCTAATACTTTGCAGAGGCAAGCCAGCGTCCTACCAGATTAAAAACTGTCTCGCGATCAATTCAGTAAAGGTCATGTTATGGCAAGTTGAGTTGTACACTGCTGCTAGAAAACCTTTGCGACAGGGTTTGCGATGCACCGTTCAGCTAAACTCCAGCGTTTATTCATCCTCGGTCTGAGCGGTCCCATTGTGGCGTTGAACGTCTGGCTGCTGACCCAGGTATTCCGCTATTTTGAACACCTGATCACGGTCTTGGCGATCGCGGCGATTCTGGCCTTTTTGCTGAACTATTCAGTCCAGTTCTTTGAACGTGCCCGCATGACCAGGACGCAAGCGGTCAGTGTCGTTTTACTAGCGACGTTCACGCTGCTGATGATTCTGGGCGTAACGCTGGTGCCGCTGCTCATCCAGCAGACCACGCAACTGCTTGAGCGGATTCCTGCATCGTTAGAAGCGAGCCGAAACAATCTGCAATCGTTTGACAGTTGGGCAAAAGCACGCAACTTGCCGCTCGATTTGCAAGGCATCACAGGGCGCATCAATGGTCAAATCGAAAGCCAACTACAGACTCTTGCAGCACAGGCTTTGAGCGTGGCGCTAGGCACCGTCGGCGGCTTAATTGACAGCATTTTAGTGCTGGTGCTGGCGTTCTACATGCTGCTGTATGGCGATCGTCTCTGGCATGGGCTGATTCATTTTCTGCCGCCACACATCGGTATGCCGTTAGGGATTTCGTTACGGCTAAATTTTCAAAATTTCTTTATCAGCCAACTGCTGCTAGCCGTCTTTATGACTGCCGTCCTCATTCCCATTTTTTTGGTACTCAAGGTACCGTTTGCCCTTTTGTTTGCCCTTTTAATCGGCATTGCTGAACTGATTCCCTTTATCGGCGCAACGCTTGGCATCGGCTTAGTGACGCTGCTTATTATGCTGCAAGATTTTGGGTTGGCAGTTTGGGTTGGGGTTTCCGCCACAATGATCCAGCAAGTCCGCGACAATGTTCTGGCTCCACGGATGATGGGCAGCTTCACCGGACTCAATCCGATCGTCATCTTTATGGCGCTTCTGGTCGGGCTTCAAGTGGCTGGCTTTCTGGGAGTGCTCGTCGCTGTGCCGATCGCCGGTACGATCAAAGGTACTTTGGACGCAATGTCCAGCAGGCAAACTCAGGGTGTTACCACAAGCGTTGTTTCAAAAAACCCTCCGCATCGAGAGTAGGGTGGCTGTGAGTCGGCAGATTTGGAAGAAGGTCGATCGCTAGACGCTCAAAATCCTGCTCTCAAACTTCAAAACAAGTGGTCAACATTCAACTATTTGCCGTCTTCGTCTGCTACAAATTTGATTAGCCTGTCCAAGAGTAAGCAGTTGAGAGCAGTTATGCTGAGCTAGAGTTCAGATTGTGGAGTCTAAACTGTAGGCTTAGAGCCTTTTACTGCTGCTCTGAGCACTGATCGGCTTTCAAACCACCATAACCCGGCTCATGTCCGCTCCTTGGGCAGAGGCAACTATCGCAAGCGTAGGAGTTAAGTATGCGACAAATTAACTTTGTTATTATCTTCGTCATCTGTTTGGCTCTTGTGCTGTTTGGTATCGAAAACACTGATCCAGCCATCATTCGGATTGCTCAAGGCATTGAGCTGCAAGCGCCACTTGCCGTAGAACTTATTATGGCGATGGGGATTGGAGCCGTGATGGCATGGGTGTTTAGCGTGTGGACTCAGCTTCAACGGGCGATCGACTCCAGAAAAGATCTGAAGGTCAGAGATGTTCGCATTCAAGAGCTGGAAGAAAATGTGGAGCGCTACAAAGCCGAAATTGAGGAGCAGCAACGCTTGCTTCCTGCTGCCAAGTCACTTCAAGATGTGGCTCAAAACGCTGAAACTGAAGCGTATGCGCGATAAAAAAGTTTTGAGTTTTGGGTTTTGAGTTTAGCTTCCAACTTAAAACTCATCATTCATAACGCTCTCTCTTCCTTTCTCACTCTGAGTTAGCATCCGAAAATGATTGTTTCTGACCTGGTAAGACCGCTCAGTTTGTGGAGTCTTTGGGTGCCCCTACTCCTGTTGGCGTTCATAGTGCTTGCAGCCATCTGGTTTGCTCGGATTCCCCTTCGGTAGGTTCATGCATGACCCTTTCGCTTGCACAAGATGCGATCGCCTTCCTCATCGACCTGGCAGAACGGGGAGAAATCGATCCGTGGGATGTCAAAGTCATTGAGGTCATCGATCGCTTTTTGAGCACCTTGACACCGCTCAGTAGCGGACGCGAACCCTACGAAGCCACCCTGTCTCAATCGGGGCAGGCGTTTTTGTATGCCTCCATGCTGGTGCTGTTGAAAGCGGATAGTCTATCTCAACCAGAACCAGTCGCCGCTCAACCAGAAAGCGATGAAGAGGTGGATCTCGATCCAGAAGGACTGGCTGGATCGTCACTACCAGCCAACTTAGAGCGCCAGATTCGGCGGCGTGCGGTGGCTCAACCCCCTCAACGACGGCGAGTGACCCTCAAAGAATTGATTGACCAGCTACGGACGATCGCCACAGCGTTGGATGATCCCACCCCACGCTCGCGGGCGCGTCGTCCCCGTCAGCAGTCTCGTAGTCAGGCGGTACGTGCGATCGCTCAGCTTGCCCACCAGGAAAACTTATCCGAAATGGCGGTGGCGCTAGAGCACTTTTTCATCGATCACTGGCACAACCTTGTCAAAGGCGAAAACTGGCTCGACTTTGACTTGCTTTTAGAGCTATGGTCACAGGCAAGTGAGTATAAAGTCGCGATCCCTCACGATCCTCATGCCGGTAACGCAACCCACGATCGCGTTGGTATTTTTTGGGCACTACTGCTGCTGTCTGCTCAATCCAAAGTGGAACTGGCGCAAGAGGAGTTTTACCAGGATCTCAAAGTGCAGTTGCTCTCAGAGCAAGCGTTGTCCGATCTCACAGACTGGTCAGCACGTGCCGCGCTCGATTAAGTTTGTTAACATTGCGGTTGATAGAAACTTGATGTCACAAAAAGCGCGCGATCGCCTTCAAGGGTGAGTATCCGTGCCTCTGTAACAAAACTTAACTATAGATATGATGAAGCATCAGTCTTGTTTCGCTAGGGCTTCACGAAGAGTAACTCGTTTTACGTCTACTCAACCCGAAAATCACCTAGCATCAGCATAGAGATTTCGTTAAAAGCAGTGCACTGAAGGCATGAGCCGTAGTGTTTGAAAGACAGGTAGCTAACACTTAGTGGCGAAGGTTTGGGGAGATGAACGATCTATGAAAGCCATGATTCTGGCAGCCGGTAAGGGAACCCGTGTCCGTCCAATCACGTACACCATTCCAAAGCCCATGATTCCGATCCTGCAAAAGCCAGTGATGGAGTTTTTGCTTGAACTGCTGCGGCAGCACGGGTTTAACGAAATTATGGTGAACGTGAGCCATCTGGCAAGCGAAATTGAGAGCTATTTCCGGGATGGTCAGCACTTCGGTGTACAGATCGCCTACTCCTTTGAAGGGCGCATTGTCGATGGCGAACTGGTGGGCGAGGCGATCGGCTCAGCAGGTGGTATGCGCCGTATTCAGGATTTCTCTCCCTTCTTTGACGACACGTTTGTGGTGCTGTGTGGCGATGCACTGATTGACCTGGATTTGACGGCGGCTGTGAAGTGGCACCGAGAAAAGGGGTCGATCGCCACGATTGTAATGAAGACCGTACCCCAGGAAGAAGTCCCTAGCTACGGTGTCGTGGTCACAGATGATGACGGTAGAGTCAAAGCCTTTCAGGAAAAGCCATCCGTTGAAGAGGCTCTTAGCAACTGCATTAATACTGGGATCTACATTTTTGAACCCGAAATCTTCGACTACATCCCTGCGGGTGTAGAGTTCGACATCGGTGGGCAGCTTTTCCCTAAGCTGGTTGAAAAAGGCGCTCCATTCTACGGCGTACCGATGGATTTTGAGTGGGTGGACATTGGCAAAACGCCCGACTACTGGCGCGCGATTCGCAGTGTATTGAATGGCGAAGTCAAAAACGTTGAGATTCCGGGTCGTCAAGTAGCACCGGGTATCTATACGGGGCTGAATGTGTCGGTGAACTGGGACAAAGTGAACATTCAAGGTCCCGTTTACATTGGCGGCATGACGCACATTGAAGACGGAGCCACTATTATTGGACCGACCATGATTGGTCCCAACTGTTGGATTTGCAGCGGTGCCACCGTAGACAATAGCGTCATTTTTGAATATGCGCGGCTTGGTCCTGGCGTGCGACTGGTAGACAAGCTGGTCTTCGGTCGCTATTGCGTTGACAAGACGGGAGCGACGATCGACGTACAGGCAGCCTCTCTTGACTGGCTGATCACCGATGCACGTCAGGCGCTACCGTCTCATCCGCCTGCTGAACGACAGGCGATCGCCGAACTGCTCAACACCGACGCTAGAATCATTGGCGTGTAGATGCGAGAAGGGTTTGAGCAACTGTAGAGACACGAGGTTTCGTGTCTCTACAGCGCCTGCTTAGAGGCAAGCTGCTCCTCCAAAGCCGCTGGAGCGATCGCGCCATATTCCGTAATGATGGCGCTGATCAAAGCGGCAGGCGTGACATCAAAGGCTGGATTGTAGAACTCGGCACCGATTGGACAGAGCAACGTTTCACCAATCGTATGCACTTCACCAGGATCGCGCTCTTCGATCGGAATCTGGCTGCCATCCGCGATTGCAAAGTCGATCGTCGATAATGGTGCTGCGACAAAGAACGGGATATTGTGCGCTTTTGCCACTAACGCCACGCTGTAGGTGCCAATTTTGTTCGCTGCATCACCATTTGCCGCAATGCGATCGGCTCCCACCACCACAGCATCAATCATGCCTCGCTGCATGCAATGCGCCGCCATATTGTCGGTAATGACGGTCACGGGAATCCCTTCGTGAACGCACTCCCAGGCGGTCAACTTGGCACCCTGCAAGCGGGGACGAGTTTCGTCTGCGTAAACTCGCTCCAAGCGTCCATCGCGCCATGCCGAGCGAACCACTCCTAATGCCGTGCCGTACCCTGCCGTTGCCAGTGCCCCAGCATTGCAATGAGTAAGGATGCGTAGCTTCCCAGGACTCGTCGGCAATGCTTGCAGTCCGTGAGCGCCAATTTGATGGCATGTTTGGACATCATCGGCGTTGATTGCTTTCGCTGTATCCAGCAGCGTTTGTTTCAGATGATCAACGGGTCCAAGGGTCTGATGAGCCACTTTGACCATGCGATCAATCGCCCAAAACAAATTTACCGCCGTTGGACGAGTTGCACGTAATCGTTGTGCAATCGGCTCCAGTTGCGCTAAAAACTCGCCGCGATCGCTCGTCTGAATCGCGCGCGCACCCAAATACACACCATAGGCAGCCGCAACGCCAATCGCAGGCGCACCCCGCACAATCATGGTTTCGATCGCCCGCGCCATATCCTCATAGCGGTTAATCTCAGCGACCGCATACTCATTGGGCAGACGGGTTTGATCGATTAACAAAACATGACCTTGCAGCGTTTCTGCTGGCGAACGATCATTCCAGATAACGGGATAGACCTGATTAGAAGACATAAAAAGGACTCGCAGCCAAACGCAACGGTATTCTCTAACTCATACTACTAAACGTCTCCATTAACCAGCGATCGCTGCTTCTACTGCTGCAAGCCGCGCCTCTAAAGAAGTGTTGGTCATCATTTGGGTGCCTTTAATGAAGCTTTCTTATCGAAAGATAGCGAGACAGCCAGAATTTTGGCAATCTTTAACATTCTCTTATTAAAGACAAGATTATCGATCGCACTTGGGTTTCATACTTCAACTCAATCGATTCAGAGTGCGATCGCGCAATCAGCTTGACGATCGCCATCATTGAGCAAAGAGCGATGATCAACAGTGCCTTTGTAGCGCAAGGCAACCTACAAGGTGGGCGATCGTACTAAGACAAATTTAGAATTTAACGGTGACGTTGTGCGGCTGCCAGTAACTTTTGCATCGTCACCAAGATCTCCCTTCAGTCCGCTTCAACCAGGTTGTTAGGTTGCTGGCGCTGAGCGATCTGGAGCAATAATCGCAGTGCTTCATTTACAGATGCATCAGTCGGAAAAGCTTTGGCAATATCAGGATCTAAGAGAACCAAATTTGTCCCTACCCGATAGCTTTCAACATACTTTCCCCTGACCCCTCCCACCATTTTGGAAAAGTCGTATTCGGGGCGTAGTTCGTCTTCTAGCTCATCAACTTCCTTCTTCATAAAACCTCCTTTCCTGGCGAGTGGCTCTTCGAGCGCTGATGATGCGAGTGCGGTTTTCTCGATCAGTGTGGGAGACAACCAATAATTGCCCCAACCCGGACATCCCAATGATAACGTAGCGGCTTTCCCCAATGGAATGATCAGGGTCAGGGAATGTCACAGATAACGAGTCATCAAATACAGTCGTGGCTTCTTGGAAAGAGATATTGTGCTTTCTCAAATTGATAACAGCTTTATCTGGGTTCCACTCGAATTCCATGCAGAGGCTTTCGTTGCCAACGATTCCAGCAGCTTAGCAGATTACCAAACCATAAAACTGCTGAAAAAAGACAAGCTACGATGATCGGCGCGTAAAGACAGAGACAGTCAATAGCCACACTACCAGTTCCTGCCAGGAGTAAGAGATACTGATTTTTCTTTCGTCAATCTAGCCCATCACGAGGGGCGATCGCACTCAATTTCCTGCTTTAACTCAATCGATCAGAGTGCAATCGCACAATCAGCTTGACGATCGCCGTCATTTAGCAAAGAGCGATGATCAACAGTGCCTTTGTAGAGGCAAGGCAACTTACAAGATGGGCGATCGTGCTTCACAAATTGCCTCTAATGAGGATTACAGCACTTCAATCTTAACGCTACCACCTTCAATCGTATCAATCTGCAATCGATAGCCGTAGAGTAGCGACATCCCAAGCAGAGGTTCCGTTTCTGACTCTGCGATATAAATCTCGCGGTACTGTCCATCCCAAATCACAGTCGCAGTGTACAAATCGAACAGAGTTTCGCTGCCATCACCCAAGGTTGCAATATCAGAAGCACTCCAAGGTAAATCAAGGGTAGTAATGATTTCAGATGGCAAAGACAGGAAGCCGCTGAATCCAGTGTCAATCACAGCATCAATCAATTGCCGTTGCTCATTCGAGTTACTGACCACCAGGGGAAGCGTTGCTTCACGACGTAAATTCACGACTCCGTAAATCATGGATTCAGTTTGAGACTCCGTGCCCCAAAATGGTCAACGGCACGATGTCCGATCCGAATCACCCAAGGCTGAGCGTCGGGATATTGCTCAAACAGGCGATTGGTTGCAGGTACAACATTTTCATCGACCTCAAAAGCTCCAGTTTCGATGTCGATCGCCACAATTTTGCCTTCATTGCCCGCTTCGATTTGCTGGCGAATGCCGGATTCATAGAGTGCTTGCCCACGTCGAGCTAACTCTTCTTTGGGGTAACGTCGTTGGCGAATTGCCATAACTTAACCTTCTCGCGGCTTCTTGCTCCTTTTAATTTTAGCTTGGAGAGCCGATCATGAGTTTGAAAGCGGGTGTTGGGTTTCGCGGTGGCTCTACCCAACCTACAAGATCCGCGATCGCGCTCAGTCGGTCAGAGTTCGATCGCACAGTCAGCTTGACGATCGCTGCAATTTAGCAGAGAGCGATGATCAGCAGTGCCTTTGTAGAGGCAAGGGAACCTATAAGATGGGCGATCGCACTAAGACCAATTTAGAATTTAACGACCCGCTTCACCCGCCGCTAGTGACTTCTGACTCCCAACCAACCATCTTGATACGGTCGGTGTGTAAGCGGGTTGTTAGCTAGCTCTCAACGGGATAAATTTAACTTCACCGAGAATTTTCTGTTCAAAAGTCTAATATTTTTGTGATACTTTTTGCCCTAATATGAATAAAAAGCTACCAAGTGTTAAATAACCTATAACTGCTTCAAATATCACTATATTCTTCCTAAGTCATCACCTGGGGTAATGTTTCCATAACCAGTAAACATCACAACACTAAAATAGAAACTCTCTAAAAAAGTACCTGAAAAATCTTTGAAATGATGGTAAAAACACATGTACAATATTGTGAATACCAAGATGACGAGAACAGCATAGCAAGTAAGTGTTGTTGCCGATCTCCAATACTTAGTCAAAGCAATAGATATAAGAAAAGATACTCTTTCAGTTAAAGGCAACTCATAAAACCCATCAATCTTTCCAAGTAAGGATTGAGACCAGTTAACGTACTCAACTTGATATAGCGGTTCTCAAGCTAGTGGGGTACAGCCGATCCCCGACTGGAAGGGACTTCAAGGCTGGAAGTGTACCGCACTAGACTAAGAACCGCTATACCTCAATAAAGGATTATTCATCCCACGAACATCTACCAGTTGAAACCTCGTCCATTTCTCTAGATGTTTCACTGAATTCTTTTTCAAGACTAGCCTTTCTACAAGATATTTAATAACTCCAAAGTAGCCTATTTCTCTGATTCGCATAGGAGAACAAACAACCTGATCATTTAACTCCACTGCATTTATAAATGTACCTCTGACAGAAATTCCACTCAGCGCAGTTTCTTGATCATGTCTTACTGCTACAAACCTTGCATTATAGCGGTTCTCAAGCTAGTGGGGTACAGCCGATCCCCGACTGGAAAGGACTTCAAGGCTGGAAGTGTACCGCACCAGACTAAGAACCGCTATATCAAAGTTTGCAGACACAAAATTGCAATGAACAGTTCGCACTTGTTGAAGACTTGCGCCAACAAAAGATGCATTGCTAAAGTTAAGACCAATTAATATGGAATTTACTAAGCGAATTCCATCTAAATGTATACCTCTAAGATCATGCCATCCTCCAATTTGGCTTGTCGGGAAAGTATCTGCCACAGCTTTAATATTGTATTCTTGCTCATCGTAATGAAAAGTAAAGTCATTAAGATCTAATTTCGCAAATACAAGATTAAGATCACCTGGCTGGTATCTTCTTGAACTCTCTAATCGAGCTTGTTCCTGCAATTGCTCTATGTAACTCTTTAAATCTTCGATACAAGCTTTTCCCATTGCCGATCTCCACCTCACTTGTAAATCAAAGATCTGACTATGATGAAGAAATCTTTGGTTGACCAGTCTTCCCAATTTCTCGTGATTGGAAAACCAGTAATCTGCAACATTTTCCTGCCCGTCGTACCCATTTTTCTTTAGGTACATCACGACTTTTTGATACTCAATCACCGTAAACGGCTCCTACTGACAGCTAATTCTGATTTTAGTTAGTCTCTCGTTAAACGCTTTGAAGTTGAAAGTGAGTGTAAAGCAATTTCGAGAACCCAAAGAACCGACAGCTAGCTAACAATTTATTATACGGAATTTTCTCTGAGTAACGTTCCGATTCAGGCATTACCCAGAACTTTTTCGGGGTATTCACCTTATGGCGGACATTACTGGGATTTTTTTCGCATGATATCTCTGTTGCAGGACATTATCGAGAAAATGACCGTATATTTTCAGCATCTAACTGTTGATATAAAAAAGCCCTGCACCATTGAGATGCAGGGCATAAAAGTAGGGTTCAGGAAACTCTTAAGAGACGATCGCTTCCAACAGTCTTTCCGGTTTCGTTGTGGTGCGAATGGCGATGTTGTTGTCATCATCCAGATCGACGATCGCCGTATCGCCATCTTGGATGGTTCCTGACAAGAAGGCTTCTGCCAGGGCATCTTCGAGCAGACGGGTGATGGCGCGACGGAGCGATCGAGCACCGTAAGCGGGACTGTAGCCTTCGACGACCAGGCGGTCTTTCACGCGATCAGTGACTTCGAGGGCAATGCCGCGATCGGTAAGATTGGTCGCCACGTCACGGATGAGTAGACCCGCAATTTGCTTCACTTCCTCACGGGTCAGTTGCCGGAAGACAATGATCTCATCCAGACGGTTCAGGAATTCGGGACGGAAGACCTGTTTGAGTTCTTCGTTCACCGATGCCTGCATCCGGCTGTACTGCGCATCAGCTTGACTAGCGAACTCAAACCCAAAGCCACTGCCACCTTTTTCAACGACTTTAGAACCCACGTTCGAGGTCATGATCACCAGCGTGTTGTTGAAGTTGACTGTACGACCTTGAGCATCCGTCAAGCGACCGTCGTCCAACAGTTGCAGCATAAGGTTGAAGACATCAGGGTGGGCTTTCTCGATTTCGTCGAAGAGCACCACTGAATAAGGCTTGCGCCGTACTGCTTCGGTTAGCTGTCCGCCTTCACCGTAGCCCACATAGCCAGGAGGCGAGCCAATCAACTTGGATACCGTGTGGGATTCCATAAACTCAGACATATCGAGCCGAATCATGGCATCTTCAGTGCCGAAGACGTTGGCTGCCAGCGCTTTTGCCAGTTCGGTTTTGCCCACTCCAGTCGGACCAGAGAAGAAGAAACTGGCGATCGGGCGATCAGGACTTTTCAGCCCCACTCGTGCGCGCTTCAGTGCCCGTGCCGCCGCCTTCACAGCCTCATCCTGACCGATCACCCGCTCATGCAGGGCATCTTCGAGATACAGCAGTTGCTCCGATTCCAGCTCGGTAAGTCTACGAACAGGTACACCTGTCCAGGAAGCGACGATGTGGGCGATGTCGTCTTCGGTGACGGATGGGGAGTGTGGAGTGGGGAGTGGGGAGTGGGAGGGAGAGTTTTGAGTTGTTTCAGTCGGCTGACCGCTGACCGCTGGCTGCTGACCGCTAATTTGCGCCTCTAGCTCTAATTCGCGATCGCGCAACTTCCCAGCCGCATCGAAATCTTGAGCGTTAACCGCTTCTTCTTTTGCTTTCGTCACCTGACGTAGCTCTTTGCGGAACGCTTTGGTAGGCGAATGCTGAGTTTGTGCCAGTCGGACGCGGGAGCCTGCTTCATCGATCAGGTCGATCGCCTTGTCGGGAAGGTAGCGATCGGTGATGTAGCGATCGGACAAGGTAGCAGCCGCAACCAAAGCGGTGTCTTCAATTTTGACTTTGTGGAACTGCTCGTAGCGATCGCGCAATCCAAAGAGAATCTCAATGGTTTCAGTCACGCTGGGTGCGCCAACGGTGACAGGCTGAAAGCGGCGTTCTAGTGCAGCATCCCGTTCGATGTACTGACGGTATTCATCCAGGGTCGTTGCACCAAGGCATTGAAGTTCGCCCCTTGCGAGAGCAGGCTTCAGCAGGTTAGCGGCATCCATGCCACCTTCAGTGCCACCCGCGCCAACTAAGGTATGCACCTCGTCGATGACCAGAATGATGTTGCCACTGGCGCGCACTTCTTCCACAACTTTTTTCAGGCGTTCTTCAAACTCGCCTCTGAAGCGGGTGCCAGCAATCAGCGACCCCATATCCAGGCTAATGACCTGCTTGTTTTCCAGGTTTTCGGGTACGTCGTGGTTGACAATGCGTTGGGCGAGACCTTCGGCGATCGCGGTCTTACCCACACCCGGTTCCCCAATCAGAATGGGGTTGTTTTTCGTGCGGCGACCGAGAATTTGCACAACGCGCTCGATCTCAGTTTGGCGACCCACGACGGGATCAAGCTTACCTTCGGCGGCAAGTTTCGTTAAGTTGGTGCTAAATTCTGCCAATGTCATTGTTTGTGCGTTGTCACGGTTGTTAAAGGGTTCATCTTGTTTGCCACCCGCCGAAGCGGCTACGGCTTCTCCTATCACCTGAGACCCAAGCATTTGCAGCATTTGATCTTGAAGCGCCAGCGGTGCAACATCGAAGCTTTGCAGCACCTTAACAGCAACGGTTTCGTTCCCTTGCGTCAGGGCAAGCAATAAATGTTCTGGGCTAACGTGATTCTGCCCAAGCTGACGCGCTTGCTGCATGGCTTCGGCAAACAGGCGCTTGACTCGTGGCGTAAAGGGCAGATCAGTGGGAATACTACCCGTACCGCGACCTGTAATTCTTTCACATTCACTACGGGCGGCTTCCAGGGTGACACCTAAGCTAGTCAGCACCTGTGCGGCAAGGCTGGTTTGCTCTCGGATCAGCCCCAGCAGCACTTGCTCGGTTCCCACCAGGTTGTGACCCTGGCGACGGGCTTCTTCCTGGGAGAGCATGACTGCCCGAATGGCTTTTTCTGTAAACAGTTCAAACATGATTGGTTCTCCTACCACGCCGTTTGTAGCGATGAATGAGACAACTGAGAGAACAAGAGGCAGCGGTGAGCATCGCTGTAACCTGTCTTTTTCAGTTGCGATGAGGCAAGTGGGCTGTAACTGTGGGGTTCGGCTCCCCGGTAGACCGTGTGTACTTTTGTGTACTGATACTGTATCGCTGGCAGGGGGGCGATCGCAGTAGGGAAAGCCGTATGCGTTGGACGGTTGGTGGGGCACAAGGGAAAGCGTTAAGAGCTGAGCGTTTTAAGTTTTGTCAGTTTTGAGTTAATTCTGACTCTTGACTTCTGACTTCTGCTCTCTACCGTTTTCTACTCTTGTTACAGGGCATTACAACAGTCGTTACTGGCTGCAAGGCGGCGGGTAGAATAGACTGCCAGCACAGGATAGGAATCCTGCCCATGACACAGCCCACTGACTTTTTGCCCGAATCGCTGCCCCAATCTTTAACTGTCGCGTTACAACTTCATCGTAGTGGACGCTTTGCTGAGGCTGAATCTGTCTACCGCGAGAGGCTTGAGTCTCAGCCACATGACATAGATGCGCTTAACCTCTTAGGTGCGTTGGTGTATCAACAGCAACGTTTTGAGGAGGCGATCGCCTGCTTTGAGCGGGTGCTGGCGCTGCAACCAGAGAATCCCGATGCGTACAACAGCCTGGGCATCGCACTGAAGGGGCAGGGCAAGCTACAAGATGCAGTGGCTCACTATCAGCAAGCACTGTCACGGCAACCGGCTCATGTCGAAGCGCTAAATAATTTGGGCAATGCGCTCAAAGAATTGGGCGATTTGGAAGGAGCGATCGCGGCGTATCAGCAAGCCCTCGATCGGCGACCCGCTTACCCTGAAGCGCACAATAACCTGGGAACAGCGCTGAAAGATCAGGGAACGCTGGAAGCGGCGATCGCTCACTATCAGGAAGCCATTCGTCTCAAGCCCAACTACGCTGAAGCACACCATAATTTGGGAGTCGCACTTCAGCGCCAGGGGACTCTAGACGAAGCCATCTACAACTACCAGCAGGCGATCGCGCTCAAGCCTCACTACCCTGAAGCCCATCATCATTGGGGTGACACGCTGCAACAGCAAGGCGATCTAGAGGCGGCGATCGCGCAGTATCGACAGGCGATCGCGCTGAAGCCAACCTACGCTGAGGCATCTCACGGGTTAGCTTCAGCGCTGCACCAGCAGGGCAAGCTAGAAGACGCGATCGCGACGTATCACAATACCCTCGCGCTCCGAGAAGACTATGCCGAAGCGCATAACAATCTGGGCAATGCGCTACAGGAACAGGGCAAGCTGGAAACCGCGATCGTCCATTATGAGCGTGCCCTTGCCCTGCGATCGTCCTTTGCCGAAGCGCACAGCAATCTGGGTTCGGTGCTGAAAGATCAGAAAAAGTTTGAGGCGGCGATCGCGCACTTCCAGCAGGCGCTTGCCATTCGACCGGACTATGCCGAAGTCCACAACAACCTGGGCAATGCGTATCAGGATCAGGGCAATTTGGCGGCGGCGATCGACTGTTACCGCACAGCGTTAGCAATTAATCCCAACTTTGTCGAAATTCGGAGCAATCTCGGTAACTTGCTTCAGCAAAATGGTGAGTTTGAGGAAGCGTTTGACCAGCTTGAGGCGGCGATCGTCGCTCAGCCTGACTACACCGGAGCGTACAACAACCTTGGCATCGCCCGCCGCAATCATGGTGAAATCGAGGCTGCTTTCGCCGCCTACGAACAGGCGCTTGCGCTTGACCCAGAGTTTGTCGAAGCACAGTGGAACAAAGCCCTGACGCAATTGTTCACAGGCGCTTTAGCACAAGGCTTTGCTGGTTACGAATGGCGCTTACAGTGGAGCAAATTTCAAGAGCAAAACCCAGCGCGATCGTTCTCTCAACCGCGCTGGGACGGTACGCCGCTGAACGGCAAAACCATCCTGCTCTACGCTGAACAGGGCATGGGCGACACGATTCAGTTCATTCGCTACGCCGCGATCGTTGCCCAACTCGGTGGACACGTCATCGTCGAATGCCAAGTTCCCTTAGTGAATCTCCTTCAAACCGTTGCAGGCATCCAACAACTCATCCCCTACGGCAATCCCTTCCCCGCCTTTGATGTCCACGCCCCGCTGATGAGCCTGCCTTACCTCTTAGGCACAACCCTAGACACGGTTCCCGCCATCAGTCCCTACCTCCACCTCCCCGCTTCCCCCGCCCCCCCGCTTCCCCCTCTCCCCTCTCCCCTCTCTCCTCTCCCCTCTCTCAAAATCGGCATCGTCTGGCAAGGCAACCCTCAAAATCCTTACAACCATAGCCGTGCCTGTCCGCTAGAACTGCTTCTACCCCTGGCAACGCTGCCCACGATCGCGCTCTACAGCCTACAAAAAGAGCCTTCCTTAGCAGACCAGCAACACCTACAAGCGCATCCTCATGTCCACGACCTGCGGGAACACCTGCACGATTTTGTCGATACCGCCGCCTTCATTCATCAGCTTGATTTAGTGATCGCCGTTGATACGGCTGTGGCACATCTCGCAGGCGCATTGGGCAAACCTGTCTGGCTGCTACTGCCCTTCGCCCCCGACTGGCGTTGGATGCAACACCGAGACGATAGCCCCTGGTATCCCACTATGCGGTTGTTCCGACAACCCGCTTTTGGGGATTGGGAGGGTGTTGTAGGGCAGGTAAAAGAGGCGTTGGAAGTCAGGAGTCAGGAGTCAGGAGTCAGCGGTGAGAAAGCAGGGAAGGTAGGGAAGGCAGAAGGCAGAGGGCAGGCTTTCCAGAGCGTCAGCCGACGGCAGGCAGAAGGCAGGCGGCAGAGACAACCTAACTCAACACTCAACACTCAACACTCAACACTCTCTTCACCCCATTCCCCACTCCCCACTCCCCACTCCCTACTCAAAGATGCCGTCCGCCATCACCAGGCAGGGCAGTATCGTGAGGCGGAGCAGTTATGCCGTCAGATCTTACAGCAGCAGGAAGACCACTCGGATGCATGGCATTTGTTGGGCATGGTGGCGCATCAGGAGCACAAGTTTGAAGCTGCGATCGCTGCCTACCGTCAGTCACTCGCCACTGATCTTAATAACCACGACACGTACAACAATTTGGCAGTGGCGCTACAGGAGCAGGGGCAGATTGATGAGGCGATCGCACACTACGAAAAAGCGATCGCCCTTAAGCCAGACTACGCAGATGCTCACAACAATTTTGCCAATGCGCTACGCCATAAAGGACGGACGGACGAGGCGATCGTGCAGTACCAGCAAGCGATCGCCATTCGACCTCACTATGCCGATGCTTACAATAACCTGGGACTGATCCACTTCGCGCAGGGCGATTTTGAGCAGGCAGCGGCATGTTATCGTCAGGCGATCGCCATCAAACCAGACTTTCCTCAAGCGCACAATCATTTGGGCAATGCGCTGAAAGAACTGGGCGACTTTGATGCTGCCATCACGCACTATGAGCAGGCGATCGCGCTGAAGCCTGACTACGCGAAAGCCTTCAACAATTGGGGCAATATTTTTCGCGATCGCGGTGCGCTGCAAGAAGCAGTGCAGTACTACAACCAGGCAACCGCGATCGAGCCAGACTTTGCCGAAGCACATTGGAATAAAGCGCTCACACTGCTGCTCAACGGCGAGTTGCAGGCTGGGTTTGCCGCATACGAATGGCGCTGGCAGGTCAAGCTGCCTACCTTTCAACCGATGCGCCCCTTGCCACAGCCTCCTTGGGACGGCTCACCCCTAGCAGGTAAAACGATCTTCCTTCACGCCGAACAGGGCATGGGCGACATGATCCAGTTCGTGCGCTATGTGCCGCTTGTCGGTCAGCGTGGTGGACGCATCGTTTTAGAATGCCACGCGCCCCTAATGAATCTATTCAAACGGCTTCCTGGCATACAGGCGATCGTCTCTTACGGCAGCACTCCCCCTGCGTTCGATGTCCATGCGCCCCTCATGAGCCTGCCCCACATTCTTGGCACCACCTTAGAAACCATTCCCACCAACATCCCCTATCTCCAAGTACCGTCCCAAAAAGCTCCTCTGCTTTCCTCTCACCCCACTCCCCACTCCCGTTCGGCTGAGCGCTCACGTCGAAGCCCACTCCCCACTCCCCACTCCCCACTCCCCTCACTCAAAATCGGCATCGTCTGGGAAGGCAACTCCCAAAATCCCTACAACCGCACTCGCGCCTGTCCCCTCAACAGCCTTCTACCACTAGCAGACATTCCTGGTGTGACGCTCTACAGTCTGCAAAAAGATCTGTCTTCGAGCGATCGAGCTTGCTTGCTTGCCCATCCCCATGTGGAAGCTTTGCGAGAGCACTTGCACGACTTCGTTGATACAGCCGTTTTGATCAATCAGCTTGACTTAGTCATCGCTGTCGATACGTCTGTCGCCCATCTTGCAGGCGCGTTAGGCAAACCCGTCTGGCTGCTGTTGCCCTTCGCTCCCGATTGGCGCTGGATGCTAGGACGCGAGGATAGTCCCTGGTATCCCACCATGCGTCTGTTTCGGCAACCGTCTTACGGCGACTGGGCAGGGGTAATGGAGCAGGTGAGAGAAGCATTAAAAGATAAAGGGCAAAAGGTAAAAGACGGTCAAAGGTCAGCGATTAGCCATCAGCGATCAGTGGTCAGGAGTCAGGTTTCCCAGAGCGTCAGCCGACGGGAGTCAGGAGTCAAAATCAACTCAAAACTCAAAACTCAAAATTACTCCTACCCTTCGGGAAGCCAAAGCTACGGAGTCGCTACGCGAACAAAACTTTCCGTCCGTCCCCACTCCCCACTCCCCACTCCCCACTCCCCACTCCCCACCGCCCTCCAGCACTACTACAACAGCAACTTTGCCGAAGCGGAACAACTGTGTCGTCAGGTGTTGCAGCAGCAGCCCGATCGCGTAGAAGCGCTGCAAATTCTAAGTGTGTCGCTGTGTCGTGCGGGTCAATTGATCGCGGCAATCCCTTATCTTCAGCGGCTTGTGCAGTTACAGCCTGATGCGGCTGAGGGGTGGGGCAATTTGGGTACAGCATTGCGGGAGCAAGGGCGCATTGAGGACGCGATCGCCCATTTCCACTGTGCGATCGTGCTGAAGCCCGACTATGCCGATGCTCATTACAATTTGGCGCTGGTACTCCAAGAAGACGATCGGCTGGAAGATGCCCTCTTTCACAGCCAGCAGGTGCTGGCGCTAAAACCGGACTTTGCCGATGGTTTTTACAACCAGGGCTTTATTTTGCGGCGGTTGGGTCGCTTGGAGGAGGCGATCGCGAACTACCGCACTGCCATTCAGCTTGATCCAAATTCGGCGGGGGCACATAAAAACTTGGGTCACGCGCTGTTGCTCACAGGCGATTTGCGGCAGGGCTTTCAAGAGTACGAGTGGCGCTGGCAACAGTTTGGTTGGACACCGCGATCGTATGCACAGCCATTGTGGGATGGGTCACCGCTTAATGGCAAAACGATTCTCCTTCATGCTGAGCAAGGGTTTGGGGATACGATGCAATTCATTCGCTATGCCACTCTAGTTAAACAGTTGGGAGGGCGTGTCGTTGTTGAGTGTCAGCCATCCTTACTCACGCTCCTGGACACCGTAGCAGGCATTGATCAATTAATTGATCAAGGTGCCCCACTCCCAGCCTTTGATGTCCACGCACCGTTGCTCAGCCTGCCCCATCTGTTGGGCACGACACTGGAGACGATTCCCGCCAACATCCCTTACCTCCAAACATCCCTTCCTTTACTTCCCCTTCTCCCCTCACCCGTTCGGCTGAGCGCTCACGTCGAAGCCCTCACCCCTCACTCCTCACTCAAAGTCGGCATTGTGTGGACGGGCAATCCCGACCATAAAAACAACCGCTACCGTTCCTGTGCGATCGACCAGTTTCTTGCAGTGTGTCAATTGCCAGGAGTCGCGTTCTACAGCTTGCAAAAAGGGGCAGACGAAGACTTACAGGCAGTTTCCACAGGGTTAGTTCAAGATGTGGGGCAGCACCTGCACAATTTTAGCGACACGGCAGCAGCGATCGCCCAACTCGACCTGGTAATCACCATTGATACGGCTGTGGCACACCTCGCAGGTGCATTGGGCAAACCTGTATGGTTGTTGTTGTCCTTCGCACCCGATTGGCGCTGGCTGCTAGAGCGCGACGATAGTCCCTGGTATCCCACCATGCGGCTTTTTCGGCAACGCCAACGCGGGCACTGGCAAGGCGTATTTGAGCGAGTCGCAGCGGCGTTATGGCAGTGGGTGGAGACTGGAAATAAGGCAGGGCGCTGAAGCTGATACCCCATTCATCACGACTAACAGGCTCCCTACTTAATCCGCGAGTTTTTCTAACAGCACTTCATTCCCTTGATGCAATCGTTTGAGCTTGCTGCCAAAGAGATTTGTAAAGGCATCGATCGCGCTCTTCGGCAGCATTGGAGTGATGCTAGAAGCTGTATTAAACCCATAGCCAGCAAAGGCAATCATGCCGCCAATCGTTAATAAGCCCCAACTTAAAACGGCGATTTCTAAGAGTTCACTTGCAGTCGCTACGCCGCCTACAAAAATTAATTGATAGCTACGATACGGCTGCGATCGCAACACATCACGAGGAACACCTGCAATTGTCTGCACTTTTTCAGCCGCTCCCGTGCGGACAATGTTTGCCTCAAACTGCTCTAAAAGCGTCTGGCTATTCGCTGATGTTTCAACGTACTGGATGCAGTCTAAACGTGCAGTTTCGTGAAGCAAAAGATTGTCCAACAGCCAGCAAGTAATGCGACCATCTCGACTGCCAATTTCTAACGCCTTCAAGTTTTCGAGTGTCTGAAATCGCTGGAGATGTTTCGCTAGAAACTGCAAATCAACGTCAGCGTTACCAGAAAATTGATAGCCTTTCGTCAGCCTTTGGTGCTGGTTAGTAACTTTCGCCAGCTCTACGATCGCCTCTGAAAAGTCTGGTTGCAACCTTACAGCTTTTTGTAACTGTGGCATTGCCTGCTCAAAGCGCTGCTGTTTATGAAGAACCGTACCAAGATTGAAATGAACTCTAGCAAGGTCAGTAGTAGAAAGCACAGGATGAAGGTCGATCGCCTTCTGAAAATAAACGCCTGCCTGCTCAAGATCGCCCTGTTGATGGAACGCTGAACCAAAATTGTTATAAGCAGCGGCGAGAATATTTTTCACGTGATCACGTGTGGCAGGTTCTGCCACCATACCCAGTTCATAAAGCGAAATTGCTTCGAGGTAGCACGCCTGAGAGAGATAGTCGTTTGCTAACTGTTGCCAATTCAAAAGGGCAGCGAATGCAGCCGTCAAAGGCGTTTTTCTGAATTTTTCCATCAGATAGCTAAACCGATCTTGCTCTAGCTTTCGTCGCAGTAAATGAAGCGCTTTTTCCTCCGGTGGTGTTTCATCCTGGTATTGGTCAGGGGCAGTTTGAAATTTCTTGAGCTGTCGATCGAAGTTGTTGCCGGGATACCGAATATACTCAACGGTTTCGATTTCAACCTTAAGTACCTTGAAAAACTTTGCCATCCACAAATCATAGGAAACATCTTCACAGCCACCAATTTGTTTATAAACAGGTGCTTCAGGAAAGCCTTCAATAAATTCATGACAATCCCGGCGAATGCATAGATTGAGGGCAAGCGTATTTTCGATCGCGGCTTTCCAATAGGGATGAAGCGGATCTTGCATTTTTACACCCGTCCGCACAACGCCGATTGGATGGGGTGGTAGCATCAGTGGATATGATTGATCGCCAACCGTGATCTCAACTCTTTTCAGCGCTGTCTCCTTTGGATCAGGCTGATGATTGAGCAACAGAAAACAGAGGTAGAGATGTTCTTTGAAAACTAAATCATCACCATCACAAAAAAAGAGTATATCGCCCTTTGCAATCTTCGCGCCCGTATTTCTGGCAGGACCAATGCCTAAGCTTCTAAAGTGCTTAATCACCTTAAAATAAGGTCTGTTTTGACCAAACTCTTCAAGCAATGCGGGTGTGCGATCGGTCGAAGCCTCATCCACCACAATCAGTTCAGAGTTGACTGGATGATTACCACTGTACTGCTCGTGAAAAAAGGCAATGCTGGCATCAATGCTTTCTAAGGTGCGAATAATTTCGTTCTCTTTATTCAGCACTGGAACGATAACAGAAAATGATGTGATCATGCCTTTGATCTCGTTGTTCAACTGTGTGGAAACGCTAACCTAACCCTTGAGCGGCGAACCAATTTGCATCACTCGAATTGATTCGCCACTGCCAATATGAGTTTGCCCCATTGGTACCACAGCTAACCCACTTGTACCCGCTAAATTGATCAAATTCCCCGAACTATGGCTACCACCTGCCAACGCAAACTCATACAGCCCATCCACTAAGTGCAGTTGCCCCCAAAGGTACGATTCCCGCTTGCCGTCCGATCGCAAATCAACTTGCGTTTTCGCCCTCACAAACGTTGGCTTCCAGGCAGCTTCAGGCAAACCTGACAGCTTTCGCAAGGCTGGTTCCACAAACCGCCAGAAGGTGACCAGTGCGGAGACTGGGTTGCCAGGAAGACCGAAGTAGAGTTTTGGGGAGTGGGGAGTAGGGAGTGGGGAGTAGGAAATCGGTAAGGTTTGAGCGTTGAGTTGACTTCTACCTTCCGCCACCTCTCCTCCAAATGTCGCTACTGTCAAAGGTTTCCCTGGCTTCACGGCTACAGCGCGAATGTGAATGTTGCCGCCCAAGGCTGCGAGAATGTCTTCCACGTAATCGTAGTCGCCAACTGAGACACCACCAGAGGAAAGCACGATGTCAGCCTGATCGATCGCGGAGGCGATCGCCGCCTTCAGAGCCTCCGGATTATCTCGCACTACTCCTAGCCGCAGAGGCATTGCGCCTGCTTGTGCCACTAAACTTGCCAGTGCGTATTGATTGGAGTCCACAATCTCGCCCGGTTGAAGTGGCTGGTTGATACTGACCAGTTCATCGCCCGTAGACAAAATTGCCACTCGTGGTCGTCGATACACCTTCACTTGAGCGCACTGAGCCGCCGCCAGCACCGCCATTTCGGGAGCCTGGAGCCGTAATCCCGCTGGCAAAAGAGGCGCACCTGCCTGATAAAAGGCTGCTTGCCGACGCACAAAGGCTTGGGGTTTGGGGGCTGCAAGTACTGTCACCACATCCCCCGCTCGCTGAGTGTCTTCTTGAATGACGATCGTATCAGCTCCCTGGGGCATCACCGAACCCGTCAGAATGCGCGCTGCCTGTCCTGCCTCAACGGTATGCTGCGGTTTGTAGCCAGCCGGAATCGTCTCCACAACCTCTAACCGCACCGGAGACTCAGCCGAACATGCCTGTACATCGACGTAGCGCACCGCATAACCATCCATCGCTGAGTTATCCCAATGTGGGAAGTCCAGAGCGCTGGTAACCGTGCCAGCCAGCACTCGATCAGAGGCATCAAGTAGCTCCAGAACCTCACTGTCGCGATCGGCATCAAGCGGCTGCACGAGTCCCAGAATAATTGTTTCTGCTTGCTCAACTGGAATCATGGGAGATGGGGAGGTGAGGAAAGTTTTGAGTTTTGGGTTTTGAGTTTTGAGTTTTGAGTTTTGGGTTTTGGGTTTTGAGTTTTGAGTAGTGCGTTACGCCGCTACGCTAGAGAGTTTTCAGTTTTGGATTCCATCTGTCTTTTGCCTCCCCTGCTCCCCATGCCTCCCTGCTCTCCCATCCTCCACCTTCTGCCCTCATTTTCTTTTTTTCTTTACGGCTGAAATGTCGTAGTCGGCACACTCCATTTTTTGGCTTACGCTATTCTGGAGTAGTGCATTGCGACCGATCAGCTCAGATACTCAGTTTATGGTTGCACATCAGCCATACGAAAAGAATTTTGCCGGTAAGGTTTTTCTCCTTGAGGTGTTTATGGCTAACCCACAGTTCCGCTCCTCCTTCGAGAATGTTTCCCCTTTAGGAGATGTACCTCAAGAGCTTCTTGGTCAGCTTCCAGTCGATTCTGAGATCTGGCACAATCTTAAGCGGGCGATCGCGGCTAGCTCTGGGTTTGAACGCTGGCAGCTAGAGCGCAATACAGATGGTCGTTTGAGTGGGCTAAACCTCGACAATCTGGTGCGTTATTATCTGCGTGAAACTCTAGAAACATTGGCGTATTGAGCCGTTTGCTTCAGCCGCTAAAGCTGATTGAAGACACCCAAAAGCTTGCGGATGCCGCTTTCCAGATCGCTGAGCTTCACTGCCGTCTCAACCAACCGATCGCCTTCCACCTCAACGTCTTGAGTGGGATATTTTTGGATCGCTTCAATGAGCGAAAGCTTGCCATCATCGCTGGCAGAGAGCACAAGTGCCGATCGCAACGCCTGACGGTTAGCTGTGTTGGTGGAGGTATGGATCGTGCCACCGACTTCGTCTAGCACTCGCTCTCCCACAACATTATTCAAGGCTCGATCAAGAACGATCGGACTGATGGTGACCTGCTTAGTCAACGCCTCTCGTATTGCCTCTGGTTTCTTGTTTGCTAGCTTCATGTAGGCTGCCAGAGTGGGTGAGGGGTTGCCCGTTTCGGCAAAGCTGGTGAGTTCGGCAACGGAAAGAGACTCTTGAAAGATGCCATATTTTAAGATCACTTTCTCTGCTGCCAGCCCAGCCGTACTGTATAGTGTGGCACCCACACCAGCGGTGAGTAGTAGGCAGCAGTGGAGCAATACACGTGGAAAGCGCATAGGTTCGATCGCGGGAAACAGCTAATGACCTTGACGATACCTGAACGGTATTCGTTTCCCTAACGTACAGCATCTGGCACGAGGCGTACTCCCTTTGTGCAAGACAGCCTCAACTGCATAGATGTAGATGTCTATCAGATCTGGAACTTCTCTGCCTCAACGTTTGTCACGGTCTTACTGTCACAGTTTTACAATGTTGGTGTTATGTCACTTTTGAGTCTGCCGCGTCAAGACGCTTAGGAACGTGAATTAAATCATCTGTAGATCTGACACCCTGTAGAGGCATGGCACTGCCATGCCCCTACGCGAGAAATTCGATCTTATTTAATCTGTGTTCCTTAGACGGGCTATAACATTGACTGCGATCGCTACAGCAACACTCAATCGCCTTTATCCTTAATCCTACGCCTCTCAATGCAGTCAGCAGCGCACACTTATGTCGTATCAGGGCTTTCAGATCGATCGGTTGCTACAAAGATACTGCCCTTCAGCTAGTGGCTTTACTCACCTTGGGCTGGTGGTGGTGCTCTTGGTCGGCGGACGAGGGCTGGGACTGTCGGCTTCAGCCGCTCAGGTAAAAGTGCCTGTGTTGCTGGCTCAAACACCGTTGTCGGCAACCCTGCTTTACGTCAACCCAGCTTCTGGCACCGATGCGCCTGGTGCGGGGACTGAGGTGACACCCTACCGCACGATCGCCTACGCCCTCCGGCAAGCAACCCCAGGAACCTATGTCCAATTAGCGCGAGGTAGCTATACGGAAGCATCGGGTGAGGTCTTTCCGTTGACCGTACCGACTGGAGTGACGCTGCGGGGTGAAGAAGCCGAAAAGGGGCAAACTGTTGCCATCATTGGCGGTGGTAATCTCATTAGCCCAACCTTTGCGCGGCAGAACGTCACGCTTCAGGCAGGCAAAGACACTGAAGTACGAGGCGTTTCGTTTACAAACCCCAACACGCGCGGCACGGGTATCTGGGTCGAATCGGTCAATCCCAGGATTCAAAACTGTACGTTTAACCGCAACAATCGAGAAGGCATTTTCATCACAGGCACGGGTAATCCTGTGATTGCAGACAGCGTGTTCACTCAAAATGGTGGCAATGGGATTTCAGTTGCTAACCGCGCCACGGGAAACATCAGCGGTAACGTGTTTCAAAATACGGGGTTTGGTCTGGCGATCGGCGAAAAATCCGCACCCAAGGTCACGGGTAACCGTATGACCGAAAATACAGACGGACTCTACATCAACGACTCTGCCCGCCCTATCCTGCGAAATAACACGATCGAAAACAACAAGCGCGATGGCATTGTCGTCACCATTAACGCTCAGCCCGACCTCGGCACGGCTGGCAGCGATGGCAACAACGTCATTCGTAACAACCGTCAGTACGACCTCAACAACACGACGAGCGGGACACTGTATTCTGTTGGCAACACGATCGACCCCAAAAAAGTTGCAGGTCGTGTCGCCTTTGCCGCCCCCGCGATCGCCTCCGGTGGTTCTGGACAGTTCGCCGATGTGCAAGGGCATTGGGCGCAGGCATACATCACAGCCTTAGCGAAACGGAAGATCATCAGCGGCTTTCCTGGCGGTATGTTTCGCCCAGATGACTCCGTGACGCGCGTCCAGTTTGCTGCCATCATTGACAAAGCCTTCGCGCCTTCAGCCAAACAGCAAGCCACGCGCTTTAAGGATATTAACAGTAGTTTCTGGGGCTACTCAGCCATTCAGTCTGCTGCCAGAGGTGGCTTCATGCGTGGCTATCCAGACGGCGGCTTTAAACCCAACCAGGTCATTCCCAGAGTGGAGGTGTTAGTTGCTCTCTCCAGTGGGCTGAACTTCAACGCAGGCAGCACTAGCGTTCTGTCTAAGTATCGCGATAGTGCCCAAATTCCCTCTTGGGCAACGTCAGCCGTTGCCGCTGCTACCCAACGCAAGATTGTCGTAAACTATCCGGCTTTAGTGCAGCTCAACCCCACCCGCCAAACAACACGGGCAGAAGTTGCCGCCTTTGTCTATCAGGCGATGGTCAACGCGGGCAAAGCGGACGCGATCGCCTCGCCCTATGTGGTGCTGGCTCCATGATGGTTGAGAGCAGAGAGGAGTCAGGAGTCGGGAGGAAAAAGTAAAGGCTCAATAGGTGATCCGGGGAGATGGCGTTGACCAGAGCCACTTGGTAGGATACGAGCACACGACAAAGGTTCTGTTGTCATGCTCAACCTCAACCTCAACCTCACTCGTCTGCTGGACGATGCTA
>Ga0209181_10001365_pt1 | contig 42921 bp, 33 predicted proteins | sample MAT05_FD_187208 | JGI IMG/M metagenome (GOLD analysis project Ga0209181, IMG submission 187208) | Freshwater microbial communities from Lake Fryxell liftoff mats and glacier meltwater in Antarctica - MAT-05 (SPAdes) (version 2) | ecosystem: Environmental > Aquatic > Freshwater > Ice > Liftoff... | reverse complement strand
GGCCTCGTCGACCCGGTGCGCGCCGTGCATCAGCAGCGGCGGCAGCCAGCGCATGCCGGCGAGTGCCGCCGTCTGCTCGTAGGGCGTCAGGAAGGCGTCGAAGAAATAGCGGTTGTAGCCGGCCGGATGGTAGGACTCGACGGGGCCGCCCGTCGAGGCCACCAGCCAGAGATCCTTGCCCTGCAGCGCATGGCCGCCGGGGCCGTAGGCCCAGCCGAAGGACAGTACGTCGTCGAGCCAGAGCTTCATCAGCGGCGGCATCGAGTACCAGTGGATCGGGTGCAGCCAGACCACCAGCCTCGCCTGCGCGAGCAATGCCTGTTCGGCTTCGACGTCGATCAGATAGTCGGGGTACAGCGCGTACAGGTCGCGGACCTCGACGCGCGGCCCGCCTGGCAGCGCCGCCTGCATCAGCACGCGGTTGACCCGCGAGTGTTCAAGCTGCGGATGGGCGACGAGGATCAGAATTTCGGGCATGGACCGGGGAGGTTTTCAAGGCGAACCGAGGTTGCGCCCGGCTGGCGGTTGTCCGCAACCCGGCTGTCGGGCGGCCCGTTACCATACTAGAAACGAGACCCGAGGAAACCGTCGATGCCCGTCATCGTGATCGCCAACCCGAAAGGCGGCGTCGGCAAGAGCACGCTGGCCACCAACGTGGCAGGCTGCCTGGCCGCCGCCGGCCACGCCGTGATGCTCGGGGACGTGGACCGCCAGCAGTCGTCCCGCCAGTGGCTGGCGCTGCGGCCGCCGCACTTGCCGAAGATCCAGACCTGGGAGGTGGCGCACGACGACATCGTGCGGCCGCCCAAAGGCAGCACGCACGTCGTTCTCGACACCCCTGCGGGGCTGCACGGCAAGCGCCTCGACGCCGTGCTGCGCCTGGCCGACCGGGTGCTCATTCCGCTGCAGCCCAGCCTGTTCGACATCCAGGCCACGCACGCGTTCATTCAGACGCTGCGTGCCCACCGCCGCGCCGCCGACGTCGAACTCGGGCTGATCGGCCTGCGCGTGCGCGAGCACACGATCTCCAACGAGCAGTTGCACCACTATCTGTCTACCCTGCCCGTGCCGGTGGTGGGCTGGTTGCGAGACACACAGAACTACGTGCAACTGGCGGCGCGCGGCCTGACGCTCTGGGACGTCGCGCCCAGCCGCGTCGAACGTGACCTGGAGCAATGGGCTCCGCTGCGCGAATGGATCCTGCAATGAAGCCCCCAAGCCCGCGCAGGCGGGCTTGGGGCCGCGGCCCTCAGACCCCCCGAGGGGGTCGTCCGCCAGCGGCCCGGCGAAGCCGGTTCTGCGGCGGGAAGCTTGGTAGGACCGCCGCGCTTCATGCGTCGTGGATGTCGCGCTGCGGCGTGGGCAACTGACATGAAACACTATTCGCACCTCGACGATCTGAAGCCGCTGGTCGGCCATTCCATTGGCAGCGGAGACTGGGTCGTCGTCGATCAGCGCCGCATCGACCTCTTCGCCCAGGCCACCGGCGACCATCAATGGATCCACGTCGACCCGCAGCGCGCCGCGGCCGGGCCCTTCGGTGCCACCATCGCGCATGGCTTTCTGACACTCGGCCTGATGCCGGAAATGTTCGAGAGCGGCTTCGTCATCGACGACGTCCGCATGGGCGTCAACTACGGCCTGAACCGCGTGCGCTTTCCGGCGCCGGTGCGGGTGGGCAGCCGGCTGCGCGGCCACTTCAGGCTGCTGGCGCACGAACCGCTGGAAGGCGGCGCGCAACTCACGGTGGAAGTGACGATGGAACTCGAAGGCTCGGCGAAACCGGCCTGCGTGGCCGAGTCGGTGTCACGCCGCTTCATCTGAAAAGCAGGGCGGCGCTGCCTGCGGTGCACCCGTCGTCACCCCCAAACGGGTGAGCCTGCAGCCCGCCTGCCGCCATCACAATGATTTCATTGCGGGTGGGAGGAGAAATTCATGAAGGTGCTGCTGGTCGATGACCACCCGCTGATCCTGGCTGCCTTGCAGACCGTCATCCAGGGCCTGGGCGACGACGTCACCGTGATCGGCGTCGACAGTGCTCAGGCCGCCAGGCTGGCGCTGCAGCAGGATTCCGACTACGACCTGGTTCTGCTCGATCTCTCCTTGGGCGACGCCGACGGCTTCGACGTGCTCGCCGAGTTCCGCCAGAACTATCCGGCGCTGCCGGTCGTGGTGGTGTCGGCCTCCGACCGCGCCAGCGATGTCATCCGCGCCATCGACCTCGGCGCGATGGGATTCGTTCCCAAGCGCTCGTCGAACGCCGCACTGTTCGACGCCCTGCGCATGGTGATGTCGGGCGGTCTCTACGTGCCCCCGATGATGCTGGGCCTGGGCCTCGGCGCATCGCCCCCGGACGGCGACACGGTGCCCGCCGTGATGCGGCCGCTGCCTGAGCCGGCGCTGGGCGGCCAGGCCCACGCCGAACCGCACCAGCGGGCGATCTCGCTCGATCAGTTCGGCGTCACGCCGCGCCAGGCCGAGGTGCTGTCGCTGCTGCTGCAGGGCCTGCCCAACAAACTGATCGCGCGCGAGCTGAACCTGTCGGTCGAAACCGTGAAGGACCACGTGGCCGCCGTGCTGCGTGCCCTCGGCGTGAGCTCGCGCACGCAGGCCGTGCTGGCAGTCAGCCAGATGTCGCAGGGGCAAGGCGGCTTCGTCGCCCGCAAGCTGCCGCCGCGCTGAGCCACGAATGCCGAACGCCCTGGGCATGAACGCCGGCACCGACCCGACCGCCACAGAAGCGCCCGCCGCCGCCGCCGTGCAGGCGCCCGCGGCCGCCCCGAAGCGGGGCCAGCAAGACGACCGCATCGATTACCTGCGCGCGCTCTACCAGCAGACGCCGGCCTCGCTGACCGGCAACCTGATCGGCATGTTGCTGATGGCCGGCATCTTCTGGGAACTGGCCGAGCCGGCGCGCCTGCTCGGCTGGCTGGCCACTGGCGCCGTGCTCTGGCTGACCCGGCTGGCGCATTACCTGCGCTACCGCAGCCGACCCGACGCCGACGGCAGCACGCTGCGCTCCTGGCGCGCGCCCTGGAAGGCGCTGGTGCTGATGCAGGGCACCATGTGGGGCGTGGCGGTCTGGCTGTTCTGGGGCCTGGGCACGCCGTATCACCTGGTGTCGCTGATCCTCATCGTCTACAGCTACTGCCTGGGATCGGTGCAGCTGCTGGCGACCCAGCCGAGGGTGTTCCTCGCCTTTCTCAGCCTGGTGCTGGTGCCGACCATCCTGCGCATCGCAAGCGACGCCGGGCAGGAATGGCACCTGCAGCTGGCGGCGATCCTGACGCTGCTGTTCTGCATCACCGTGCTGATGGCGCGCACTTATGGCAGCGCGCTCGGCCAGGCAGTCACGCTGAAGACCCGCACCGACGAACTGGCCGCGCAGCTGCGCATTGAAAAAGCCGAGGCCGACGACGCACGCCGCGCCGCCGAGGCCGCCAGCCGCGCCAAGACCCAGTTCTTCGCCGCCGCCAGCCACGACCTGCGCCAGCCGCTGCACGCGATGGGCCTGTTCGCCGAGGCGCTGCGCCAGCGCGCGCATGACCCCGAAGTCGCCTCGCTGGTGAACAGCATCAACGAGTCGGTCGATGCGCTGGAAGGCCTGTTCAGCGAGCTGCTCGACATCACCCGCATCGACACCGGCGGCGTCGAGGTGCGGCCCGAGCCGGTGCGCGTGCGCGACCTGTTCGGCCGGCTGCGGCTGCACTTCGAGCCGACCGCCTTCGAGAAGGGCCTGATGCTCTCTTTCCACGGCGAGCAGCATGTGGCGCAGGCCGACCCCGTGCTGCTCGAACGCGTGCTGCGCAACCTGGTCAGCAACGCCATCCGTTATACCGACGACGGCGGCGTGCTGGTCAGCTGCCGGCCACGCCAGGGCCAGCTGCTGTTCCAGGTCTGGGACTCGGGCATCGGCATCTCCGAGGCCAACCTGCCGCGCATCTTCGAGGAGTTCTACCAGGCGCAGAGCAGCCGCCCGCTGCAGGCCCACCACCGCAAGGGCCTCGGCCTCGGGTTGGCCATCGTCAAGCGGCTGGCGAGCCTGATGGAGACCACCGTCACCGTGCGTTCGCGCGTTGCCAGGGGCACCATGTTCTCCATGACCGTGCCGGTGGGCCGTGCGCCGCGCACCGTCGAGAGCCTGCCAGGCTCTTCCAAGGCGCCACTCGGCCTGACGCTGCAAGGCCGCCTGATCGCCGTGGTGGAAGACGAGGCCGCCGTGCGCGAAGGTCTGGTCGTGCTGCTGCAGGCCTGGGGCGCCACCGTGGTGTCCTTCGACACCGTCGACGCCGTCAGGTCATGGCTGGCCGCCGGCCCCACCGAAGCACCGCACCTGCTGCTGGTCGACTACCGGCTGCCGCAAGGCACGACCGGCATCGACGCCCTGGTCGCCCTGCGCGCCCGCTGGCCCGGTCAGCGCCTGCCGGCCATCGTCATCACCGGCAGCAGCCTGGGCGGCCACGAAGACGAGGCGCTGACGCACGACTACCACCTGCTCATCAAACCGGTGCTGCCGAACAAGCTGCGCGCGATGATCGCGTTCAAGCTGGGAATGCGTTGAGCGGCGCTTGACGGCCATCGCCCGAAGGCGCGCCCGCTGATACGGTGACCGATGTGGCCACTGATGCGGCCGCTGAAGCTCTGAGCGAGTGCGCCGCCCGAACCGCGTGCATCGGTGGCCGGACACCCGGATCAGCGCGACGCGGACGTCGGCCATCGTGGCCGTTGCGCGGCCCGACATGATGCTGATCAAGAAGGAATCCACCATCACCAGACTGGTGCTCCGGACCGGCGCCGCGACACCAATGAGCGGCGTGACCGTCAGCGTCGAAGCCGAACTCTGCCGCGAAAGTCCTGGATGCCCAGGGCGCCTGGCTTGCAACCCGCAGCCATCACGCCACGGGCGCCGCCGGCAGGCTGAAGGAGAACGTGGTGCCCACCATCGGCGTGCTGGCGGCCGTCAGTTGCCCTCCCATGTCCTGCACCAGCCGGCGTGAGATGGGCCACCTCCAGATGCAGTCCACTGTTGACACCACCCAGGTGACGCGCGGTGACCGTGATGCTGCCGCCTTCGACGTTGTACTTCACCGCATTGCTGATCAGATTCAACATCACCTGTCGCAGCCGCTTGGCGTCGGCCAGCAAGGGCCGTTCGAGCATGCAACTGCCGACATCCGCCGTCACCAGGAGCGCACGAGCCGCTACGTTGACATCCAGCATGCGCAGCACGTCTGCCACCAGAGACTTGAAGTCCACCTGTTTCAGTCTCAGATTCAGTTGCCCGGCTTCGACCAGGGAGAGGTCGAGCGGGTCTTCCACCGTCTGCAGCATGTGGTTGCCGGCTTCCAGCAGGTCTTTGACCCAAGCACGCTGTTCGTTGTCCAGCGGCCTCGTCTTCGAGGTGTCCAGCATTTGCCCGTAGCCCAGCACCGCCGTCAGCGGCGTGCGCAACTCATGGCTCATCTGCGACACGAACAGCGACTTGGCCAGGTTGGACAGCACGGCGGCGTCGCGCTCTTCTCGCACGGCATCAGCGGCGCGCCGCACCGATGCATCGGACAAGGTGCCGCGGTAGCCGGCGAAAATCCCGGTGGGGGTGTAGACCGGCTCGGCATTCAGCGTCAGCGGCAACCGACGGCCGTCGGGCAGCATGGCGTGACAGTCAATTTCACGGATGACACGGTGGTCCGCTATCAAGACGGCAAGCGACTCGCCATCTGCGTCGTCGGGCAGGAACGACGCGGCCAACGGCCCGCCCAGCGGCGCCAGATGAAGACGCATCGCACCCAGCCGGCCCGTTTCGAACTGCGTGAAGCGGTACTGGGTGTCGGTTTCCCAACAGGCATCTGAGGACAGGCCGGCCAGGCCCCTGATCTTTTCGTCGCTGGCGTCCAGACTCTCGACGGCCTGCTGCTCATCGAGCACCAGTTCCAGCGGGCGCAAAGAAGTGGCGGCTTCAAGATCGGCCGCGGTCGCGGCTGCGCATTGGCTTTGCACGGTCTGCTTCCAACTCTCGAAGGACTGGCGTGGGCTGATCGTGGTGCTGCCGTCACCGTGGTGGGTTTCGGTCACCGGCTCGTCCGGGTGCCGCCCCACAGCACCACCTGGCGCAACTCCGGCCGCAGCCAGATCGGGCCCTTGCTGGCCTGCGGGTCGAGCGCGATGGCCAGCGCACCGCCCAGTACCGGGGTGCCCGCACCGGGCACGCCCAGGTGGGTGTTGTGCCAGGGGCGCTCGGACACGCTGGCCAGCGCGGCACGTGCCTGTTTGACCAAGGCGACCATGACTTCGGCGTGCGGCGTGTGGCCGAAGGACATGACCTCATCGTCCACCCACAGCGCGCCGCCCGTGGAGTCCATCAGCTTGCTCAGGTTCACGGCGGCGAACTTCAGCGCCGCCTGCACCGAGCGGCCGGCTGCACCGAAGGCCTGAATGATGGACAGTTGCAGCGCGGCGCGGTGCACGCGCTGCTGGCTTTGGTAACTCAGATCGAACGGCTGTTGGCCTTGTGGGTTGCTGGCGCGAGGTCAGGGGCCGGGACGGCTGTGCGGTGCCAGCGGCGACAAATCTGGGTGTCTGCGCAGCGGACATCGTAGGCAAGTGCACCCACTGCGATTCCGACCAAAGTCCAAGAAAACTATTTTTTTCGGCTGGCCCATGTGCTTGTCCGTTCGGTACCGAACAGACAGCGATGCGTGTCGAGTAGTCGCTCACGTTGCCGCTCGGCAGACCATCCCATATGAAGAACGGCGGCCCGCGGCCGCCGTTTGTCAGGTCATCGACCCGGATGCATCACTTGATCGTGACCCAGGGCACTTCCAGCCAGTTGTCGGGGCGGTGCGTCGCCTCGACGTTGCTGCGTGCCGCCCAGGGAATGACCTGGCGGTGCAGCGGCAGGATATGGGCCTGCGAGGTGTACTCGCGCAGTGCCTCCTTCACCAGTTCCTCGCGCTTCTTCGGGTCGGCCTCGACGCTGCTCTGCGCGGCAATCGCGTCGAACTTGTCGTTGCGTGACTTGCCGTAGTTGTAGGCGCCCACGCCCTTTTCGCCTGGGTTGCGCAGCACCGGGGTGATGGTGGTTTCAGCGTCGGTCACCGCACCGCCCCAACCCAGCATGTACATGCTGAGGTCGAACTTTTCCAGCTTCGGGAAGTAGGTGGCGCGTGGCATCGCATTGACCTTGATCTTCACCTTCAGTTGCGCCCACATGCCGGCCAGTGCAATGCAGATTTCTTCATCGTTGATGTAGCGGTTGTTCGGGCAGTCCAGCGTGACCTCGAAACCGTCGGCGTAACCCGCCTCCGCCATCAGCGCGCGTGCCTTGGCCAGATCGAAGGGCAGCCGCGCCTCTATCTGAGGGTCGTTGTAGCTGCCCAGCGGGCTGGGCGTGACGCCGCCCGTGGGGAAGCTCTGGCCGTTCATCAGCTTCGTCTTCATCGTCTCGATGTCGATGGCGTGATAGAGCGCCTTTCTCACGCGCACGTCCTTGAACGGGTTCTTGCCCTTCACGCTGCTGTAGAGCAGTTCATCGCGCTGCTGATCCATGCCGATGAAGACGACGCGGTTCTCGGGGCCGTCGATGATCTTCACGCCCGCCGTGTTGCGCAGGCGGGCGATGTCGCGCGGCGCGGGGTCGAGCACGAAGTCGATCTCGCCCGAGACCAGCGCGGCCAGGCGGGTGGCGTCGTTGCTGATCGGCGTGTAGACGATCTCCTGCACGTTGCCCTGGAACTTGCCCCACCAGTTCGGGTTGCGCTTGTAGGTGGTCTTGATGCCGGGCTGGCGCGTGGCGAGCATGAACGGGCCTGTGCCGTTGGCGTTGAAGCTGGCGTAGCTCTCTTCCTTGTTCTTGAAGTCCAGCGGCTTCTGGGTCTTGTTCTTCTCGGACCACGACTTGCTCATCATCCACAGCGCATCCATGTGCTGCATGAAGATCGGGTTGACCTTGTCGAGGCGGAACTCCACCGTCAGCGGGTCGATCGCCACCGGCGTGCCGACCGCGCTGGCGTAGTTGTTGATCTGCGAGGTCGCTTCCTTGCCGCGATTGATCGAGAAGACCACGTCGTCGGCGGTGAAGGGCGAACCGTCATGGAATTTGACGTTGGGGCGCAGCTTGAAACGCCAGGTCAGCGGGCCGGTCTGCTGCCATTCGGTCGCCAGAGCGGGCACGATGTTGAGCTGCTTGTCCCGCGCCAACAGCCTCTCGAAAACCTGGCCGTTCATCATGTTGGTCATGGACTCGTTCTGCGAGTGCGGGTCCATGGTTTGCGGATCACCCTGGCTGGCCCAGCGCAGCACCTGCGCCTGCGCGATGCCGGCCGCGGCGAGCATGGCCACCAGCGCGGTGGTCGAAATCAGTTTTTTCATCGAAGCTCCAGGCAATTCAGGATGCGCGAGTGTAGGCAAGGCGCGTGCCCGGCCGCCTGCGGGAAAACCTGACCATCGGCAGGGCTGGTTTCAGGCGGTGGGTGCGTAGCCCTCTTCAGCCAGCGCCTCGGCAAAGGTTTGCAACGGCAACGCCGATTCGATCCGCACCTTGTGGGTGGGCAGGTCGATCTGCAGGCCTGCCGCGGCATCGATGCGGTGCACCGTCTCGGTGACTGACTTCACGCAGTGCCCACAGGTCATGGTGGGCAAGGTCATCTCGATCATGGTGGTGGCTCCGCCTGGAAAGGGTTTCGACAGGCCGAATTGTCAAGCTTGCCGCCGGGCTCCACCCCGTGGCGGGATCAAGGAAGCCTACAAAGCCCGGCGCTGGATCTCGGGGTCGAGCCAGAACTCGTCGAGGCGGCCGAAACCCCAGTCGGCCGGCGACTCGCGGCCGCTGATGCGGTCACCGCAGCCAGGGCGTGACAGGTCGAGCCGGGTCGGCCTGAGGAGCATCTGCTTTTCAGTCGAGAAGAACACCCTCACCACAGGCGCCACCAGCGACTGCGGATTCTGTTCCATCACCACGGCCAGCCGGTTCGATGCCAGCCGCACCAGCGAGCCGATCGGGTAGATGCCCACGCCACGCACGAAGGCGCTGAACACGGCCTCGTCGAAATGCCCTTTCCACGACGCCATGCGTGCGATCGACTCGGCCGGGTCCCAGCCGGCCTTGTAGGGCCGGTTGGAAGTGATGGCGTCGTAGACATCGCAGACTGCGCCCATACGGGCCACCTGCGTGATGCCCTCGCCCGCCAGACGGTACGGATAGCCGCTGCCGTCGAATTTCTCGTGGTGGTGCAGGCAGACCTCGAGCGCGTCGGCGCCGACCGCGTTGCCTTCCAGCAGCAGCTCATGGCCGCGCTCCGGATGGGTGCGCATGACGGCGAACTCCTCGTCGGTCAGGCGGCCCGGCTTGTTCAGCACCTCGACCGGCATCAGCGCCTTGCCGAGGTCGTGCAGCAGCCCGGCCAGGCCGACACTGCGGCAGGCCTCGTCGTCCATGCCCAACTGACGCGCCAGCGACACCATCAGCGCGCAGACCGCCACCGAATGCATGTAGCTGTAGTCGTCCTGCGTCTTCAGGCGCGCCAGGCTGACCAGGGCTCCCGGGTTGCGCATGACCGACGAAGAGATGTCGTCGACCAGCGGCATGCAGCTCTCGGCGTCGAGCGCGCGGCCCATGCGGGCCTCGTTGAACATCGAGACGACGGCCTGCCGGCCCTGCTTGCAGACGGCCGCGGCCTGGCGCAGTTCCTCGCTCATGCTGCGGCTGGCCGGCGCAGGGTGTGTCACAACAGCGGTGGCAGGCGCGGCGGCGATGAGGGCGCGAGCGGGGCCACGCGGCGTGGCGGGGAGTGACTGCGGCGCCGCCTTCACCGACTGCACAAGCTGAACTGCGGGCAGCGGCGTTGTCGGCGCCTCGGCGGCGCCTGCCACAGGTGCATCTCGCTGAGGCGCCGCGCTGAGCGCGGTGTCGGCCGTCAGCACGTCCAGCCCGAGATCGGTGTCGATCCAGCACTCCAGCACAGCGCTTTCCCGCAGCCGCTGCAGGTCGGCCGGGTCACGCAGCACGAAGCGCGACTTCCAGAACGGATGGTTGATCCACGCCCCCTCCATCGCGTGCAGGTGCATGCCAAGCCGCAGCAGGTTGACAGGGATCTTCTTCAGCATCGCTGCCAATGTAAGGAGGTGGTCGAACGGCGGGCCCATTCACACAGAGGGACCTGCTTTGATATCGACCTGGGGCGAGCGCGCTTGAGCCAAGAACGAAGAAGGCCGCTGCAAGCGCAGCGGCCTTCTCCGGATCGAACCTGTGCCCGCGTCGGACGGGGCTCAGCGGAACTTCGACTGCGGCACGGTCTGCAGGTCGCCCGGCAGGCTGCCGATGTAGTCCGCCATTGCCTTCAGTTCACTGCGCTTGAACTGCTGGACCTGCGCACCCATCACGGCGTTGCCACGCCCGACCTTGGGGTTGCCCTGGACCGCGTAGGAGCGCAACGCCACGTTCAGGTAGTCGGCGTGCTGACCGGCCAGCTTGGGATAGCTGCCGTCGATGGGCTTGTTGAAGTTGGCGCCGTGGCAGGATGCGCAGGCGCCCTTGGCAAGCAGAGCGCCCACCTCGGCCGAAGGTGCCGCCGCAGGGCTGTCGGCCACCGCCTTGAGCGAGCTCTGGCCGTGCTTTTCGTAGAAGGCGCCCAGGTCGGCCATGTCCTGCTCGCTCATCGAGGCGACCACCGCGCCCATCGTCGGGTGCTTGCGCTCGCCCTTCTTGTAGGCGGCCAGCGCCACCGCGATGTACTTGGCGTTCTGGCCCGAGATCATCGGCACCTTGTGCACTTCGGGGAAGCTGGCCTGGTAGCCGGGAATGCCGTGGCAGCCGATGCACATCGCCGACTTCTTCTGGCCGGCGACAGCGTCCTGGGCCTGAGCCTGGACGGCTGAGAAAATGCCGGCCAGGGCCAGCAGCATTGTGGTCGCTTTGCTCATCATCTCGCGCAGGAGGTCTGCGGTGGGTCTGCAGTGGGTCGGAAACCAGCACTGGGCGGCTGCCCGGCGGCTTTGCACAACGCCCGATTATAGGGCCCCGTATACTGACCTGAACCTCAGAGCAGCAGGCGCGCCATCCATGAAATTCCAGGGTTCAGACAACTACATCGCCACCCAGGACCTGATGCTCGCGGTGAACGCGGCCGTCACCCTGAAGCGCCCGCTGCTCGTCAAGGGCGAGCCCGGCACCGGCAAGACGATGCTCGCCGAAGAGGTGGCCGGCGCCCTGGGCATGCCGCTGCTGCAGTGGCACATCAAGAGCACCACCAAGGCCCAGCAGGGCTTGTACGAATACGACGCCGTGAGCCGCCTGCGCGACAGCCAGTTGGCTGGCGTGGAAGAGTCGGCGCGGGTGCGCGACATCCGCAACTACATCGTCAAGGGCGTGCTCTGGCAGGCCTTCACCGCCGAGCAGCCGGTGGCCCTGCTGATCGACGAGATCGACAAGGCCGACATCGAGTTCCCGAACGACCTGCTGCGCGAGATCGACCGCATGGAGTTCTACGTCTACGAGACGCGCGAACTCATCAAGGCCAGGCACCGGCCGGTGGTCTTCATCACCTCGAACAACGAGAAGGAACTGCCCGACGCCTTCCTGCGTCGCTGCTTCTTCCACTACATCAAGTTCCCCGACGCCGGCACGATGCAGGCCATCGTCGACGTGCACTTCCCGGGCCTGAAAAAAGAACTGCTGGCCGCGGCCATGAAGACCTTCTACGACGTGCGCAACCTGCCCGGCCTGAAGAAGAAGCCGAGCACCAGCGAACTGCTCGACTGGCTCAAGCTGCTGGTGGCCGAGGACATTCCGCTCGAAGCGCTGCAAAGCCAGGACGACAGGGTGGTCGTGCCGCCGCTGGTGGGCGCGCTGCTGAAGAACGAACAGGATGTGACGCTGTTCGAGAAGCTCGTCTTCATGCAGAGACACAACCGCTGAAGCCTGCCGATGCCCTGGCCGGACCCCGTCACCCTGCGCGCCGAACACGCCAGCCTGGCACCGCTGGCGCGCGAGCACGCCGAAGGCCTGATGGCGGCCACCCGCGACGGTGAACTCTCGAAACTCTGGTATACCGCCGTGCCCGCGCCGGAGGGCATGACCGCTGAGATCGAGCGCCGGCTGGCGCTTCAGGCGGCCGGGTCGATGCTGCCGTTCACGGTGTTCGACGGCGCCGGGCACATCGTCGGCATGACGACCTACATGAACATCGACGCCAGCCACAGGCGCGTCGAGATCGGCAGCACCTGGACGGCCGCCAGCGCGCAGCGTTCGGCGCTGAACACGCAGTGCAAGCGGCTGCTGCTCGGCCATGCCTTCGAAGCGCTGGACTGCATTGCGGTGGAGTTCCGCACGCACCGCCTGAACCTGCAGAGCCGGCGCGCCATCGAACGCCTGGGCGCTCAGCTCGACGGCGTGCTGCGCGCCCACATGCGCAGCCCGAACGGCAGCCTGCGCGACACTGCCGTCTACAGCATCACCGCCAGCGAATGGCCCGCCGTGCGCGCCCATCTCGACTGGCAGACAGAGCGCCCGCGCTGACGCGCCCAGAACAACGGCGCCCGAGCGCCAGCCACCGCCACGCCGCCATGCCGAAAAAGACACCCATCACCGTCGACCTTCTCTGGCAACTGGAACGTCTGGGCGAGCCCAGCCTGGCGCCCGACGGCGCGCAGGCGGTGGCGTCCGTGACGCGATTCTCGATGGAAGACAACAAGTCGAGCAGCAGCCTGTGGCTGCTGTCGACGCTGGGCGGCGCGGCGCGCGCGCTGACGCAGTGCGGCGCAAAAGACGGCCAGCCGCGCTGGAGCCCGCACGGCGATCTGATCGCCTTCGTCGCCAAGCGCGAGCAGGAGGGCCAGAAGGACGAAGAAGCGCAGCTCTATGTGATTGCGCCCGACGGTGGCGAAGCCCGCCGCGCCGGCACCGTGGCCACCGGCGTCGAGGCCTTCCGCTGGTTCCCCGACGGCAAGCGCCTGGCCTTCGTCAGCTGGGTCTGGCCCGAGCTGAAAGGCAGCAAGGCACAGGCCGCGCGCCACAAGGAGTTCAAGGGTCGCAAGGAAAGCGGCTACGTCACGAGCGAGGCGCAATACCGCTTCTGGGACCACCACGTGCCGATGGGCCGGGTGGCGCACCTGCATGTGCTGGAAATGGCCAGCGGCAAGCAGCGCGACCTCTTCGAAGGCAAGCCCTTCGAGCTGAGCCGCGCCGACCCCGACCAGCACTGCTTCGACATCTCGCCAGACGGCCAGCGTATCGTCTTCGCCTTCGATCCGGCGTCCGAAAAGCGCGTCGAAGGCCGCTTCGCGCTGGCCGAGATCGAGCTGAAGAGCGGCAAGATCAGCGTCATCGCGCTCGACGCCGGCTGGGACTTCAGTGGCCCGCGCTACAGCCCCGACGGCCAGCGCGTCGCCTTCACCGCCAATCATCAGGCGGTCAAGCACACGATGCCCGCGCAGTTGTGCGTGTGGGACCGCGAGACCGCGGACTGGGAAGTGGTCAGCGCCGAGTGGGACCACGAAGTGCACGCCCCGCTGCTCTGGGAAGACGACGGCCAGGCGCTGCTCTTCACGGCCGAACAGCACGGCCGGCGCCACCTCTGGCGCTTCGACCTGCCAGACCGCCGCGCCGAGGTGGTGGTCAAGGGCGGCTGGGTGCACGCCTACGACAAGGCGGCCGGCACGCTCGTCACGCTGTCGGACTCGGCGATTTTTCCGGCGCGGCTGCATGCCCACCTGCCGGGCGCCGGGGCGTTGCGCATCGAGACGGTCAACGACAAGCTGCTCGCCGGCCTGGACATCGGCCGCGTCGAGGACGCCTGGTTCACCGGCGCGAATGGCGACCAGGTCCAGCTCTGGCTGACCTACCCGCCGGACTTCGACGCGAAGAAAAAGCACCCGGCGCTGCACAACATCCACGGCGGGCCGCACGCCACCGCCGGCGACACCTGGCACTACCGCTGGAACACCCAGGCCTTCGCGGCCCAGGGTTACGTGGTGGCGAGCGTCAATTACCACGGCTCGTCGAGCTTCGGCTACGCCTTTCTCGACAGCATCACGCACCGCTGGGGCGCGCTGGAACTGCAGGACGTCGAGGCCGCCACCGACTGGCTGCTGAAAAAGCCCTGGGCCGACAAGCGGCGCGTCTTCGCCACCGGCGGCAGCTACGGCGGCTTCATGGTGGCCTGGATGAACGGCCATGTACCTGCCGGCCGCTACGCCGCCTATGTGTGCCACGCCGGCTGCTTCGACTGGACCGCGATGTTCGCCGACGACGCCTACACCTGGCACGCCAGGGAACTGGGCGCCTGGTACTGGGACGACATGGCGCAGATCCACAAGCAGAGCCCGCACGCCTTTGCCGGCGCCATGAAGACACCCACGCTGGTGATCCACGGCGCGCTCGACTACCGCGTGCCCGACGCGCAGGGTCTGGCCTACTACAACACGCTGAAGGCGCTGGGTGTCGACGCCCGGCTGCTCTGGTTCCCCGACGAGAACCACTGGATCCTGAAGGCACGCAACAGCAAGCTCTGGTACGGCGAGTTCTTCGGCTGGCTGAAGCGCCACGACGTCGGACCGAAGGCCGCCCGCACGCCGGTCTAGGAGCATGGGCTGAAGCAACGTCGGGCGGGCCGGCGCGGCAAGGGTTCGGGCATCCGGCGGAGGGGCTGGACAGCATGGCGTGAATGGCTCGCTGATCGCCGGTCCGATGCCGTTTGTTTTATCCTAACCCGCACGTGCGCCGGGTGCCCGCCTGCTCTGGCCCGTGCTGGCAAGTAGACTGCGACTCGCAGCGACCGGGCCGGGCCGGGCGCGCGCCCGGGGTCGCCGAATGCTCATCAACTTCTTCTACACGCTGCGGGCGGCCAAGCTGCCGGTTTCCGTCAAGGAATTCCTGCTGCTGCTCGAAGCCATCAGGGCCGGCGTGATCGACGGCGACGGCGGCCCCTCTATCGACAAGTTCTACTATCTGGCGCGCACCTCGATGGTGAAGGACGAAGCGCACTTCGACAAGTTCGACCGCGCGTTCTCGGCCTACTTCAAGGGCGTGGAAATGCTCACCGACTTCACCCAGGAAGTGCCTCTGGACTGGCTGCGCAAGACGCTCGAACTCGAACTCAGCGCCGAGGACAAGGCGGCGATCGAGAAGATGGGATGGGACGAACTGATGGAGACGCTGAAGAAGCGTTTCGAGGAACAGAAGGAACGCCATCAGGGCGGCAGCAAGATGATCGGCACGGGCGGCACCAGCCCGTTCGGCGCCTACGGCTACAACCCGCAGGGCATCCGCATCGGCCAGGACAAGGGCCGGAACAAGAGCGCGGTGAAGGTCTGGGACCAGCGCAGCTTCAAGGACTACGACGACACCAGGGAACTCGGCACGCGCAACATCAAGGTGGCGCTGCGCCGGTTGCGCCGCTTTGCCCGTGAAGGCGCCGAGGACGAACTCGACCTCGAGGACACCATCCACCGCACGGCGGCCAACGCCGGCATGCTCGACATCAAGATGGTGCCCGAGCGCCACAACAAGGTGAAGGTGCTGCTGCTGATGGACGTCGGCGGCACGATGGACGAGCACATCCACCGCGTGGAAGAACTCTTCAGCGCCACCAAGACCGAGTTCAAGCACCTGGAGTTCTACTACTTCCACAATTGTGTCTACGACTTCATGTGGAAGAACAACCGCCGCCGCTACAGCGAGAAGTTCGCCACCTGGGACGTCATCCGCAAGTACAACAAGGACTACAAGCTGCTGTTCGTCGGTGACGCCACGATGAGCCCCTACGAGATATTGCAGCCTGGCGGCAGCGTCGAATACAACAACGAGGAGCCGGGCGCGGCCTGGCTGCAGCGGCTCACCGGCGCGTTCCCGAAGTTCGCCTGGATCAACCCCGAACCGCAGGGCGTGTGGCAGTACCGGCAGAGCATTTCCGTCGTCCAGCAACTGATGAACCAGCGCATGTTCCCGCTGACACTGGCAGGCCTGGAATCCGCGATGAGGCTGCTGAGCAAATGAACTTTCGAGGGGCGGCGTCGCGTCTGGCGCCGCTGACTTTGCCGGCGCTGCTGGTCGGGCTGGCATTGCTGCTGGGCGGCTGTGCGGCGCTGCCCGGCATGGCGCCGCCGCATCAGGTCAGCGTGGTGACGGAACCGGCCGCGCCGCGGCTGGTGCGCGTGGAGATCGTGGCGCCGGACGACCTGCGCGAACTGCTCGAACGCCATCTCGACCTCGTGCGGCTGGGCGCACTGGCCGGCGTCGACGCCATCGACAGCACCGAGTGGACGCGCCTGATCCAGGCCACCCCGGCGCAGGTGCGCGACCTGCTGCAGACCGAAGGTCATTTCGCACCTTCGACCATCATCGAGCAGATCGCCGGCGACGGCGCCGCCAACCCCGACCGCGTGCGCGTGCGAGTCGAACCGGGGCCGGCCTCGACGATCTCACGCGTGACGCTGGAAGCCGAAGGCGAGCTGGAGAGCACCGCCGCCGCGGGCTACCGCCATGCCGTCGCCTCCTGGGCCGATTTCCGCAAGAACTGGCCACTGGGCGCCGGCACCGACTTCCGCAACCCGGCCTGGAGCGCCGCCAAGTCAGGCGCGCTGGCCCGCCTGCGCGCCGCCGGCTACGCCAACGCCACCTGGAGCGGCACCGGCGCGCAGGTCGACGCACAACAGCACACGGTGCGACTCTTCCTCGTCGTCGACAGCGGGCCGCTGTTCCGCTTCGGTGAATTGCGGATCGAAGGCGTGGTGGCGCAGGACGCGCAGACGGTGCGCAACCTGGCAGCCATCGAACCAGGCACGCCGATCACCGAGACGCTGCTGCTCGAATTCCAGGAGCGGCTGCAGCGCGCCGGCCTGTTCGACAGTGTCGTCGTCACCCTCGACCCGACGGCGGCGGAGGCCGATGCGGCCGTCGTGCGCGTGGTGGTGCGCGAGTCGCCGCTGCAGGTCTACACGTTCGGCATCGGCGTCGACGCCAACACCGGCCCGCGCGTCTCGGTCGAGCATGTCTACAGACGCGTCTTCGGATGGGCGGCGACGGCGCGCAACAAGTTCGAGTGGGGCACGGTGCGCCAGGCCTGGGACGGCGAGATCAGCACCCACCCCGGCAAGGGGCAGTACCGCAACCTGATCGGCGGCTCCGTCGAGCGGCTGGAAGGCAACGACGACTTCGTGCTTGCGCAGCGTCTTCGCGTCGGCCGCGCGAAGGAAACCCAGCGTGTCGAGAGGCTGGCCTTCGTCGAGGCTGAACGCTCGTCGCGCAGCACCGACACCAGCCAGGAAGACACGGTGGCGCTGTCGGTGAACTACCACGCGATCTGGCGCCGCCTCGACAACGTGCTGCTGCCCACCGCAGGCTACTCGCTCTCGGCGCAGGCCGGCCTGGGCCACTCGCGCGGCACCGAGTCGGAGAACGGCCCGTTTTCACGCGCCTACGGCCGGCTCACCGTCTACCGGCCACTGGGCGGCAACTGGTTCGGCCAGGCGCGCATCGAAGGCGGCCAGGTGTTCGCGAACTCCAACATCTCGATCCCCGACTCGCAGCTGTTCCGCGCCGGCGGCGAGGACTCGGTGCGCGGCTACTCGTACCGCAGCCTGGGGCCGACGATCGACGGCGCCATCAGCGGCGGCCGCGTGCTGCTGACCGGCAGCCTGGAAGTGGCGCGTCCCTTGCTGGAGTCGATTCCCTCGGTGTGGGGCGCGCTCTTCATCGATGCCGGCCGCGCCGCCAGAAACTTCAACGACTTCAACGCCGCCCTGGGCTATGGCGCCGGCGTGCGCTGGCGCAGCCCGGTCGGCCCGCTGCGTGTGGACCTCGCCTGGGCCGATGAAACGCGAAGTTTCCGGCTGCACTTCAGCGTCGGAATCACCTACTGAACCCGCGCATGACCGAGCCCGCAGTCACGCCATCCGATGCACCAGCACAGGCGCCGCAACAGGCGCCATCGCGACCTGCGCCACGCAGCGGCCTGCTGCATCTTCTGTCGCCGCTGCTCTGGGTGGTTTCGCTGCTCCTGCTGGTGGTCGGCAGCCTGGCCGGCAGCATGTTCTGGCTCGCCAAGAGCGAGGCCGGCAGCCAGTGGCTGCTGCCCCGGCTGCCGGGCGTGCAGGTGAGCGGCTGGCAGGGCGCGCTGCTCGGCCGCAGGCTGGCGGCCGACAGGTTGCAGGTCGACTGGCCGGGAGGCAAGATAGTCATCGAGGGCCTTCTCGCCGACGGCGTGCAATGGACCTGGCGGCCCGACGACGCCGCCTGGATCGGGCTGGCCATCGGCCGGCTGCACGCCCGCAGCATCGATCTGCAGACCGGCCCGTCCTCGGGCCAGCCGCTGGCGGCGCCGGCCTCGCTGGAGTTTCCGTTTCGCCTGCAGCTCGCCGAGTTGCGCGTGGCCACGCTGCAGATCGACGCGCTGGCGCCACTGCGCGGCGTCGAAGGCGCCTTGATGCTGGGTGCCGAAGGCGGAGCGCGCCACCGCATAGACGGCCTGCGTTTCGACTGGGATCAGATCCGCCTGCAGGCCAGCGCCTCGATCACCGGCAAGGCGCCGCTGACGCTGAGCGCCGAGGCCAGCGTAGCGCCGCTGGCTGCGGTGCCAGACGCCGAACCCGCCTGGACCGCGCAACTGCGCGCGAGCGGCCCGCTGGCCTTGCTCGAAGCCGGGGCCACGCTGCGCGGCAGTGTCAAGGCCGACGCCAGGCCCGTGACCGGGGCCAGGGCCGGGACCGCTGCCAGCCGTGCCGCGCCATCGCTCGACCTCGAATCGACCATCGCGCCCTTCGCCGCCTGGCCGCTGGTATCGCTGGCCGCGCAGACTCAGGCACTTGACCTCGCCGCTCTCGCCAGCGCGGCGCCGGAGACCCGCCTGTCTGGCCGCGTCGACATCGACAGCCGGGCCCTGGACGCGCCGATCAGCGCCCGCCTGGCGCTGTCCAACGCCCTGCCCGGCCGCTGGGACGAAAACCGCCTGCCGCTGACGAACATCGAACTCGAACTGCGTGGCCGCGCCGACCAGCGTGACCGCGTCGAGATTCCCACCTTCGATCTCGCGCTGGGCAGCCCGCGGCGGCCGGCCGGCCGCTGGTCAGGCAGCGGTTCCTGGCAGGGCGACACGCTGCAACTGGACACGCGGTTGCAGGACGTGCAGCCGCAGCAGCTCGACGGCCGCGCCGCGGCCATGCGGCTGGCCGGCACGCTGGGCTTCACGGTGTCGGGATTGCCCTCGCCCGACGGGCAGACGGCCACAGCGGCCGCACCGGCGGCATCGGCAACGCCGGCAACGCCGGGAACGCCGGGTCCGGCCCCCGCCCGCCCCTGGGCTGCCACGGTGCGCGCGCAGCTCGACGGCCGGATGAACGCCGCGCCGATGCCGGTGCAGATCACCCTGGAAGCCAGCGCCGACGCACTCGGCGTCGATGTGCGTCAACTGCTGGCGCGCGCCGGCGCCGCCCGCGCCGAGCTGAGCGCCAGCGCGCGCCGCATGCCCGCTAACTCAAGCATCGCAGGCATGGCAGGCATCGCTTCAGCGCCATGGCAGCTGCGCAGCAGCGGCCAGTTCAATGCTTTCGATCCGACGCCCTGGTGGCCCGGCGAAGTAGGTTCGGCGTGGCGCGTGGGCCCGCACCGGCTGTCGGGCGACTGGCGGCTGGACGTTCGGCTTCCGGCCGGCGCCGAGCGGCTCGCGCCGCTGGCGCTGGCCCAGCAACTGGCAGGCACGGGCAACCTGAAGGTGAATGATTCGCTGCTGGCTGGCGTGCCGGTGGCGCTGACGCTGACGCTGGACAGCACGCCCGCAGCGGCCACGGCGCCCAGCGGGCTGCGTGGCGAGTTGCGCATGGCCGACAACGTGCTCACGATCGACGGCCGCGGCAACCCGCGCGGCACAGGCGTGGCCGACCGCTGGCAGTTCACGCTCGACGCCGGCAAGCTGGCCGCCCTGGCGCCGTTGTTCAAGCTGCACCCCGCGCTGGCGGGCTGGCTGCCCAAACAGGGCAGCGCGTCAGCCCGCATCGCCGTGCAGGGCCGCTGGCCGAAGCTGGCCACCGAAGGCGAGGCCACGCTGTCGAAACTGCAGCTGGGCGAGGTGTCGCTCGAACAGGCCAGCAGCCAATGGAAGCTGGCCACCTATGGTGAGCAGGCGCTGGAACTGCAGGCCGACGTGAAGGAACTGCGCTTCGGCCGCCAGCGGCTGACCCAGCTGCACGCCGAGCTGAACGGCACGCCGGCAAAGCACCGCCTCGAAATGACGGCCGCGTTGCCGCTGGCGCCACCCGCGGCGGCCGAGCAACTGTTCGGCCTGGGCAACGCCACCGGCACCCGCGCCAGCCTGTCGGGCGACGGCGCCTGGCTGGCCGATGCGAAGGGCGGCGGCCGCTGGATCGGCCACGTCATCCGCCTGGCGGCCGGCGCCTGGGACGGCAAGTCGCTGACCGGCCCGGCGCGCGGCGACTGGCTGGACGCCAGCGACCTGCGCGCCGAACTCCACTTCGACGCCGAAGGCCAGCTCGACCTCCTGCAGGCCGCACCCGGCCGCCTGCGCGTGGCCGACGCCCTGGCGCTGCGCTGGGACGAAGTGCGCATCGACCTGAGCGGCCCGTTGCCGAAGATCGACCTGCGGGCTGAAGTGGAGGCCTTCCAGGTCGCCCCGCTGCTGGCCCGACTGCAGCCGACCATGGGCTGGGGCGGCGACCTGCGGCTGGGCGCCAGCATCGACATTCGTGCGGGCGAGCGTTTCGACGCCGACCTGGTGGTCGAACGCCGCGATGGTGATCTGCAGATCGTCGACGACAAGGGCACGCAGACGCTGGGGCTGAGCGACCTGCGACTCTCGCTGACGGCGCACGACGGCCAATGGACCTTCGCACAGGCGCTGGCCGGACGCGTGCTCGGTGAAATGGCCGGCGCCGTCAACGTGCGAACCGCGCCCGGCAATCGCTGGCCGGCGGCCGACTCGCCCGTCGAGGGCGTGGTGCAGGCGCGCGTGGCCAACATCGGCATCTGGGGCGCCTGGGTGCCGCCGGGCTGGCGTTTGAGCGGCGAGCTGATGACCAGCGCCACCATCGGCGGCACCTTCGGCGCGCCCGAGTACACCGGGCAGGTGCGCGGCAGCGGCCTGGCCGTGCGCAACCTGTTCGAAGGCGTCAACGTCAGCCAGGGCGAGGTGGCCATCGCGCTGACCGGCGCCAGCGCGCAGATCGAACGATTCACACTGCGCGCCGGCGACGGCAGCCTGAACATCACCGGCGGCGCCGAGTTCGGCGAGAAGCCGAACGCCAGGCTGCTGATCGACGCGCAGCGCTTCCGCGTGCTCGGGCGTGTGGACCGCCAGCTCACCATGTCGGGCAAGGCCGAACTTAACCTGAACGCCGACCAAGTCAAGCTCGACGGTCAGTTGAACATCGACGAAGGCCTGTTCGACATCAGCCGCGGCAATGCGCCCACGCTGGACAGTGACGTCACCATCATCCGCAAGCCCGGCGCCGGCGCCGACGAGGCGGCCGCCGAGCCTGCCCCGCCGCCACGGCCGCGCCGCGAAGCGCAGGTCGCACTCGTCATCGACCTGGGCAACAAGCTGCGCGTGCGCGGGCACGGCATCGACACCACGCTCGGCGGCAGCCTGAACGTCAGCACGCCGGGCGGACGACTGGCGGTGCGCGGCACCGTCAGCACCGTCGACGGCACCTACGCGGCCTGGGGGCAGCGGCTGGCGATTGAACGCGGCATCGTCGCCTTCAGCGGCCTGGTCGACAACCCTCGGCTGGACATCCTGGCGCTGCGGCCGAACATCGACACGCGGGTCGGCGTGTCCATCACCGGCACAGCGCAGAACCCGCGTGTGCGCCTGTACTCGGAGCCCGACATGAGCGACACCGACAAGCTCAGCTGGCTGATGCTGGGGCGCGCGCCCGACGGCCTGGGCAGCGCCGACACCGCGCTGCTGCAGCGCGCCGCGCTGGCGCTGCTGGCCGGCGACGGCGAGTCCGCCACCGACGGCCTGCTGGGCAACATCGGACTCGATACCTTGTCGTTCCGGCAGAGCGACGGCGAAACACGCGAGACCGTAGTCACCGTCGGCAAACAAATCTCGAGGCGTTGGTACGTGGGCTACGAACGCGGCGTCAACGCCACCGCCGGCACCTGGCAGCTGATCTACCGCATCGCCCAGCGCTTCACGCTGCGCGCGCAGTCGGGCAACGACAACTCGATCGACCTGATCTGGGTCTGGCGCGTCGGCGAGCCGGTGCTCGGCGGCATGCCAAAATCAAGTCCGGCGCCCGCCACGCCGCCGCCGTAGTTCAATGGATAGAACGGGGACCTCCTAAGTCTCAGATGTGGGTTCGATTCCCGCCGGGGGCGCCAAGCCTGCATCGACTGGCATCCGCCGGAATCAGGAAGCTGCGGGATGCGCAGTGCGAGCAGGCAAGACCGTGGCCTTGATTTGATGCGGAGGTTTTCGAACATGAAAGTCATTCGTTCATCCTTGACGATTGCCCTGGCGACCGCTCTGCTGGCCATAGCCAGCGTGTTGCACGCCGCCGACGGCCCCTACAACGAAGCGGCCGATGCCAGGCTCGACATCCAGCAGGCGCTGATGCAGTCACAGACGGCCGGCGGCAAACGCCCGCTGCTGCTGGTGTTCGGCGCCAACTGGTGCGGCGACTGCAAGGTGCTCGACATTGCGATGAAGTCGGGCGCCAGCGCCGCGCTCATCGCGCGTGACTTTCGCGTCGTCAAGATCGACGTCGGCCGCTTCGACAAGAACGTCGACCTGGCGGATTCGTATGGCGTGCCGCTGAAGAAGGGCATCCCGGCGGTGGTCATCGTGTCGCCGAAGGGCGAGGTGCTCTACGCCACCCGCGCCGGGGAACTGGCCGACGCGCGCGGCATGGGCGACAGCGGCATCCACGCCTTCTTCAAGCAGGCGGCGGCAGGCGGCAAGCCGAACTGAACGACTTGAGGCCGTGGGATGCCCTCCGGCGTCAAGCCGGCTCGGCACGCATCGCGCGCGACAGCAGCACCACCGGGATCAGGCCGACCAGCACGATGGCCAGCGAGGGCAATGCCGCTTCACCCAGCCGCTCGTCCCGCGCGAAGTTGTAGGCCACCACCGCCAGCGTGTCGCTGCCGAAAGGGCGCAGCACCAGCGTGGCGGGCAACTCCTTCATGACGTCGACGAAGACCAGCAGAGCGGCGGCCAGCGCCGAACGGCGCAGCAGCGGCAGGTGCAACTCGGTGAAGATGCGCAGCGGACCACTGCCCAGCAGGCGCGCGGTGTCGTCGACCGACACCGGGACACGCGCATAACCGGCTTCCACCGACTGCAGCGCCACCGCCGAAAAGCGCGCCATGTAGGCGTAGAGCAGGCCGAACAGGGTGCCGGTGACGAGCGGCGACAAGGGAGCGTCGGGGTAGCGAGCCTGCACCCAGCCCAGCGGCAGCAGGATGCCGATGGCGATCACCACACCGGGCAGCGCATAGCCCAGAGACAGCACACGCGCGGCCGGCCGCAGCAGGCCGGCGCGCGGTCCGCCGGGCTGGCGCAGCGCGAAACCCAGCACCAGGGCCAGCGCGGTGGCCGCCAGCGCGGCCATGGCCGCCAGCTTGAAACTGGTCAGCGCCCATTGCAGGAAACGTGCGACCGGCAGGCCGAATTCGGACAGTGTGGCCTCTTGCCACAACATGTACGACAGCCACAGCACCGGCAGCAGAAAGCCCAGCAGCACCGGCAGCGCGCACAACAGCCAGGCGGCCGCCGCATACGCGCCGTGCAGCGGCGCAGGCCGCGCCTCCGCGCTGCTGGCCTGCCCGCCGCGACTGCTGGAGAAGCGCAGCCGGCGCTGCGCCTTGCGTTCGGCCATCAACAGACCGCCGACGACGAGCAGCAGCACCGAGGCCAGTTGCGCAGCGGCCACGCGGTCGTTCATCACCAGCCAGGCCTTGTAGATGCCGGTGCTGAAGGTGGTGAGGCCGAAATAGGCGCCCACGCCGTAGTCGGCCAGCGCCTCCATCAGCGCCAGCGCCACGCCGGCGGCAATCGCCGGGCGCGCCAACGGCAAGGCCACCGCCAGCACGCGGCGGCGCGGGCCGGCGCCGAGCAAGCGTGCCGCTTCCATCATCTGCACCGCGCGTTCACCGAGTGCGGCACGCGCCAGCAGATAGACATAGGGGTAGAGGCACAGAACGAAGAGGACGACGGCGCCCCACAGGGAACGCACGTCGGGCCATAGCGGGCCCTGCGCCCCGAGCCAGCCGCGCAACGTGGTCTGCAGCAGACTGCCGTACTGCAGGGCGTCGGTCCAGGCGTAGGCCAGCACGTAGGCGGGCATCGCCAGCGGCAGCAGCAAGGCCCACTCGAACCAGCGCCGGCCCGGAAAGTCGAACAGCGTGACAGCGACGGCGGTGGCCGAACCGAGCAGCATCACGCCCAGCGCCACGCCGATAGCCAGCAAGGCCGACTGCAGCGCATAGGCCGGCAGCACGGTGCTGGCCTGGTGGTGCAGAACGGCCAGAGCGGCTTCGTCGACCAGCAGCCAGGAGCCGAGCACGCCCAGCACCGGCAACGCCAGCAGCAGGCAAAGCGCGGTCAGCAGAGTGGTCAAAAGCGCGCGCATGAAAGCCCCCGAAAACGGCGGCAGAAACCTATGCGAACGCACCGGATTGCGTTGTCGTTGTTAATACGAACCATCCTCATTCCCAACGACAGGATTATGATGGAAGCATGTTCCTGAACCTCGAATCGGTGTCTGTGCGGTATGCGCGTGCCAGCGCGAGCCGCGCTGCCGTGGAAGGCGCCACGCTGGGCCTGAGCGCGGGCCAGATCGGCGTGCTGATCGGCCCTTCGGGCTGCGGCAAGACCTCGTTGCTGCGCGCCGTCGCCGGGCTGGAGCCGGTGGCCCACGGGCGCATCTCGATGGGCGGCAAGGTGCTGTCGGACGCCACCAACGGCACCCGGGTGGCGCCGGAGGCGCGGCGCATCGGCATGGTGTTCCAGGACTACGCGCTGTTCCCGCACCTCAGCGTGGCGGAGAACGTGGCTTTCGGCCTGCAGCATCTGGGCCGCAGCGAGCGCGCCGCGCGCGTTCAGCAGATGCTCGACCTGGTCGGGCTGGGACACGCCGCGAAGCGCGCGCCGCACCAGCTGTCGGGCGGCCAGCAGCAGCGCATCGCGCTGGCCCGGGCGCTGGCGCCGCGGCCGCAGTTGCTGCTGCTGGACGAGCCGTTTTCCAGCCTCGACGTCGACCTGCGCGAGCGCCTGGCGCAGGAAGTTCGCGAGATTCTGCAGGCCAGCGGCACCACCGCGCTCTTCGTCACGCACGATCAGTTGGAAGCCTTTGCGCTGGGTGACGTCATCGGCGTCATGAACAAGGGCAGGCTGGAGCAGTGGGACGATGCTTACACGCTGTACCACCGGCCGGCCAGCCGCTTCGTGGCGCAGTTCATCGGCCACGGCGTATTCGCGCCGGCACAGATCGTGGCCTGCAACCACGGGCCCTGCGTGCACACGCCGCTGGGCGAACTGAACGACCTCGACGAGTGCCCCCTGCCTGCGGCCTACCCTCAGGGTGAGTGCGACGTGCTGCTGCGCGCCGACGACATCGTGCATGACGACGCCAGCCCGGTGAAGGCCTGCATCGAGCGCAAGGCCTTCCGCGGCTCGGAATTTCTCTACACGCTGCGCCTGGCCAGCGGCGAGCAGGTGATGGCGCATGTCCCTTCGCACCATGACCACCATGTGGGCGAATGGATCGGCATACGCCCGCAGGTCGACCATGTGGTGACCTTCGCGCGGGAGCCGCAGCCGGCGCCGCCGCCGCCGGCACCTTTGCCGACGAACGCGTAAGTATTTCGCCTTGTCCGCAAACCGCAGGCAACTTTTCGGCCCCTTTGCAGTCATAGAAAAGGGGCCGGTTCTATACTTGCGGCACCGTCTTCCATACGGATAAGGGTCGAACATGGGTGCGAAATTGAGAGTGGCCGGCCTGCTGGCCGTGGGTGCCCTTGCCGGCGCGTTGACCACCATGCAGTTGCAGGCAAACGCCCGCGCCTCGCTGGCGCCGTTGCCGCTGGAGGAACTGCAGCAACTGGCGGCGGTCTTCGGGATGGTCAAGAGCGACTACGTCGAGGCGGTCGACGAGAAGAAACTGATCAACGACGCCATCGCCGGCATGGTGGCCGGGCTCGACCCGCATTCCCAGTACTTCGACAAGAAGAGCTTCAAGGAATTCCGTGAAAGCACCGGCGGCAAGTTCGTCGGCATCGGCATCGAGATGGGCATGGAAGACGGCGTCGTCAAGGTCGTTTCGCCCATCGAAGGCTCACCCGCGTTCCGCGCCGGCCTCAAGCCCGGCGACCTGATCACCCGCGTCGACGACACGCCCGTCAAGGGTTTGACGGTCGATCAGGCCGTCAAGAAGATGCGCGGCGACCCTGGCACGAAGGTGGTTCTCACCGTCTTCCGCAAGCTGGAAAACCGCAGCTTCCCGGTGACCATCGTGCGCGAAGAGATTCGCGTGCAGAGCGTGCGCGCCAAGATGATCGAACCCGGCTATGCCTGGATACGCGTAAGCCAGTTCCAGGACCGCACGGTCGAAGACTTCGCCCGCAAGATGGAAGAGCTGTACAAGCAGGATCCCAATATAAAGGGCGTCGTGCTCGACTTGCGCAACGACCCGGGCGGCCTGCTCGACGGTGCGGTGGCCTTGTCGGCGGCCTTCCTGCCGGCCGATGTAGTGGTGGTCAGCACCAACGGCCAGATTGCCGATTCACGCGCCACCTTCCACGCCGCGCCCGAGTACTACGCACGCCGCGGCGGCGATCCGCTGAAGAAGCTGCCGGCCGCGATGAAGACGGTGCCGCTGGTGGTGCTGGTCAACGAAGGTTCGGCCTCGGCCAGCGAGATCGTGGCCGGCGCGCTGCAGGATCACAAGCGCGCCACCATCATGGGCGCGCAAACCTTCGGCAAGGGCTCGGTGCAGACCGTGCGCCCGCTGTCGGCCGACACCGCGCTGAAAATCACCACCGCACGTTATTACACACCTAGCGGCCGCAGCATCCAGGCCAAGGGCATCGTGCCCGACATCTGGCTCGATGAAACCGCCGAAGGCAACGTCTTCGCCGCCCTGCGCATGCGCGAAGCCGATCTGGAAAAGCACCTGCAAGGCGCCGAGGAAAAGAAGGACGCCGTGCGCGAGAAGGCCCGTGAAGAAGCGCGCCAGAAGCTCGAGGAGCAGGCCGCCAAGACCAAGGAACCGCCGAAGCCGCTGCCCGAGTTCGGCAGCGCAGAGGACTTCCCGCTCGCCCAGGCAGTCAATCAGTTGCGCGGCGCGCCGGTCATCGTCAGCAAGACCGCCAACGAGCGCAAGGCCGAGGCAGACACCAAACAGTGAGCCCGGCAGCCGCCCGCCAAGGGCGGCGCAGGCCCGGCCGTTCCGTCCCCAGCAAGCCCGCCGCAAGCGGGCTTTTTTCTTCCAGCGCGGTGCCCCATGAACGACGACCAGTTGCTTCGTTATTCACGCCACGTAATGCTCGCTGAGATCGGCATCGAGGGCCAGCGACGCCTGCTCGAATCTCACGCGCTGATCATCGGCGCCGGCGGGCTGGGCTCGCCGGTGGCGCTGTACCTGGGCACGGCCGGCGTCGGCCGGCTGACGGTGGTCGATCACGACACCGTGGACCTCACCAACCTGCAGCGCCAGATCGCCCACAACCTGAGCCGCGTCGGCCTGCCCAAAGCCGACTCGGTGAAACAGACCGTGGCCTCGATCAACCCCGACGTGGTCGTGCGCGCGCTGGCGCAGCGCGCCGACGCTGCCCTGCTCGACACCCTGGTGGCCGAGGCCGACGTGGTGCTCGACTGCAGCGACAACTTCAGCACCCGCCACGCCGTCAACGCGGCCTGCGTGGCGCACCGCAAACCGCTGGTGTCGGGGGCGGCCATCGGCTTCGACGGCCAGGTCTCGGTGTATGACACACGCCAGCCCGAGGCGCCCTGTTATGCCTGCCTGTTTCCGCCAGACGCCGCCTTCGAGGAAACCGCCTGCGCGACGATGGGCGTCTTCGCGCCGCTGGTCGGCATCATCGGCAGCGTGCAGGCGGCCGAGGCGCTGAAGCTGCTGGCCGGCGTGGGCGAGTCGCTGGCCGGCCGGCTGCTGATGCTCGACGCCCGGAACATGGGCTGGGAGCAGATCCGCATCTCGCGGCAGACCGCTTGCCCGGTATGTGCTGCCCGGCATGTGGACGCAGCGGGTAAGCTGCGCGCCTGCCTCCAAACCCCATGCCCATGAACACCAAGCGCAACGACCTCACCGCCCGCAACTTCCCCAGCGCCGAGGAAGAGGCCAAAACCGCCGAGCCGGTGGATCGCTACGCCGGCCCGGAAAGCGCGTTCCGGCTGGCGTTCACCGACACCGCCTTCCTGCTGCGCGACGAGTTGCGCCCGGTGCGCATGCAGCTCGAATTGCTGAAGGCCGAGACAGTGCAGCAGGAGCAGGGCATCGAGTCGACGATCGTGATCTTCGGCAGTGCGCGCATCCTGCCGCCGAATGTGGCTGCCGCGCAGCTGGAAGCCGCACGCGCCACGGACGATACCGCCGCGCTCAAGCGCGCCGAGACCGCGCTGTCGATGAGCCACTACTACACCGAGGCGCAGCGCTTCGCCGGCATCGTCACCACGCGTTCGGCACGCCACGCCACGCCGATCTACGTCGTGACGGGCGGCGGCCCCGGCATCATGGAAGCCGGCAACCGCGGTGCCTTCGAAGTGGGCGGCAAGAGCATCGGCCTGAACATCGTGCTGCCGCACGAGCAGGCGCCCAACCCCTACATCACGCCGGAGCTGTGTTTCCAGTTCCACTACTTTGCACTGCGCAAGATGCACTTCGTGATGCGCAGCATCGCGCTGGTGTGCTTCCCGGGCGGCTTCGGCACGCTCGATGAACTGTTCGAGACGCTCACGCTGATCCAGACCGGCAAGAGCCGCCAGCGGCCCATCATGCTGTTCGGCCGCGCCTTCTGGGAGCGTCTGGTCGACTTCCAGCACCTGGTCGACACCGGAATGATCAGCGCCGCCGACCTCGGCCTGTTCCACTTCGTCGAGACCGCCGAAGAAGCCTGGCAGGTGCTCGCCACGCACTACGGCTTTGCGTTGTCGCCCGCCACGGCGGACGCTGCCATCTGAAAGCAAGCCATGAACCGTCTCATCAGCCTGATTGGCGCCCCCACCGACATCGGCGCCGGCGCGCGCGGCGCCAGCATGGGCCCGGAGGCCATGCGCGTGGCCGACATCCATTCCATCCTTGAACGCCACGGTCTCGACGTGCAGGATCGCGGCAACCTCGCCGGCCCGGCCAACCCCTGGCTGCCGCCGACCGACGGCTACCGCCACTTGCCCGAGGTGGTGGCCTGGAACCGCGCGGTGCACGACGCCGTCTACGCCGAGCTGAAGCTCGGCCGGCTGCCGATCCTGCTGGGTGGCGACCACTGCCTGGGCATCGGCTCGGTGGCTGCGGTGGCGCGCCATTGCCGCGAAGCCGGCAAGAAGCTGCGCGTGCTGTGGCTCGACGCCCATGCCGACTTCAACACCAGTGCGCTCACCCCCAGCGGCAACACGCACGGCATGCCGGTGGCCTGCCTGTGCGGCTACGGCCCGCGGGAACTGGTGGAGATCGGCGGCACGGTGCCCGCCATCAGCCCGAAGATGGTGCGGCAGATCGGCATCCGCAGCGTGGACGCCGGCGAGAAACGCCTGGTGCACGAGGCCGGGCTCGAGGTGTTCGACATGCGCTACATCGACGAGATGGGCATGCGCCACACGATGGAGCTGGCGCTCGCCACGCTGGACGCCAACACCCACCTTCACGTCAGCTTCGACGTCGACTTCCTCGACGCCGACATCGCGCCCGGCGTCGGCACCACGGTGCCCGGCGGCCCGACCTACCGCGAAGCGCAACTGTGCATGGAGATGATCGCCGACTGCGGTTTTCTCGCCAGCCTGGACGTCATGGAACTCAACCCCGCGCTCGACATCCGCAACAAGACGGCCGACCTCGCCGTCGACCTGATCGAGAGCCTGTTCGGCAAGAGCACGCTGATGCGGGCTGGCTGAACCGGGACGCGCGGCGCGATTGGCGAATTGGAAAATTGGCCGATTGGCCGATTGGTCGATTGGCCGGCCCTGGCGGAAATCGGTCACGGCAGCAAGTCACAAACCCTTCAGTCGGGGGGGATGACGGTGAACAGGCACGACGCAGACACTGGCTTCACGCCGCTGGATGCGGTTCCTGCAGTCCACAACCCACCGTCACCGAAAGAATCTCCGATGTCCATGACCCGCCTTTTTGCCGTCGCCCTCGTCATCGCCGCGCCGCTGGCCGCCCAGGCCGAACTCATCGTCAACGGCAGCTTCGAGGCCGAAGTCATCAACGCCGGCAGCTGGACCGTGCTGCCCTCACTCACCGGCTGGAGCGCCGACGCCAGCAGCGGCGTGGAACTGCGCAACGGCGTGTCGGGCACGGCCCACCAGGGCGCGAACTACGTCGAGCTAGACACCAATCCCGGCCAGTTCGGCAACAGCACGTTCGACAGCAGCACCAACAGCAGCATCTGGCAGACCGTGGCCACGCAGGCCGGGCAGACCTATGACCTGAGCTGGGCCTACTCGCCGCGCGCCGGCGTGGCTGCGACGTCGAACGACATCCTGGTCTACTGGAACAACACCCTGCTGACCGCCAACACGGGCTCCGGCGTCGGCAAGCCGAACCATGTGTGGTCGGTGTTCAACTTCCAGGTCAGCGGCACCGGCAGCGACACGCTGCGCTTCATGGCGGGCGGCGCGGCCGACCGCCTGGGCGGCTCGCTCGACAGCGTCTCCATGACCGCTGCCGTGCCGGAACCCGGCACCTATGCGCTGATGATCGCCGGGCTCGCCGCGGTGGGCTTCATGGCGCGCCGCCGCGCCGCCTGACCGCCAAGCTCCGGGCTACATTCAGGCACACGACGCCGCTCTCTGCGGCGCGTCTGCCGACATGCCCCACACGACACTCCCCGCCCCCCGCGCCAGCGCCCTGCGCCGCTTCCTGCAAGCCGCCGCGCTGTGCGGCCTGATGCAGGTGCCGCTGGCGCCGGCCGCCAGCCTGCGCATCGCCAGCGCCTTCGATCCGCAGACGATGGACCCGCAGGCGGTGGCGCTGCTGTATCACTCGCGGGTCGTCTTCCAGGTCTACGACGCACTGGTCGGCCGGGACGAAAGGTTCGTCAGCGAGCCGGCCCTGGCGCTGTCGTGGCAGATGACTTCGCCGCTGAACTGGCGGCTCAAGCTGCGGCCGAACGTGACGTTTCACGACGGCACGCCGTTCAGCGCCGACGACGCCGTCTTCTCGCTGGAACGTGCCATCGCGGCGCCCTCGCAGCGCGCCTTTCAGCTGAAGGGCGTGCTGGCGGTGAAGAAGGTCGACGCGCTGACGATCGACATGCAGCTCGAAGCGCCCGACGCCGTATTGCCCGAGAAACTGCAGTTCATCGCCATGATGAGCAAGGCCTGGAGCGAAAAACACGGCGTGCAGCGCGCGCAGGACTTCAACGGCAAGCAGGAAACCTTTGCCGTGCGCAACGCCAACGGCACCGGGCCGTTCCGCCTGGAGCGCTACGAGCCCGATGTGCGCACGGTGCTCAAACGCCACCCCGGCTGGTGGGGCTGGGCCGAGCAGCGCGGCGGGCTGCCGCGCCACGGCAACCTCGACGAGGTGAGCCTGCTGAGCATCAAGTCCGACGCCACCCGGCTGGCGGCACTCGCCTCGGGCGAGGTCGACATGGTGCTCGACCCGCCCTACCAGGACATCCAGCGCCTGAAAGCCGACCCGCGCTTCACGCTGCTGCAGATGGCCGACATCGGCCAGCAGTACCTGGCCTTCGACCAGGCACGCGACGAACTGCAGGACAGCGACGTGAAGGGCCGCAACCCCTTCAAGGACCTGCGGGTGCGCCAGGCCGTCTATCACGCGGTGAACGTGCCGCTGATCGTCGACAAGGTGCTCAGGGGCCAGGCGGTGCCGACCGGCGCCTTCCTGTCGCCGCTGGTCGACGGCTCACCGACTGAGCTCGACCGGCGTCTGCCCTTCGACCCGGCGCGCGCCAGAACCCTGCTGGCCGAGGCTGGCTACCCGAACGGCTTCGCGGTCACGCTGGACTGCGTCAACGTCGCCTGGCGCGAAAACGTCTGCCAGGCGGTGACGGCGATGCTGACGCAGGTGGGCATACGCACCACGCTGCGATCGAGCCCCACCAACCAGTTCTTCCCCAAACTGAGCCAGGGCACGGCGAGCTTCGTCGAGTACGGCTGGACGGCCAGCCCCGACGCCTGGAATTCGCTGAACGGGCTCTTCCGCAGTTTCGACAAATCGGGGCTGGGCACCTTCAACGCGGGCCGCTACAGCAACCCCAGGCTCGACGTGCTGATCGACGCCATCCGCACCGAACCCGACATCACGCGGCGCCGCGCGATGGTCACCACCGTGCTGCGCCTGGTCGGCGAAGACCTGCCCTACATCCCGTTGTACCGCCGCACCCTGACCTGGGCGATGGCGAAGAAGGCGACGGCCGTTCAATGGCCGAACGACACCATCGAGCTGCGCTGGGTGCGCGTGAAGTAGGGCCAGGCGGATTCAGGGGCACCACTGATCCTCGCAGGGAATGCCGTCGCGGTCGCCGTCCATCTGCACGCCCGGGCAGTTCTTCAGGAACCAGGTCGCTTCGGCGCAGGAAGTCATCTGCGTGCAGCGGGTGCGGCCGTCGCAGCGCTGCGGCACGGCGGCTGCAGGCGCCGCCGCAGCGGGCGTCGTCGTCGACCTCGGCAACCCGGCGGGCGGCGCCGTGCCGGCCACCGCCGGAGTTGGCGCCTCACCGGCCTGGCAGGGGCCGTGGCTGCGCCTGAAATCGCGCGGCATCACGGCACCGGGCGCGGAGTGCACGCCGCGCTGCAGCGCCTGCGCCATGCGCTCCTGCTTGACATACGGGCCCCTGTCCCACTTGAAGCGCATGCTCCAGGCCCAGCCTTCCTCGACCAGCCGCTGGTTGACGTTGACCTCGTCCACCCGCACGGTGCCCAGCGTGCGGCCGTAGTCGTCCCGCCCCTCGGTGCGCAGCGTGACGGCACGCCGCAGCACCAGTTCTTCCAGCGCGCGCCGCGCCTCCGCGCCGCCGGCCTGGCAGCCTTCGGGCGCGTCGATGCCGAGCAGACGCACTTCCAGCGCTGGGCCGGCGGCGGGCGTCAGCCACAGGCTGTCACCGTCGGTCACGCGCGTCACCTGGCCTTCGATGCTGCGCGGCGCGGCGGCCGCGGCGGTGGTCAGCCACACGCTGGCGCAGACCACGGCCACGGCCACGGCCACAACCATACGGCGGCCGACCGACCCTCTCATCCAGGCATTCCCCATCATCCGCCTCCCGGCAAGGCCATGATCATCGCCGAGCAGTGGGCCTCTGGCGGCGCCCGCCACGCGGCGCGGCGTCAGCGCCCGCCGGGGTGGCCGGCGTGCGCAGCGCGGCCTCGGCCTCGGCCAGCAGGCGGTCGAGCCGGTCCTTCAGCTTTTCGGTCGACAGCTGTTCGCGCAGCCGCTCCACCATCAGCGGCAGGCTGAAGGGGCTGGGCGCGGCGAGCTCGACGAGGTCGATCTCCAGCGTCTTCAGCCGTTCCAGCGTGGCGGTCAGGCGCCCGAGTTCCAGTTCCTGCGACAGCACCTCGCGCTCGGCCTGGCCGAGCAGGCGGTTGCCGGCGTCGTGCTGGCGGAACACCTCGAAGAACAGCGAGCTCGATGCCTGCAATTGGCGCAGGCTCTTCGGCGCGCCCGGGTAGCCGCCGAAGACCAGCCCGGCGACACGCGCGATCTCGCGAAAGCGGCGCTGCGCCAGCGCGCCCGAGTTCAGGCTGGCCAGCACGTCGGCCATCAGATCATCGGTGACGAGCAGCGTGCGCTGCAACAGCGGCGCCAGGTGCAGCGGGCGCGCGCCGACGATTTCCAGCCCGTAATCGTTGACGCTCAGCGAGAAGGTGTTGGGCTCGACCTTCGCCAGCCGCCAGGCCAGCAACTGCGCCAGCCCGATGTGCACGTTGCGGCCGCCGAAGGGGTAGAGAAACAGGTGGTGGCCGTCACGCGAGGTGTGCGTTTCGACGAGCAGCCGGCCGCGCACCGGCAGCTTCGACAACCGCGCCTGCGCGGCCAGCATCGGCCCGGCGGCGGCCATTTCCGGGCCGCCGCCCGCCACGCCGTGCGCCGCGTCGTCCAGCAGGTCCAGCACCGAGTCGGCCATCTCGCTGGACAGCGCCATCCGGCTGCCTGCCCAGGAAGGCACCAGGCCCTTCGGCTTGCTGGCCTTCTTCACGTAGGCCGCCATGTCCTGCGTGCGCACGAACTCCAGCACGCGGCCGGCGAAGACGAAACAGTCGCCCTTGTTCAGGCGCGCGATGAATCCTTCCTCGACCGTGCCTATCGTGCCGCCGTTCATCCACTTCACCTGCATCGAGGCATCGCCGACGATGGTGCCCACCTGCAGGCGGTGGCGCCGCGCGATGCCTCGGTCGGGCACGCGGTAGACACCCTCCACCAGCGCAACGCGGTGGTATTCGGGGTAGGCGCCCAGGCTGTCGCCGCCGCGCTCGACGAAGGCCAGCGCCCAGTCGAACTCGTCGCGCGTCAGGCTGCCGTAGGCGCGGGTGCCGCGCACTTCGGCGTAGAGGCTGTCGGCGTCGAAGCCGCCACCCAGCGCCACCGTCACCAGGTGCTGCACCAGCACGTCCAGCGGCTTGTCGGGGCTGATGCGCTGCTCGACCCGGCCGGCCAGCGCGGCGCGGCGCGCGGCGGCGGCCTCCACCAGTTCCAGCGTATTCGTCGGCACCAGCGTCACACGGCTCGGCCGGCCGGGCGCATGGCCGCTGCGCCCGGCGCGCTGCAGCAGCCGCGCCACGCCTTTGGCGCTGCCGATCTGCAACACACGCTCGACCGGCAGGAAGTCGACGCCGAGGTCCAGCGACGAGGTTGCCACCACCGCCTTCAGCCGCCCGTCCTTCAGCCCGGCCTCGACCCAGGCGCGGCTGGCCTGGTCGATCGAACCATGGTGCAGCGCCAGCAGGCCCGCCCAGTCGGGCCGCGCCTGCAGCAGCAGCTGATACCAGATCTCGGCCTGCGAGCGTGTGTTGGTGAAGACCAGCGTGGTGCGGGCCGACTCGATCTGCGCCACCACCGGCTGCAGCATCTGCGCACCCAGGTGGCCGCCCCACGAGAAGCGGCCGGGTTCGTCGGGCAGCAGGGTGTCGATGAGCAGTTTCTTGTCGACCCGCCCGCGCACCAGCCGGCCGCCGGCGCCGACCAGCGTGTTCATCGCCAGGTCCACCGCGCCCAGCGTGGCCGACAGACCCCAGACCACCAGGCCCGGGTTCCAGCGCCTGAGTCGGGCCAGCGCCAGCTGCACCTGCACGCCCCGCTTGCTGCCGATCAGCTCATGCCATTCGTCGACGATGACGGTGTGCGTGGCGCCCAGTTCGCTTCTTGCCCCTTCACGCGTCAGCAGCAGGCTGAGGGATTCCGGCGTGGTCACCAGCGCCTGCGGCAGCCGTTTGTCCTGGCGCGCGCGTTCCGCGCTGGACGTGTCGCCGGTGCGGGTGCCCACGCGCCAGCCCGGCGCCAGCGCGGGCAGCGGCAACTGCAGGGCCCGCGTGGTGTCGGCCGCCAGCGCGCGCATCGGCGTCAGCCACAGCACCTGCAGCCCGGGCGCGGGGGTGCGCCGCGCCAGCGCACCCAGCCACACAGCGTAGGTCTTGCCGCTGCCGGTGGTGGCGTGCAGCAGGCCGTTTTCGCCGCCGGCCATCGCGCGCCAGACCTCGCGCTGGAAGGGGAAGGGCTTCCAGCCGAGGGTGGCGAACCAGTCGGCGGCGGCCCGGCTCGCTTTCGCACCTTCGTGCTGCGCACTCCGGTATTCGCCTTTCGGGCGGCCGGGCAGGCTGACTGCACTACCTTCGTGCTGCGCACTCCGGTATTCGCCTTTCGGGCGGCCGGGCAGGCTCATGTTCCGGGTGCGGAACCCGCGCCCGGCCCGGCGCTGGTGATCCAGCCCTCCAGCGGGTCCACCTCTTCGGGCAGACCGTGGTCAGGCTGCACCGAAGCCCAGGCCGCCTGCACCAGGCAGAGCACGGCATCGAGCCGGTCGCCCGAGGCGTCGTCGACCAGGGACTCGCGCTGTGCGTGCGTGAGCTTCAGGCGCAGGCCCAGCCGGGTGCGGCCCTGCTCCAGCATCTCGACGATGTCCTTGCGGGCGATCAGCCGCTCCGCACCACCGTCGTTCTTGTAGGAACGGCGGCCGATCAGCTCGAACGCGAGCAAGCCCGGGTAGCCTTCCAGCGCCACGCGGGCAGGGTCTCCCACATGCAGACGTGGCAGCGTGACACCGGCGCGCACCAGCCGCGACAGGCCCTCGAAGAACATGAAGCCGACCGGCACGTAACGCGTTTGCAGCGGGCTCGATGAGCGCGTGCCCGCCATCGCCGTGTCGGTGCGCCGGTGCAGCAGGCGCTGGCCGGCAGGCCGGCCGTTGCCCCAGGCGTCGACCAGGGCACGGAAGGCCATGCGAGTGGCGCAGCGCTGTTGCAGCGTTGCGATCACCTCGAAGATACTCTCGCCCAGCGCCAGCGAAGTGACGAATTCGCGCGGCAGTCCGAAGGGGAAATCGAAGGCGCCGAGCCAGGGCCCGGGCTCCATCAGCATGGCCTCGAAACCGGCGAACGATGCATGGCTGTCGAGCCGCTCGAAGCGGAGCACATCGCCGACCCGGCGGCCGCGCGCCACGGTGATCGGCTTGGATTTCGTGGGCGCGCTGGTGAAGTCGACGCCGAGCAGGGTGAGAGGCGAGGCAGGAACCATCGCCGCATTGTCGGGCGCGATGCCAGACCTCCGGGAACGCGAGGAAAGACGCGAGGAAAGACGCGGGCGCAGACGCAGTCGCAGTCGCGGTCGCAGGCGAGGGCCGCAGGCGCCGCGATACAGTCGCCACCATGAGTTTGAACCCTGTCCTGGTCACCGCACAACGCGGTGGCATCAATGAATCCGCACACCGTGGCGCCCTCGCCATCGTCGACGCCGACGGCCATGTGCACAGCGCGCGCGGCGACATCGACCACCCCGTCTTCGCACGGTCGGCGGTGAAGGTGCTGCAGGCGCTGCCGCTGGTGGAAAGCGGCGCGGCCGATACGCTGGCGCTGAGCGACGAAGAACTGGCCATCGCCTGCGCCTCGCACAACGGCGAACCCGCCCATACACGCACCAGTGCGGCCATGCTGGCGAAGGCTGGCGTCGATGTCGACGCGCTCGAATGCGGCGCGCACTGGCCCTATCTCGACACCGCACAGCGCGCGATGGCGCTGCACCGCCTGGCGCCCAGCGCGCTGCACAACAACTGCTCCGGCAAACACGCTGGCTTCATCTGCCTGGGCTGCGTGATGGCCGGCGGGCATGACCTGCGCGGCTTCCTGGCCGGCTACGTGAAGCCCGAACACCCGGTGATGCGCGAGGTGACGGCCGCGCTGCAGGCCGCCACGAGCTTCGACCTGGCAAACACCGCGATGGGCATCGATGGCTGCTCGATCCCGACCTACGCGATTCCGCTGCGCCAGCTGGCCCTCGCCTTCGCCCGCGTGGGCACCGGCCAGGGCCTGCGCCCGGGCCACGCCAGCGCTGCGGCGCGGTTGCGCGCGGCGGTGGCGCGCGCACCCTTCATGGTGGCCGGCAGCGGCCGCTTCGACACCCGGGTGATGGAACGTCTGGGCGAGCGTGTGTTCTGCAAGGTCGGCGCCGAAGGCGTGTACTGCGCCGCGCTGCCCGAACTCGGCCTGGGGGTGGCGATCAAGATCGACGACGGCAACAACTCGCGCGCCTGTGAAGTGGTGATGGCCGCCGTCATCGAAGCGCTGCTGCCGCTGGACGACGGCGAACGAAGCTTCATGCACGGCCTGAGCAACCTGGCGCTGAAGAACTGGAACGGCAGCCTGGTCGGGCGGCTCTGCGCGGCGGATGATGTGCTCGGCACCCTTGCGCCGGGAACTGCCGCGTCTTGAGCGCACCGGCCCCTGAACTTCCCACCGCACCGGAGCACCGCATGAATCTGACCCGCCGTTCTGTCTTGACAGTCACCCTGCTGGCGATGGCCGCGCTCGCTGCCGGCCCCGCCCTGGCGCAAGGCGCCGTGCGCGTAGGCTCGAAGATCGACACCGAAGGTTCGCTGCTCGGCAACATCATCATCCAGACGCTGGAAGCCGGCGGCATCAAGACCGAAAACCGGCTGCAGCTGGGCACCACGAAGATCGTGCGCAGCGCCTTGATTGCCGGCGAGATCGACATCTACCCCGAGTACACGGGCAACGGCGCCTTCTTCCTGGCCGACGAGAAGAACCCGGCCTGGAAGAACGCCAGCGCCGGCTACGAGCGTGTGAAAGCGCTCGACGCCGAGAAGAACAAACTGGTCTGGCTGCGCCCGGCGCCGGCCAACAACACCTGGGCGATCGCCGTGCGCAGCGACGTCGCCCAGGCGAACAAGCTGGCTACGCTGGACGACCTTGGCCGCTACGTGGCGGGCGGCGGCAAGCTGAAGCTCGCAGCCTCCGCCGAGTTCGTCGAACGGCCCGACGCCCTGCCCGCCTTCCAGGCCGCCTACGGCTTCAAGCTCAGGCAGGACCAGTTGCTGACGCTGGCCGGCGGCGACACCGCGCTGACCATCAAGACGGCTGCCGAACAGACCTCGGGCGTCAACGCCGCCATGGCCTACGGCACCGACGGCCCGCTGGCCGCCCTGAAGCTGGTGATCATGGAAGACAGCAAGGGCGTGCAGCCGGTCTATGCGCCGGCGCCCGTGGTGCGCGCCGACCTGCTGGCGCGCCAGCCGAAGATCGCCACGCTGCTGGAACCCGTGTTCCGCAGCCTCGACGGCGCCACGCTGCAGGCGCTGAACGCGCAGATCGCGCTCGAGGGGCAGGACGCGAAAAAGGTCGCCGAGCGTTACCTGAAGAGCAAGGGCTTCATCAGGTGAGTGGTGCGCCGGCCGCCGTCGCAGGCAGGCCGGCCGGCGCGGCCCGGCCGCGCCGGGTTCGGCAGCGCGTGCTGGCCCTGCTGCTGGTGGCGGCCCTGGCGGCGGCGGCGGGTCTGGCCTTCCTGACGGTGGCGCCGAACCGCCTTGTCACCGGCACGGGTGTGCTGCTGCCCGCGCTGTGGGCGGGCGCGGCGGGCGCGGCGGGCGCGGAAGGCGCGGCTTGGCCGGCCATCTGGCTGATGGCCTTGCTGCTGCCCACCGCCGCTCTGGTCGTCGCGGTATGGCTGCCGCCGTCGCGTGCGGTCCACGCGGCGGTGGTGATGGCCGCCACCGCCTTGCTGACCTCGTTCGTGGCGCTGGCCGGAGCGGGCGCCGCGATGCGCGCCGGCACGCTGCCCGAGATCGCGCGCGTGTCGCTGGGCGGCGGCTGCTGGGTGCTGGCCTTGCTGTCGTGGCTGGCCGCCGGCGACGCGCTGCAGCGGCTGCGCCTGCCTCCGGCCCGGCACCTGGCGGCGCACGCCGCCGTGCTGCTGCCGGTGGTTCTGCTGCTGGCCAGTGGCGCGCTGGACGCGCTGTCGCTGCTGAAGGAATACGAGAACCGGCAGGATGTGTTCCATGCCGCCGGCTGGCGCCATCTGCAGATCGTGCTGACCGCGCTGCTGCCGGCGCTGCTGATCGGCGTGCCGCTCGGCGTGGCCGCGGCGCGGCAGCCCCGCTTCGCTGCGCCGCTGTTCGCCACGCTGAACCTGCTGCAGACGGTGCCGTCGATCGCCCTTTTCGGCTTGATGATCGCGCCGCTGGCGACCCTGGGCGAATGGTTGCCGGGCTCCGGTGTGCGCGGCATCGGCCTGTGGCCGGCCGTCGTCGCACTCGTCATCTATGCGCTGCTGCCCATCGTGCACGGCACGGCGGCCGGCCTGCAGCAGGTGCCGGCCGCCGTGCGCGAGGCCGCCACGGGCATGGGTTTGACGCCGCGCCAGTGTTTCTGGCGGGTGGACGTGCCGCTGGCGCTGCCCGTGCTGCTGGCCGGTCTGCGCCTGACCAGCGTGCAACTGGTGGGCCTGGCTGTGGTGGCCGCGCTGATCGGCGCCGGCGGCTACGGCGCGCTGGTGTTCCAGGGCCTGCTGAGCAGCGCGCTCGACCTCGTGCTGCTCGGCGTGCTGCCCGTGGTGGCGCTGGCGCTGGCGGTGGATGCCGGCTTCACGCTGCTGGAAGCCGGCTTGCGGCGGTGGCGTGCGGAGCCTGCGGTTTGATCCGCCTCGACAGCATCGGCAAGTCCTACGGCGGCGTGCAAGCGGTCGACGGCGTGTCGCTGCACATCGCCCGCGGCGAGTTCGTGCTGCTGATCGGCGCCTCCGGCTCGGGCAAGTCGACCCTGCTGAAGATGATCAACCGGCTGGTCGAGTTCGACCGCGGCACGCTCACCTTCGACGGCGCCGACATCCGCACGCTGAAACCCGAAGACCTGCGACGGCGTCTGGGCTACGCGATCCAGTCGACCGGCCTGTTTCCGCACTGGACGGTGGCGCGCAACATCGCCACGGTGCCCCGGCTGCTGGGCTGGCCGGCCGCACGCACGGCGGCGCGCGTCGACGAACTGCTGACGCTGCTGAACCTCGACCCCGCAACCTACCGCGGCCGCTGGCCGCACCAGTTGTCGGGCGGCCAGCAGCAGCGTGTGGGCGTGGCGCGCGCGCTGGCCGCCGACCCCGAGGTGCTGCTGATGGACGAGCCCTTCGGCGCGCTCGACCCGCCGGGCCGCGCCGCCATGCAGGCCGAGATGGCACGCATCCACCAGAGCACCGGCAAGACCATCGTGATGGTCACGCACGACATCGACGAGGCGCTGCGCCTGGCCACGCGCATCGTGCTGATGGACCGCGGCCGCATCGTCCAGGCCGGCACGCCGGCTCAGCTGCTGGAGCAGCCGGCCAGTGAATTCGTCAGCGACTTCTTCGGCCGCGGCGAAATCGGCCTGAAGCGCCTGGGCCTGCACGGTGTGGCCGGCATCCTGCGCGGCGTGGAAGAAACCGAAGGGCCGCCGGTGTCGGCTTCGCTCACCCAGCGCGAGGCGCTGTCGATGATGCTGCTGCGCCGCACCGACCGGCTGGCCGTGGTGGGCGACGATGGCCGGCTGCTCGGCACCGTGCTGCTGCGCGACCTCGTGCTGCGGGGGCCCGATGGCCGCGATGGCTGAGGCCGGCATCGCAGCGCCCGCACGCCTGCGGCCCTGGTGGCGTGACCCGCTGCCCTGGGCGGCAGCCGCGCTGGCCGCGCTGGTGCTCGGCATGGCCAGGCTGGAGCCGCTGTTCGCCGCGCTGTTCCCCGCGCTCGACCGGCCGCTGTACGCGCAGAGCACTTTCCTGGCGCTGTTCGTCTCGCATGTCGTGCTCGTGGCGCTGTCGAGCGCCGTGTCGCTGGCGGTCGGCCTGGCCGCCGGCATCTTCGTCACGCGTCCGGCCGGGCGCGAATTCAGGCCGCTCGTCGACACCCTCGTGGCGATCGGCCAGACCGTGCCGCCCGTGGCGGTGCTGGCGATCGCCGTGCCGCTGATCGGCTTCGGCGCCGCGCCGGCCCTGATCGCGCTGGCACTCTACGGGCTGCTGCCCATCGTGCGCGGCACCGTGGCCGGGCTCGAGTCCGTGCCGGCCGAGGTGCTGGACGCCGCCAGCGGCCTCGGCCTGAGCGCTTGGCAGCGCTTGTGGCACGCCGAGTTGCCGCTGGCGCTGCCGGTGCTGCTGGCCGGCGTGCGCACGTCGGTCATCGTCAACATCGGCACCGCCACCATCGCGTCGACCGTCGGCGCCAGCACGCTGGGCTCGCCGATCATCGTCGGCCTCAGCGGCTACAACACCGCCTACGTGATCCAGGGCGCGCTGGTGGTCGGCCTGCTGGCCATCGTCACCGACCTCGCCTTCGAGCGCGCCGGCAGACGGCTCGGGCGCTGGCGGCAGGTGGGCTGAACATTCCACCAGCAGTTGAAGGCGGGCCCCTGCGGCGCCGGTGCTGAAGTGCCTGCCGCATCCGGGGACGCTGGCAGCGGCCGTCGGTGTGTCGTCTCATTCGACTCGCTCGGACGTCGGCGTTGCAACCCGCAAGGCCGGTGCGCTGGAAAGGCGGTGGCGTGTCGTGGCAGGGCAATCCCTCCCCGGGCTCACGGCCGTTGCAACGGCGCTGGTCCTGGCATGCCAGGGCTGTGCGAGCCCCGGCACCCCGGTCAAGCAGACCGTGCTTATCGAGACGCCCGGTTGCGCAACGGCGCGTCGCGAATTTCACAACGATCGCGGCGAATGGCAGCTGGCGGCCTGGTAGGTGGCGTTGCCGGCGGTGCCGTGGCGGGCGCCACCTTCGGCACCCTGGCCCTGGCCTTCATCCCCATGCTGGGCGTCGCCATCCTGGCAACCGGCATGGCAGCCGGTGCCGTCGTCGGGCAAACGGTGGAGTCCCACGCCCGCACGCTCGGCTACCCCGAGCTGATCAGCATCCCGATGAACTGCCCGGAACTTGCCACACCCGGCCGCAGCCCGCCCACCCGCGGTCGTGCTGGGGCTGCGGGTGCAAGGGCTTGCAAAGGCGCAGGGTGCCGCTGCCGGCCTGGGTGAGCGCGGCGCGGTGCTGGTGACCACGGTGACGGACGCGGACGCGCCGCCGCCGCCGCCGGCCTGCGCAACGGAGACATCATCCTGAGCGTCGACGGGCACGGGTTGCGCGATGGCGCCATGTTCGAAGAAAGCATGCGAGCCGCCGCCGGCGCACGGCTCCTGCTGAAGGTCTGGCGTGACGGCCAGCCGCTGGAGCGCGTGTTGGCAACCGGCGGAGCGGCGCCGTGATGCGCCGCCGTGATGCGCTGCTCCTGCTGCCGCCGTTGGCGCTGCTGCCCGGCTGCG
>Ga0209181_10001364_pt1 | contig 42961 bp, 30 predicted proteins | sample MAT05_FD_187208 | JGI IMG/M metagenome (GOLD analysis project Ga0209181, IMG submission 187208) | Freshwater microbial communities from Lake Fryxell liftoff mats and glacier meltwater in Antarctica - MAT-05 (SPAdes) (version 2) | ecosystem: Environmental > Aquatic > Freshwater > Ice > Liftoff... | reverse complement strand
GCAGGTAGGCATCGTACTCCTCCCACGTCATCGCCGCACCCGGCCGGATGTCACCGTTTCTGGCCAATCCTCGCGCCGTACCGGAAGGCGTCTCGCCCGGTGGCCTCCCATCAGCGACAGGATCCTGGTGAAGCATCGCCACGGAACCATCCGCCTCCCCCTGCAACCCCGCCTGGGACGCCACCGGCCGGCCATCCGCCCCGACCGGATAAAACGTAGTAAAATCGCACGGATCACCGTTGCTGTTCAGGAACGACACCCCGCCCGCCGCACCCGTCAGCAGGAATCCTGTCGGCCCCAGAGGAATGCCGGCCGGCCCCGCACTGGCATCGAGACAGACGCCGATCGGACCGTTCATGTCGAAGGCCACCAGCGCCTTGACCCCCACGTCATTCAACGTTCCACCCACCCGCCCGGCAAAGAAGAGTCCCGGCGGCCGTCCACCCGCCGCCGCCAAACCGCGTTGCTGTCCCCCACCGGCATTCACCGTGTCCAAACCCCCGAGGAACACCTCGCCCGTCAGGGTCAGTGGTGGAAATTCCAGGTTCTGAATACTCATCCCGAACCCGCTGATCTCTGTGCGCACCCGCCCGTCGACCAACCGCCCCCGAAGATTGTCCACCTGCCCGCTCAGAATCGGGTTGGGGCCTGGCGGAAGATTCACCCGGGCACTGATCCCCAGTTCGATGTTGCCCGGCGCGATCACCTGCGGAAACGGCAGGGCCGGATTCAAAAACACCACGCTCGCCCCCGTGACGTTGAGCAACAGACCCGGTGCCGCCTCGTAGTCGGGGTTCTGCGCCACCGACATCCCGGCGATCGTGAAGCGCGGCAGCGTCTCACCGACGAAGTTGAACCGCGCATCCTGCAAACCGAGCCGTGGCCCTCCGGGAATGTTCACAAAACCGGCGAGCGACACGGAGAACGGCCGGCTTGGGGTCGGCTGGAAAGCGTTGGTCAGGCCGTCCAAGGCGAGCACAGCATTGTCGATCAATAATCCCTGAGGTCCGCCCAGCCGCATCGTTCCGCCGATGGCGAAGTTTTCCATCGCCAGTTGCAATGGCTCGCCCCGGGTCCCTGCCACAAAACCGCAGGACCGCGCGAACAGCCGCCCGCCTCCGTCCGCCCCCAGTGCGGCCGGCGGAATCGCGAACTCAATGCCGCCATCCAGCCGGTAGAACGGCTGTCCGTTCGGCTGCCGGGCAATCGTCAACGCCGTCGGCAGGTTGCAGTTGGTCGTGGCGGTCCCCAACAAAATGAACTCAAACCCGCCCTGGCTGAACACCGTCACATTGTCCCGCAACGCAATCGTTCCGGTCGGAAAACCATCAAGCCGAAACGCGGCACCGAACAGATCCACCCGGTTGGTCCGCCCGGGAATCGGCAACTGCAGCGTCGCGTTCAAATTGGTCAGCAACGGCAGCCCGTTGGTGGGAAACACCAGGCGCGCCGAACACACTTCAGCCGACAGATTGGTCAGACCCGGAACTTCGAAACCGAGATTTCGGAAATCCAGTGCCCCGGAAAACCTTACCGACTCGGGGTTCTCGCGAAAGGTCACCGAGATCGGCGCTGCGGGTGTCAAGGCCACCGCCGGTCCTGACACCACCCCCACCGGATTGGTCGGACAAATCAAGGTCGTGAAGATCTCCGGCAGCCGCAGCGTGCCGTTGTTCAGGCTGAGCGTGGTCCCGGCCGGCTCATAGGCGAACGACGTGACAATTCCGTCGGCCACCACCTGGAAGTTGGTCCTTGAAATTGACTCCGGCAGTGGTCGGCTGCGCGCAAACATCCCCGCCGACCCTTGGGCGGTAAAACGTCCTCTCGGCGAGACCAGACTGACGTCGAAGCCAAATCCGGCATCGAACAGCACAAAATCCTCCCCGAACCGGAGGTTCACGTTCTGAGCGCTTGAATGGACCGCCAGCCGATTCGCGGACTCGTCGTACAACACCGTCACCCCGAAAAGCTGGGTCGTGGTGTTGAAGGGCACCGCCAACTGACCGCTGCCGAGCACGTCCAAGCCACCCGCGCGCGTCGAGGCCACCTGCAGGTCCGCCGTCAACCCCACCTGCCCAAACGGCAACGGCGTCCGGGTCGATGCGCTCAGGGTGTAGCTTCCGTCGTTGGCCAGGGTCGCCTCGTTGATCGAGAAGAAGACGTTCGTTCCCACGCTGGGGAACTCCAGTCGTCCACCGAACGTTCCGCTCAGGAATTGCGTCTGGCGATCGTACAGGAGACTGCCGAAGACCTGCCGCACCAGGAGGTCATCCCCCGACAACACAAAATCCTGGGGCACAAATTGCGGCCGCAGCGCCACAAAGGACTGCGCAATACGATCCGCGCTCCGCACTGACGCCGATGCCGCGCTCAAAAAGGCCCCCGCCAGCGTGGTCGCCGCAGCGCCCACTCGACGGTTGCTCGCTTGAACCAGGCGCCGACTGAAGTCCGCCAGTTCCCACCAGGCCTTCTGCGCCTCGGCCACCGCGGTGAATTCAACGGTCAGCCTGGGCAGGGTGATGGTTTGGATGTGGGCCGCTTCCGGCGCCAACCCGAGGTTCTCCAACGTCTCCGCCAGTTCCACCAGATCCCGAAGCATCCCGACTCCGTCCCGCATCCGATCCCGAGGCCATGTCTCGAGCGCCAACCGATCCAGCCCTTCCAATCGAACCTGAAGATCGCGTCGCAAGGGTGCCAGCAGGTCCGCTTCCAGATTGAAGTTGAACTGCACCTTCATCCGCGAAAGCGCCGCGTACGCCGGAAAGTAACGCTCATCGGCGCGGTCCAATCGTCGATTCGACCCTTCCCGAGCCCGTTCCTCAAGCACCCGGCGGGCCAACCGTTCCAGACTCGCCGTCTCCCTCGTCAAATCGAACGGCCCCGAGGTGCAGTCGGAGTAGCGAACCACACCCGGCCAATCGAAGTTGCCCAGGCGCTGCGCCGACGCCAGTTCTCCCAGTTGCCGCATGTACTGGAGTCGATCCAGGAACGTCAGGCCCGGTTGCTCGCACAACTCGCGGAGCAGAAGCGACCGCTGTCGCCCGGCCAAGGTGCCCACCGCCCCTCGTATGATCGCGAGCTCGGATCCATCGTCGTCGATGCCGGAGCCCAGCAGATCCGCCGAGTAGCCCAGAAGATCCTTGGCATGGTTGTCGAGGATCTGGAGCGGAATGGCTTCGAAACGCGCGATGTCCGCCACCGCGCCCGTCCCCGGATTGAGGCCCAGGTTCACAAAGAGATTGGTCCGACCCGTTCGCAGAAACCTGTCGACTTCGGCGAACACCACGCCGTCGTCCTCGATTCCGAGCAGTTGTTCGGTGCCGACGTGCTTGAAGGCGAGTCGGGCCGCCTGTCGCAGTGTCGGCAAATCCCTTCGGGATTGGGAGCTTGCCAGAATCTCCAGCGTGTTCGTCCGTCCGCGGCCCACGGCGGCACGCATCTCGGGCGTATCCACCAGCACCTGGGCATTGCCCAGCGACTGCGAACGCCCCATCCGGTCCAGCGCCCGTGCCAGATCGTTCATCGCCCCATTGTAGTCCTCGTACCGCTGAAGGTCGGTGGCGCGCGCATCCAGTTCACCCAGCTTGGCCGCCAACGCCTCTTCCAGTGTGCCCGCCCCGTCGGCCATGGCCTTCAGTGTGGCGCGAACCGCTCCATAGGCGGCTTCGTGCGTCACTTGTCTCCCCTGCTCCGCTGCGGCCAGCACCGAGTTCGCGAACGCCGCGACCGCATCAAATTCCAGGGTCACTGACGGAGCCCGGAACTCGGGCCGTGTCCCTGCCGGGTCCAGTTCGAGGGGCGCGGTCAGCGGCGCCAGGGATTCAAAGCTCGCGTTCAGACGCTGATAATACTCGGTGAGCGTCGTCAGAACTTCCCGGCTGAACGCGCCCGTTCCCGGCAGTGTCGGCTTTAACACCGTGATCTTATCCACCAGGTCGAGCTTCAATCCGCCAGCCTCCAGGCCGAAGGTGTAGACCGGATCTTCGAGTCCGATGAACCCGCCGAAATGCATGCCGTTCGTCAGGTCCAACCGAAGGCCGCCCGAAAGCCGAAGGCCCTCCCCCTCCCGAAAACTCACGTGCAACGGTCGTCGTGCCGGAATCGAAAGCAACCCGATCGGATTCTCCGCCGGCACCTGCACATTGCCGAAGGCGGTGATGTCGAAGTCGCCGTTGTTCGCCACCGTCGCATTCCGGATTTCCAGTGCCCCCGAGATCGCCGGCAGTTCGAGGCGTCCGCCAAAACTCCCGCTCAGGAATTCCGTCGAACGATCATAAAAGACGCTTCCGAATCCCTTCCGCACCACCAGGGCGCCCGGCAACCGCAATTCCACCGGCTCGAACTGGGGCCGAAGCGCCACAAACGCCTGGGACACCCGGTCCGCCGCCCGCACGGTCGCGGTCGCCGACGACAGCATCGCCCCGGCCAGGATCGTGACGTTGGTGCCAATCCGACGTTCCACGCCCTGGATCAGCCGCCGGCTGAAGTCGGTCATTTCCCACCAAGCGCGCTGGGCTTCTGCCGCGCCGGTGAATTGCACGGTCAGGTTGGGCAGCACCACGTCTCGCACCCGCGCGACTTCCGGCGTCATGGCCAGGCTTTCCAGCACTTCGGCCAGATCCGCCAGTGTGTCCAAAAGGGCCACGCCGTCACGCAGGCGATCCCGCGGCCACGCTTCGAGTGCCACGGTGTCGAGGCGCTGCAACTGCGCCCGCAACTCGCGCTGGATCGGTCCCACCACATCGGCGTCGAGGTTAAAATTGAAGCGCACCTTCACCCTCGCGAGGGTCGTGTAGAAGGGATCGATCCCGCCACGAACCCGGTCGGCCGTCAGACGCTGCGCATCCAATTCACGCTCCCGCGCCACCCGCTGGAGGCCCGTCCAGATCTGGGCGTACTCCGATTCCAGTTGGAACGGACCTGTCGTGCATCCGAAGCGCATCACCTGAGCCGGCCAATGAAACACATCCAGCTGTTCAACCGCATTCAGGCCATCGAGCAATTGGAGCAACTGTTGGCGCTCGAGGTAGTGCAGGTCGGGCTCCGTACAGAATCGCTGCAAGATCAGCGTCCGCTGACGGTTCGCCAGGGTCTGCGCCGCGGACCGCACCAGGACCAGCGCGTCGCTTCCCCGATTCTCATCGCCAGCGAGCGAAACCGCCGCGCTCAGCCCGAAGAGTTCTCGCGCCAGGTTGTCGAGCACGTGAAGCGGCATGGCCTCAAAAACCGCCGGGGCCGCCACCGCACCGTTGGTCGGATTCAATCCCAGGCTGGCCAGGTGATTCGACAGACCCGCTTGAACGAACCCGGCGAGTTTGGGCAGCACCGTGTTGGCGCCATCCACCCCCAGCAACTGTTCCGCCGCCGCCAAATCGTCCGCCAAGGCGAATACCTCACGGAGCGTTCGCAGATCTCTCGCTGATGCCGGGCTCTCCAGCAGGGCCAGCGTGTTCGTGCGCGAAACATCCAGCGTCTCCTTCAGCTCGGCTGAGTTCACCAGATCGGATCGCCGACCGATCGAGGCCTCGAACCCCGCCTGGTTCACCACCTTGCCAAGTTTCTTCAAGGTCGCATGCGCGCGACGCGTCCGCTCGAGGTCCGTCGCCCGGAGGTCCAGATCCCCGGCCAGTCGGCCCAGATCGGCTTCCGCGGATCTCACCCCGCGCGCCACATCCCGCAGCAGCTCCCGGATGGAGCCGAACACGGCTTCGTGCGAAGCCGCAGATGCGGTGGCAAGTCGCGCCTGGGCGCTGTTGATGAAGGTTTCGAGTCCGTCGAGCGGCACCGTGAGGACCGGATCCCGAAATTCCGGCGGCACTCCCGGCTCACCCACTTCCACGGGTTGCCCAAGTCCCGACAAACTTTCGAAGCTGCGGTTCAGACTCCCCAGGTATTCGCCAAAGACCGTCGCCACCTCCTTCGTGAAAACCCCCGCCCCAGGCAGGCTCGGCTTCACGAACACAATCCGGTCCAGCAACTCCAGGTTCAGGCCATCCGCTGCAAAACCCATGGTGTACACGGGATCTTCGAAACCCAGGAAACCTTCGAAGCGCATGCCGTTGTCCAAATCCAGCCGCATCGCACCCGCAAACCGCGGAACATCCCCCTCGCGGAGCCGGATAGAGAGGGGTCGTCGCGCCGGAATGCTGAGTGTTCCTGCTGGCCGCGCCACGGGCACCCTCAACGAACCAAACGCATTCAAGTCAAAGGCACCGCCACTCGAGATCGATGCATTCTGGACGGACAGATACCCGCCGAACTTCGGCAACGCGATCTGGCCCCGGAACCTCCCGGAGAACTGACGCGTCAGGCGATGATAGCTCGCCGCTCCCGCCACGCCGTCCACTTGGATCTCCCCCGGCAACACCATGTCGGCAATACTCAAGGCGCTTCCCGACGTCTGAATCTGCAAGCGCGCCACCTCCCGCGACGTCGACAACACCCGCGCTGCTTGTTCCAGGTTCGCCCGCCGCCCCAGCGAATCGCTCACCAATCCCAAGCGATCGGCTTCGGCCAACAGCCGTTGCACCGCCGCTCCCGCTTCCGACCAACCCCGTTGTGACAGGATCAAATCGCTCAGCCGTCCCACCACCCGCGGCATACGCTGCGTTTCCCAATCTTCCGACGCGGTCAACCCAAAGCGGGCTCCCAACTCGGAATGCAGCATCCCCGCCTCCAACAAGAGCATCAGATCCGCCAGGCTCGTCTCCGACGCCAACGCCACCGAACCGGTCGATGCCACCAACGCCGCTTCCAAACCGTCGTAGGCCCGCTGAAACGGTGCCGACGCGAACGTCACCCCCGCGGGCATTTCCCGCAGCACCCGCAGCAACGCCCGAATCTCGGCCGAAAGATTGCGAAATGTTCGCTCCCCCAGCGGCTTGTTCAGATCAAGTTGCAGCAGCGTGTTCAACCGCTGCCCGTATCCCCCCAGATCCCCGACGTCCGGCAGTAGCGCATTCACCGCGGCATTGTCCGGGAAGATCGCCAACTCCCGGGCGGCCACCACGTCGACGATGTCCTGAACGGCCAGCAAGAACCCCGGGTAGTCCCCGGTCTGCTCCGCTTGTACCACCGCCGCATTGGCCACTTCGAAGAGCCTGGCCGCGAGTTGGGAAAGCGCCTCGTCGATGGGTGTCGACGCCGCCAGTTCAACACCCAGCAATTGCACCGCCGCCAGGAAGTCCACCAGTTGTCGCACCCGTTCCGCCGCGACGAAACGGTTCATGCCGAGAATCACCGGGTTTCCGAACGGCGTGAACTGTCCCGCAACCACACCCAACGCAGTCGCCTGACGGCCGGCAAACCGCTGGAGCAACGCCGGCATCGCGGTGGACACCAGGCGCCCCACCGGCCGGTTCAAGGTCTGCCGCAACGCCTCGGTGTCGGCGATCGCCCGTACCGCACGGGTCAAGGACTCAAAACTCAGCGTGGCATCGGGATCTTCAGCGCGCGCCAGCGCCGCCGCTTCGGCTTCCGCGAGGGCCGCATCGAGTTCGGCCTGCGATGCCGCCGTGGCCGTCGCAACGTTCGCCGCCAAAGCCGCCCGCGCCCGCATCAAGGCCAGACGATGCACGGCGGCTGTGTCCAAATCGTGGGCGCTCGACGCCGATTGACCCGTTTGCCGGGCAACGTCCCGGATCAAATCAAGCGGTAACCGCTGGGCCGTCCCCGCCAGCGCAGTGAAGGTCCAGGCTTCCAACACACTCGACAGCGCCTCGAACGGCGCCGGAGGCATCGCCGGAAGAATCGCGGCGCCTGCAACGTTTCCCGAACCGACCATGGCCGCGACCGAACCGTTGAATCGATGATAGGCCTGAGCCAAAGCATTCAGACAACGGGTGGCCTCGGCCAGTTGGGCGGGAGTGGTGGCCGCCGGCAGACACACCCCAGGATTCGCGGGCAGCAAGTCCACCAGTCCCGCCAGAGCCTGCAACCGCACCCGGTCGGCGGAGAAATGTAGGCGGTAGTGCGGTTCATTCAGGTTCAGGTCCACCCGCGCGTAGCCACCATTCGGAAATTGCACTTCCGCCGGCCCCACCAGAGAAACCGCACCATCCGGCCGAAGGGTCAACCACAGCGGATTCGCCGCCCCAGCCTTGAGCGTCAGCGGGCTGTTCGAATTGTCCGGCAGGGAAAACTCCCCGTGAAAGGGCAGGCGCATACCCAACTCACGCGTGAAATCGATCACCAGGTCCGGGTACCCCCCGGAAGTCCCCGGCAGCGGCAGTCCCGTCGAAACGAACGAAAAACGCGCCGCCCGAATGCCCCCGTCATCGACCACGCCCGCCCGCCAGATCAGTGGAAACCGCGTGAACACCGTGACCGCCACGCCCTCCGCGGGATTTCGGTCAAAGATCCCGAACACATCCGCCAACGACACCGGCCCCACGCGCAGCCGCTTGAGCGCCCCACCGGTCTTGGACAACGGACGATCCAGTTGGATCGGGTAGGCACCGCCGAATCCCGCCACGACGTCGGTGAATTCCAACGACTGACCGTTCGCCTCGGTGATCAATCGTACCCCTTGCGGAAAACGAACGAAGAAACCGGGCCCCTGCCCCAGCAGGTTCCGCCCGCCCGGACGGTATTCCACTGGTCCCCACTGCCCAACTGCCACGGCCTGCACAATCCCGCCCTCGATCGGCAGTCCGTTCGCCCCCAGCGGCAGAAAATGATCCGGATCCACCAAACCCAACGGGAACACCGACGAATGCGCCACGTTGCCAAGGCCGTCCACCGCGCGCGCCACCAGAAACCGTGCACCCAATTCCCGCACGTTCAGGGGAAGACGAAAGGTCCAAGCCGATCCCTCGCCCGGTTCAGCGTCGCCCAATTCCACCGAGCCATTCAAAAACACCACCCGCGTCACGCCACTCGGATCAGACGCCTGCACCGTCAAGGTGGCTCCCGGACGTCCATCCACCGGTGCAAAGCGGGCAGCGATCGCCGACAACTCGGGCCCTTCCACATCGCGTCCCGTCTCCTGAAGCAATGCCACCCGGTAGAATCCTTTCGGACTGACTACCCCTGTGGAATCCGCCGCCGTTGTCACGGCCCCCTCCGCCCGGACGGTCGCCACATCGAGCCAACCGACGATCCCACCCGGCTCCAGCCGCACTCCATCCCAGCGCTGCAACCGGTACAGGCGGCCCAGCTGACTCGCCCAGGTGATCCGCCAACCGGACCGCAAGTCATACTGCGGCGCCTCCAGAATTCGAAAACCTTCCCTATCCTCCGGCCCCACGAATCCCACCGGTCCTTGACCGACCAGCGCCACCGGGGTCACCCGCTCGACCCCAGCACCTCGGGAGTCATCACCGATCGCCCCCACCGCATCGGCAAGCCACATTTCCGTGGATCGTTGAGACGACCGTCCCCAGCTCAGCACCAGCACCACCAGAACCCACGGCCAAACACGCGAAATGCAGGGTAGAACAGCGTGACGTCGAATCATGATGGGTCGCCCCCGGAGCCTCCGCCCCGAATTGCTCGGACACCGAAGACCAATCGCAACACCCGGAGCAAGCCCGAATCATCACCCAGACCTCAATTTCCTCGGAGCCGGTAAAACTTCTTCGCTCCCCCGACGGCTTCACTCCACTGGTTGCCCACCGGCTGCGGCGTCACCGGACTCCACACACTCAAGTCCGTGCTCCATTCCAGGACCTACCCATGGGACTCCGCCGGCCACACGAGATGGATCCGGCCTTCCTGCACGCTGACCACCGCGATCTCGACTTCAGGCGCCGGAGTGTCCGTCGGGCGACTCCCGGCATCGCGGGGGTCCGTGCCCCGGCGATACTCCGCCAGTGCGTTCGCGCCGTCTCCATCGGTGTCGGTGTCGGTGTTGGGATCCTCGATGCTGAACACCTGTTCCCACGCGTCGCTCAGTCCGTCGCCGTCGGCATTCACCGTCACCGCCGACACCGGCGACGGCAGTCGATCGAACGTATACCGGGCAGTTCCCATGATGGACCTCTCTCCCGTCGCAAGGTCCCGGGAGTAGGCGATGATCGTGTCAGGGGCGATCAGCTCAGGCGGTTGTGCCGAATCGTACACCCGCCAAGCATCACCCCCGCCAGGCGATAGCGAACCACCTCGCCGGCCGCCGAAGCCCGCTAGGCCCAAGGCCTCCCCTTCGCATCGGTCGTGGTGGTGCCCGCCGTGTATAGCGCGTCCGGAATGGGCTGGGCCCTCAACCGAGGCACGGCGCCGAGTCCGAAACCGAGGAAGACTAGGGAAAGGAGCGTTTTCATGAACGACCGATCAAAATTCAATGTCGAGCCCAGGGTCCCCGCCGCCGATCGTCCAAATATGGCCGAACCAGGTCGGGCACCGGGTCCGCCGACCGCGTCGACGGCTGCATCCTCGATGGTCAAAACCGCGTGGGCGGGCGCGGACCATGCGAACCAGACCGCCAGAATCAGGCGGTGAAAAAAGTGCTGAAAGGCGCGCACACCCCTTCCTCACCGATTCCAACGCTCCGGATTACAGAAAAACCGAACCATGATTGTCAGGCCTCTGGAGGCGGCCTAGCGTGCATCCGTCGTTCCCATGTGCCACGCCGGCTCGCGGATCGGAAGCCGATCGATCGATTCGGATGCATGGGGCAAGCCCCGTGATGAATCCACCAAGGGAGGCAGAAGCCATCGACGTGCATGCATCCACGAACAGCGGCCCCGAAGCACCGTCCTACCGGTATCGAGCCTTTATCTCGTACAGCACGGCTGCCGATGGCGGTCTGGCACCGGCGCTGCAATCCGGACTCCAGCGCTTTGCCAAACCCTGGTACTGGATTCGGGCCATCCGGGTGTTCCGCGACCAGACAGGACTTGGCGTCACACCGTCCCTCTGGGGTTCCATCGACAAGGCTCTCCGAGCCTCCGATTACTTCATCCTTCTCGCGTCACCGGGTTCCGCCGATTCGAAATGGGTCGAACAGGAAGTGGACTGGTGGCTGCAAAACCGTTCCGCCGACCACCTGCTGCTGGTGCGCACCGAGGGTGAGATTGTCTGGGACAACGCCACTCAGGATTTTGACTGGGACCGGACGACGGCGCTGCCCCGGAGGCTGGCGAGGGCATTCGTCCATGAACCCCGATTCCTGGATCTGGGCTGGGCCCGGGCAAAGTCCGAACTTTCACTGCACCATCCCACTTTCGCCGACGCCGTTGCCCGCCTGGCGTCCACCCTGCGTGGGCTGCCTCTGGACGAGTTGATCGGTGAGGACATCCGGCAGCACCGGAAGACGGTACGCATGCTGTGTGTGGCGGGCGTGGCGCTGGGCATGGTGTCGATCGTCGCCTTGATCGCCGCAGTTCAAGGGAATCGAGCCTGGCGCACATCCACGCGACTGGTCGCCCACGAAAAAGACGCCTCCGATCGTGAGGTCCGCTTGAGCTTGTCCCGACAACTCGCCACGACGTCCTTGAACCAGCTGTCGGCGGACCGGGATGTCAGCATCCTCCTGGCCTCGGAAGCGGTCCGCCTCCACCCGACTCCTGAAGCCGAAAGCGCCTTGCGCCGGTCCCTCACCGAAGACCTGAACCCGACTCTCGTCCTTCACGGGCACCGCGAGAGGGAATGCTACGCCCGGTTCAGCCCCGATGGCACCCAGGTCCTGACCTGGGGCGATGAAACCGCCCAGCTCCTGGACGCATTCACAGGGAAGCTGCAGAGGGAGTTCCTAGGCCATACCAACGACATTCTCGATGCCGTTTTCCGAACCGATGGACGCGTCGTCAGCACCGCCAGCGCCGACGACTCCGTACGCCTCTGGGACGTTGTCACCGGGCACGAGGAACGGCGATGGCAACATCCTGGGGCGATGTCCGCTCGGTTTGGAACCGATGGATCACGACTGCTTTCCCTTAGTGCCGGCGGAGGTGCCCTGCTTTGGGACGTGGCCACCCGCACCCACATCGCGGAGATGACCACGATCGAACCGCTTTACTTCAGCGAACCCCTCGCGTCCTTCCATCCGGATGGCAGCCGAATCGCGCTCTGCGGCGCCCGGGACCCGATCGTGATCGACGCCACAACCGGCACGATCGTCCTGGAACTGAAGGGACATGCCCGGCAAGCCCGCAGCATCCAATTCAGCCCGGACGGCAACCTACTGGTCACCTCCAGCGGAGATTCCACCGCCCGCATCTGGCGGGTGGCGACCGGGCAGTGCGAACAAACCTTGAATCATCCCATCGGGGACTCGGAGCTCCAGGAAGCCCGGTTCAGCCCCGACGGCGCCTGGGTCGCCACCCGCGATAATCGGGCCACCCTCGTGCTGTGGAATGCGGCCAGCGGCCAGAAGGTCGCCCATTTGGAGAGCGCCGACGGGCCCGGCTCTCCCCTGCTGTTCCGCTTCAGTCCCAATGGAAAATGCCTGCTCACCGCCACCTTCCACTCCTCCACGGCGGAGGTTTGGGAAACCGCGACCGGAAGTCGCCTGGGCCGCCTGATGGGAAATGAAGGGGAGATTCGCACCTTGAGTTTCAGTCCCACATCCACTCGCGCGGTGGTGGGCAGCATTTTTGCCCCGGCCCGCCTCTACGACTGCCGCGTTTGCGGCTCCGTGGACGATCTCCTCGTGGCCGCCCGACAACGGGTTCCGCGCGAACTGACCCCCGAAGAAAGGCAGCAGTATCAGGCCCCGCCCACCCGCGAATGATCGCTATCGAGATTGGGGCATCGTTGCCGATGATGAGCGGTTCAAAAACGTGGTTGCGGGTCGACTCGTCCATTCCGCAGCCCATGTCGGACACTCTGAGCTGCAGGTAAGTCCCGGGCTGAAGATCGGTCAGCGTGTCGCGGTCCTCGGACGAGAGGACCCTGTGGCTGGTGATCAGACCGAAATCGCCCCCCGCTGGCATGGCATCCCGTGCGTTGGCCGCAAGGTTCGGAATCGCCCGCTCAAGTGCCGTGCGATCCGCTCGGATGGGCTGAACGGCGGGGTCCAGATGGATCGTGATCCGGATGTTCTCGGGCAGAAGCCGGCGTAACAGGCCTTCGATGCCTCTGAGCACCTCATCCAGGTTGAACACGGATACTTGAAGCAACTGCCGGCGACTTAACGCCAGCAGCTTCTGGGTCAGATCGGCCGCCTTCCGACCGGCGAGGGAGATCTGCTCGGCGGCATAGCGGCTTCGATCGTCGGCACGTCCCGGTTCCTGCAGCAAATCGGCGTACCCAAGAATGATGGTAAGCAGGTCGACAGCAGGTCCGGCGCGGCGATGGCCGGTGCGACAAAAACCGTCTCGACTCCCCGTCGCCCTGAGCAGCCCTTCCACGGCGCTTGCCGACGCTGCCGTCGCCGCCGTGCGCGAATGGCAGTTTGCCGCACCCCGGGTCCATGACGAACCCGCCTCGGTACGCGTCCGCTGGAGTTTCTCATTCCCCAGGGCGAACTCCTAAAAAGGCCTGGCCCCGAGCCGTCCGGTGGAAGTGGGCGGGGGCCTGGTACCCCGGCAGTGGCCCCTGCTCACCGCCCGCGCGTCCGACCCGTGGTGCGAGTCGACGCACTCGGGTGCAGGCGGTACCGTCCCTCCCTTCGCATGGATTTACGTCTCACCGGAAACGCCGTCAGGATATTGCGCCACTTATGGGTGTTGCCTGGAATGGGTACCCTCCTTTGGCGGGTATTCCGACGCGACCTGGGCATCGACCACCTCCGTGACCTCGCAATCCGAGATCTCCCAAGACCCGAAGCCGAGCCACGACCGATCCAGGCCAGAATCCACGGCTGGAGGTCCTCCGGATTCCGCCCTCCCTCGGTGACAGGCCAACGCTCCACGGGCAGCGGGCTTCGCGCTTGGTTCGCCTCCGGGGGCTCCCCTCTCGCCAGGCTCGAACAAGTACTCGCCGCCCACGCGGACTTAGGGAACCGCAGCCCCTACATTCATCTCCTCGAAGCCCGCGCCCGCGCTCAGGCCAAAGCGGCCGAGGCCCGCTGGCGGACAGGCCAGACCCTCGGCCCCCTGGATGGCCTCCTCGTGCCCATCAAGGATCATTTTGGCGTTCGTGGGGAACCGACCTGGGGCGGCACCCGTTACCTGGGGCGGGAGGTTTCAACCACCGACGCCTGGGTGGTGGAACGTCTCGACGCCGCCGGAGCCGTCCTCGTGGCCACCACCCACGCGACAGAGTGTGGCATCAACGCGTCGGGCGTGCTCGAGCACCGTCCCGGCCCACGGAACGCCTACGCTATGGACCGCGCCCCTGGCGGTTCTTCCACTGGAAGCGGGGTCAGCGTCGCGCTCGGCTGGTCACCCTCCGCGGTCGGGTCCGACGGCGGAGGGTCCATTCGCATCCCGGCGTCCTGGAACGGGGTTTTCGGACTCAAACCCACTTACCAGCGGGTGAGCAGCCGGGGCGACCGCTGGAGCGGCACGTCCATGGGGCACATCGGTCCCATCGGGCAGTCCACCGCAGACCTCGCCGAACTGCTCGCCACCATCTCCGGCGTGGATCCCACGGATCCCCTGACCGCCTACGCTCCGGACCTCCACCAACCCGCCCCCTGGTTTGACGCGCTCGGTCGCGGCGTGCGTGGTGCCCGCCTGGGAGTCATAAGAACCGAACTCGAGGCCGCCGATCCCGAGGTGGCCAGGCTTGTCGAGGGGGCCCTCAAGGCCCTGGTTTCGGAGGGTGCCGAGATTGTGGACGTGGATCTGCCATTGGCCACCGGAGCCGGGGGCATCGGTTGCCTCGTGATCGGAACGGAAGTCGCCAAGCTTCTTGCGGGGGAATATGCCGCTCACTCGTCGGAGTTCGGGGACGAGCTGGCTGTGTTTCTCCATGCCATGAGAAAGGTTTCCCCGGAGGATTCCCAGCTCGCCTATGCCTGCCGGACATCCCTCCGGACTCAAGCCGCCTCAGTGTTTCAGAAAGTCGACCTGCTGGTCCTGCCCGCTAACGTCCGCCCCGCCCCGTCCTATGGACCCGACGAGGACTGCAAGGCCATTCTCCATGCGTCGGCTTCCGCGGTCGCCACACGATTCCACTTCCTCGCCAACCTCACCGGTCTGCCCGCCGGCACCCTCCCCCTTGGCATGGTGGATGGCCTGCCCGTGGGACTTCAGGTCGTCGGCGACGCATGGGACGAAGCCTCCGTTTTCGCTGTCATGGCCCACGCCGAGCGCATGGGCCTCACCGATGCCGTCCCGCGTCCACCCAAGTTCCTCGCCGTCTCCCCCAGCCCCTGAGCTCGAAGCATCGTTCTGCACACAGCCCATCGACGTCACGTAACGCTGCAGGTTATGGGAGTCCATGGCGTACGATCCCAACCCCACGGCATCCGCCACGATCCGGATCCGACGGGCATAGTCCCGTTGCGCCGCCCGGGCCCCAGTGGCGTCATGGGCCGCCCGGATTCGCAGCGAAGTTACGCTAACCTCGACCTCTCCACGCTTATTGATTGGGTGAAGCGGAAAGTGTGAGTGGTGTGGTGCGGCTGAGTTCGCCAACGGGCGAACCGACGGAGTTGTTCCTCGCGGATCCTCGACGGATCCGTTGCCCGCCCCTCCACCTGACCGTCGGAACACATGAACACCAACACTGTAATTGATCGTTCGATCCTGAAATCACTCGTTGCCCTGGGCGCCCTGAGCTGGAGCTGCTTCGAGGCGGGAGCCATCTCCAATCATACATGGGCAGGCAATGGCCCCGACGCCAGGTGGAGCAGGCCTGGCAACTGGGTGAACAACTCCCCGCCACCAGCGAACAGCCACGTGAACCTCTTCTTTCCGGCCAGCAAGCCGAAGAAGGCGAGCGTCAACGACGTCCCCGGACTGACGGTTCATACCCTTGAGGTCGACGACTTTGGCATGTCGTTCAGTGGCCCTGGCCTGGTGGACACACTCAAACTGGACGGCACGGTGCGATTGGAGACCGCTTCATTGATCTTCCTGCAAAGTCTGCACCTCAACCTCACGGGGAACACCACCGTGGAACTGGGGTCGGCCCTCGTGGGCCTTGAAACCTGGTCCGAGTCCAGCATCACCTTCCAATCGAAGATCATGGGGGTCGGATCGCTCACCGTGGAAGGGGACGCCACCGTACCTAAGGACAGGGCGGGCGATGCCCATTTCGTAGCTCGCGCCAACAACACCTACCAGGGCGCGACGGTCTTCGAGAAGGGTGTCCAAGTCCGGTTGGTCAACTATGCCGTCATTGCGGCACCCGCTCCCTGGTATTTCTGGCAAGTGGGCGACGTTTCGGTTCCCACCGACCTGACCATTGCAACAGAGGCCGATTCACCACCGATCAACTCTACATGACCAAGGCCGCAGGCTACATTCCTCCGAACAATGCCATCTTCAAAATCATCGAGAACAACGGGTTTGATGCCGCAACCGAACCGTTCTTCGGCTGGAACGAAGGCGATGGCCTCACCCTCGGTGGAAAACCGTTCCACCTTTCCTACGTCGGAGGAAACGGGAATGACCTGACGGTGGAGAATCCCTGACCAACTAGCGTTCGTTTCCAGGAGCATTGGATTCGATCCGAAAACATTAAGGCAGCCCGGGTTCAATGCCCGAGCTGCCTTCGTTTCGTCAGAGTTCGCGGAGCTCACTCACCGGGTGAGCCCAACACTCTTTCCCAACACTGTCCCTTGGATACGGGCTCGTTGCGTCTGAATGGCAGATTCAAGAGCCGTTTCCGGGCTCACAGCTTCCACCCTGCGCGGTACGGCGGATTCACGTGGGCATTCGCGCCTTCGTGGTTCGTGAATCGCATCGGGGCGTCGTCCCAACGCAGCGTCTCGCCAGGGAACCGAAGCGCAATCAGTCCGAGCAACCCCACCTGGGTGAGCGCCCCGCCGTAATCGAAATCAGAACCTGCCTTGCGCCCCGTTCGGATCGCCTCCGCCCAGTCCCACACATGCCCTTTGACGCGCGGAATCTTCTCCGCCGGCGCCTTCTTCCCGGCGTGTTCTTCCATCAGATTCTCCGGAAAGAGGACGCAATTCCCGCCGCCGTGCGAGCCATGGACGATCATGGCCTTGTCGCCATGGATGATCGCGCCGGTACCCGGGACTTGTTGATCCGGACCGAAGGCCGCTGGCCGCGGAATCCGGGTCCGGCCGTCGTGCCAGACCAGTTTCACCGCACCTCGAGCCCCTTTGGCCGGGAACTCGAAGGTGACTTTCGCTCCCGGCGGATAGGTCAGCCCATGGAGGGCGAGATCATAGTCGGTGACCTCCGCATGAACACTCGTCGGCGCTCCCAGATCGAGTGCCCAGAAGCTCGGGTCGACCACGTGACAGATCCAGTCGCCGATCGTGCCGCCGCCGTACGTCAGCCAGCCCCGCCAATTCCAGGGCACCCAGAGGGGAGAGTAGGGCTTAAACTCGGCCGGCCCCACCCAGAGGTCGTAGTCAAGGCCCTGGGGGATGTCATGTTTTTCCGCGAGCTTCGGCAGGTTCGGGATCTGGCAGTAAACGTTTGGAAACGCATCGCAGGCCGCATGGACGGTGTGGACGTTTCCAATGACGCCCGCCCAAATCCATTCGCAGACGCGCCGGATGGAGTCGCTGGAATGCCCCTGGTTACCCACCTGGGTCACCACCTTGTGTTCGCGCGCGGCCGCCATGAGATGCCGGACCTCGCCGATCGTGTGCGTTAAAGGCTTCTCGCAGTACACATGCTTGCCGCGCCGCATCGCCTCCATGGCGATCACGGCGTGCGTGTGATCGGGCGTGCCGATGATCACGCCGTCCAACCCCGCCCCCATCTTGTCGAGCATCACCCGGTAGTCCGTGAACCGTCGGGCGTTGGGATACGCGGCGAACTCCTTGGCCGCGTACTTCTCATCCACGTCGCACAACGCCACGATGTTGTGCCCCAGCCCAGCGGCTTCGCTGACATCCGCCCCGCCACGGCTTCCGATCCCGATGCCGGCGAGATTCAGTTTGCCGTTGGCGGTCAAAGGCTCCGCACCGCGCGAAACCGTGCCGGGCAGGATATTGAAGAGGGCCACGCCCATTCCGGCGCGACGCAGGAATTGGCGACGATGAATCTTGGGAGACTTGATGGCGTTCATGAGGTGACGGCCCTTTCTGCGCCAACCGGTGCCGCCGATCAACCGCCATTCCGGAGCCCTTCCTTTTTCCTCAGGCATCCCAGGAAACCGATCTGATCCATCTTCTCCGTGAACGAATGTGTTCAGAGGACCTTCAAGCCGCAAAACCGGTCGAGGATGCCTCGGACAACCCGACATTCCCCTGTCCCTCCCATCCTGGTAGCCTGACCCCCCAGACGTCCCTCCATGGCCCTCAAAGCGACCATCTACAAAGCCAAGGTCAGTTTCGCCGACATCGACAACAATGTTTATGCCGACCACTCGGTGACGGTCGCCCGGCATCCGTCCGAAACCGACGAACGCATGCTCGTCCGCATGCTTGCCTTCGCGCTGAACGCCCCAGCCAGCCAGGACGAGCCCCCACTCGAATTCGCCAAGGACATGTGGGAACCCGATGAACCCAGCCTCTGGCAAAAATCCCCGACGGGACGCGTCACGCACTGGGTCGACGTCGGCCAACCCGACGAAAAACGCTTGCTCCGTGTCTCCGCCCGGGTGGACCGCATGAGCGTGTACAGTTTCGGCGCGAGCACCCCGATCTGGTGGCGGGATCTCGAGACCCGCATGACCCGTCTGCACAACCTCACGGTGTGGCAGATTCCTTCGGCCCAGAGCCAGGCCCTTGCCGCCCTGGCCGAGCGGACCATGCAGTTGCAGGTCACCGTGCAGGACGGCGCACTCTGGGTCGAGGGGGGTACTCGATCCTTCGAAGTCGCACCCATACGTCTCTGGGGTCCGGCCCAACCCTAGTCTCTCCATCGATGCCGTGCTGAGGTGATCGCCCATGCACGGGCGACCAGGCGTCTGCCGTGCACTTCCAGGTGCCAACGAGCGCCGTCAGGCGCTGTAAGACGGACCAGCAGAGCGCGGGGGTTTAGTGTTCACGGACCACTGCCGGAGGTGGAAGGTTCCGATCGCGGAACGCATGAGCGACCAAAACTTTCAATCCGATGCGGCCACCGAAACCCGGACCGATCAGGCGGGCGCGGGTCGCCGACCGATCCTCTCAGGGATCCTGCTGGCGATCAGTCTCTCACACCTGCTCAACGACACGATTCAGGCGCTGTTGCCGTCGATCTATCCGTTGTTGAAACAGAGCTACCACCTCGATTTCGGGCAAATCGGACTGATCACGCTGACGTTCCAGATGACGGCATCGCTCTTGCAACCCGTGGTGGGTTATTTTACCGACCGTCGGCCTCAGCCATTCTCGCTGGCGTGCGGGATGGGGCTCACGCTGATCGGATTGGTGGCCTTGTCGCGGGCGGATTCCTTCGTGATGATCCTCATCGCAGCGGGAGTGATTGGACTGGGCTCGTCCGTGTTCCATCCCGAAGCGTCGCGCGTCGCGCGACTGGCATCCGGCGGGCGTCATGGTTTTGCCCAATCCCTGTTTCAGGTCGGCGGCAATGCGGGTACTGCGTTGGGGCCGCTGCTGGCTGCGGCCATCGTCGTGCCGTACGGGCAGTCCAGTGTGCTCTGGTTCGCGGTCGTCGCCCTGGTGGGGATCGCGATACTCACGTCTGTCGGACGGTGGTACAAACGGACCCTGGCGGAACGAAGCACCCTTCCCGTGGGGGCAATCGCCGAGGCTGGGCCGGCAATGCCTCGGGCCAAGGTGCTGTCGGCGCTGGCCGTCCTCCTGGCGCTCATCTTCTCGAAGTACTTCTATCTGGCGTGTCTCACCAACTACTACACGTTCTACCTCATCGAACGATTTCAGGTCTCGGTGCCGCGGGCGCAGTTCTCGCTCTTCGTTTTCCTGTTCGCCGTGGCGGCCGGGACCATCATCGGCGGTCCCGTGGGTGACCGGATCGGGCGCAAGAAAGTCATCTGGACGTCCATCGCCGGCATTGCTCCTTTCACCATCGCACTGCCTTACGTGGGCTTTCAGTGGATGATTGTCCTATCGGTCCTCATTGGTGCGATCCTGGCGTCCGCCTTCTCGGCGATTCTCGTCTACGCCCAGGAATTATTCCCGGGAAGGGTCGGACTGATTTCCGGACTCTTCTTCGGGCTGGCCTTTGGCATGGCGGGAATCGGATCCGCCGTGCTCGGAGAACTGGCGGATCGGACAAGCATTGAATTCGTGTTCCGCGTCTGCGGCTTCCTGCCATTGATCGGTCTGCTCGCGGCGTTCCTTCCCAGCGAACGCAGTTCGGGAAGCGCGGGGCTCGGGTGATTGGAACGTCCAGGCCGCCGAGAACCCAGATCTCGCCTTGCGGGGCGGCGGAGGCCTGGAGCCTCGGATGGAACCTCCTCCCTCCTGGTGATCCTCCCCAACAACCCCCTGATTCGATCCTCCGAGGAGGTCGCGGGCAGGGTCATTCTGATTCATGAGCCTTCGCCTTGCGACGGGCTCCTTCGTCGGTAGTGTCCCACGTCCTCGACGACGTTCGTATAGGTTTTACCATCGTATTTTCAGCAGCCATGAATCCACGCCTGCGCCGGACCCTCGGTCGCCTGCTCACTCTGCTCTTATCCGAGCACTTGCCGGCCCAGGCCGCCAACCCGGCGACCGCAACCCGTCCCGAGGCGAGGTTCCTTGAGGTCTCTTTCCAGATCCTGGGCAAGGGCTCCGACCCGGAAACGGACCCGGACGTGGCGAACGCCGAGCAGAGCTGGACGTTCTCCCGGAACTACCATGGGGTCATCGAGGTCCGGGTCGAAAACCGCACCGTGGGTTCGCCTCCCAACGAGCAGACCGTCCTGGTGATTGTGCCCGCCATCAGCGGGGTTTCCCGGGTGTTCGGCGCGCGCTCCGATTGGGTCCAGAACGCGTACCGGACCTTCGGGGAGGGCGATTCGTACTTCGACAATACGGCGACCATGACGTGGAAGGCGCGGTCGCCGGTCGTGGGCAGGCGGGCCAACTTGAATCTGATCTTGAACCCGGAAACTCGGGTCTGGAATGGAACGATCGGTCCGGGCCTATGGGAGGACGACCTCGTCCGGGAAACGTTGATCGAAGGACAGGCGACCATCACGCCGGGTGGCGGAGGCAGTCGGAACCCCGCCGAGATCTATCCCATCCAGGGCAAGGGGAACCAAGTGTCCGGGAATCTGCAGGTCAACACCCGCTACGTCCCGTCGGAGCCGTGGCAGGATTCCCTTGCGGTGGCCGGCGAACCCGCGTTCGTTCTCGAAGGCCACTACAATGGCTACGTCGAGAAGCCGCTCATTTCCCCGACGACGTCAGGAGCGCGTGCCCAGATGATCGCCAAGTTCGGCTGGGCCCTGCTCGACCGACTCCCCGACGTCGAGTTGGTCGTGCGCAGCCCGCAGTACGAGCATTGGCGCCCGGAACTCGACATCAACCTGAAACCCGGGGCGTCGCTGGAGTTCGACGCCCGTCTCGAGAGCCCGTCCGACGACGATCTCTCACGCGTCGAGGTCGAGCAGTTCGTCTGGACCCTGACGGACACATCACGGGAACCCGGGGTGGCCCTCAACTATCCGCTCGCCGCCAAGGACACGAATCCCGACCTGCGCCTCGTGGGAATTCCGACCGAGGACGCGGACGGCCAGCGCGCGGTGGAGAAGAATCCCGATCGCAAGGTCACGCGGGTCAAGGCGGAGTCGCATGATTGGGGCGGGTGGTCCACGCTTCGAGTCGAGGCGCATCTGAAGGACGGACGGATCTTGCACGGTCGCCTCGAAGGTGCCGGTGACGCTAGTGGCGACCAGGACATCCGGATTCCGAACCGGGACGAGAACAGCCGGATCGCCCGGGTCTGGCTCGAGAAGATGGGCGTCGCCGGACAGTTGGACACGGACGACCTGGATGCCGAGCCGAAGGGCAGGCCAGGCGCGGACGGCGACGGCTTGTCGTTATACGAGGAGTACCGTGGCTTCTACGCGGAAGGTCGGCACTTGCAGACGAATCCGAAGCGGAAGGACCTCTTCATCCGGAACAACGCCGACGCCGAGCCACTCAGCGAGAGCGCCATCTCCCGCTTCCAGTCGATCAGCGGATTGGACGTTCACTTGTGCAACGAGCTCGAGTACGATCCTTTCCGAAACTTCACGATCAACCAGAACCGCAGTGCAGGCCCGACCAAGGGCAGTCAGGCTGGCCTCTGGCTGTTCCCCTCGGACAGCCCGACACGGCCCAATGATTACCTCCCTTCAGGCACCCGGCCGAGGGACCATCGGCGCATCCGGGTGCCCGGCGCGCCGGAGGGGCTGGGGTCGACCGTGAACTTGAATGCCGCGCTCGAGCACGTCGTCGTCCAAGCCCTCTTTCAATCGGTCGCAGTGGATCGGCCCGGCCCGGGCGATAGGGTTCGCCTTTTTGAACTTCTCATCCCGTCGACCGGAAGTTCCGATCCAGCCCAGTTCCGGATCATCCCGACCTTCACCCCGGTGGTCGTCCTTGATGCTGCCGGTCGCGATCTGGCGGCCCTTTGGAGCAGCCGCCTCAGCAGTCACCGGGATCGGGCGTCGAAACGGGGACCCGTCGGGTTGTCGCCAGCGGACCGCGCACGATTTGCGAATCTCGAGCGTGGCTCACTCACGACATTCCATTGGCTGGTGGGAGAAAAGCGCGGGGCCCACTCGGGACCCGTCGATTGCGTCATGCGCGACTGGTTCGCCGACGTGTACCAGAGCGCAACCACGTCCGCGGACGGCCTGCCGATCTACCGGTTCGTGGACCGATCTCGCGGCGGCGAAAAACCCGGCCCCCGACTCGGCACCACCCGCGAGGGCACCGGTATCAACGCGCCGACGGCCACTCCGGAATCGCGGTACGGAGACGGCTCTGGGGTGGCGGCGAACCGCCAAATGGTGATCAGCGACAGCCTTCCGTAAACGGAAACCCCGCACCCGACCACCCGTGAATCCCATAATCCTCCGTTTGCTTCCACTCCTGGGCGTCCTGGCCTCGGCCCTGCCCGCGCGAGGAGCCTCGTTCGCCCCCGGTGACCCGGTGATCAGCCTCCAACGTGTGGAGGCTGATTCAACCCGTTGGTCTCCGCGGGTAAGCCTCGTTCTCCGGGTGCGGATCCTTCATCCACTGGCGCGCGGTGAATCGACCACCGATCCCTGGATCCTGGCGCCGTCAGGCGGCTGGACGACCGCACTGAGGCTGGTCGCGCGGGACGCGGCGGGTACGCCGGTCGACTGGCCCTTCACCCGACTCGCCGTCGGGGAGACCGAACCGGCGCAATGCCTACCGTCCTCACACCTGGCGGCGACCTTCGTGCTCGACCCGTCCGCCACCGGACTGGCCGTTCCGGTGGGGGAGTACTCGGTCCAGGCGCAGCTCTCCGCGGCCGACGGGGCGGGTTGGCGCGGCCGGGTGGAATCCGACGCGATATCCATCAGCGTACCGGGTGCGGTGAAACCCCAACTCGAAGTCTCGCCAGTTCTGGATGGCTCGCTCGTGGCGGGGTGGCCGTGGGGCGTGCGGGTCAAGGTGGGCAATCCTTTCAATACCACGCGTTCACCGGTGCCCCTTCCCGGCGGCCTGGGCGGATGGGTCTCCAACCTCGTCATCTCGGTGCAGGATGCCGCCGGCCGGGAAGTGGCCTGGCCTTGGTTGCGTCCCATCCTCCCGGCCACCGACCGCACCTCGCTCGACGCCGGTGAATCGCTTGACTTGGCTCTCTTCCGTCTCCCAGCGAACCAGACGACGGAGTTCGTCCCGGGCACCTACACGATCCGGGTCAGCCTGAGCCGGGTGGCCACCCCGACCGACGGCGGTGCCTGGACCGGCACAATCGAATCGATGCCGCTCAGCGTGGGGGTCGAGCCTTCATCCGCGGCTTCGGATCCTGCCCGGCGTCAGCAGCACCTGCTTCTCCAGGCTGAGCACGCCCTCGGCGAAGCGATGGATATTCGCGGCCTGGCCAGCAACCTGGCTCTCGGCACTGACCGCCGGATCGAGACCATTCATCGGGCTGCAGAACCGTTGCTCCAAGCCGAATCCGCCGCCGCCCGGGCGATGCTCGAACATCCGGAGTTCCGCACGGCCTGGTTGCTGTCGCGCATCTTTCTCGCCGAAGACGATCCGGCCGCGGCCGGCGCCTGGGCGCGCCTCGCCGTCGAACTGGAGGCGAATTCGCCTGCCCCGGACGCCGTCCGTTCCGCCGATCCGGCGCCGGAAACGCCGCCCACTCAGCCCGCGTTCGGCCTTATGCTGTGGCGACAGGCCATCGAGGCGGTTCCGGACGTGCCGGACGCGCTGCTCACGCCCGAATTGCAGTTGGCGTTGACGGTCTACCGCGGCACCGAGCCTGAGCCAAAGACCCTCGCCGAGCAGGACCCCTACTTTGCTCTCGATCCGCGCGGGCAATGGGCGACGTCCGCCCGGGCGAGCACGGAATACGGCTCGGCCAACTATTCCGCGGCGCGCGCCACCGGGGCACCGGACGTACGGTTCTACGGCGACAGCGTCAATGCCTGGGCCACCAAGCTAGCCAACACGGGGGAAGAATGGATCGAACTCACATTCGCTGCGCCGGTTCGCGCTGCGGCCTTGCGGGTGCGACAAAATTTCAATCCCGGCGCGATGGCGCGTGTGGACTTGTGGAACTCGTCCGGGCAGATCCAGACGGTCTTCAGCGGCACGGATACCAATATCTATCCGCGGGCCTCGATCGGTTGGTTCACAGTTCGTTTCCCGACAACGGACCAACCCGTCGCGCGTGTCCGCTTGACCCTCGACACGGCCCGGGTCCGCGGCTGGAACGAGATCGATGCGGTGCAGTTGGTCGCCGGCGATGTGGCCGCGGTGGACGCGCCTCGGTTGGTGATCAGCACGCCCGTCGCCGGTGCGGGAGAACTCATTGTGGCTGACTGGCCAGCCGGTTTTATGCTAGAGCGCGCCTCGTCGCTCGCGCCGCCAAACTGGGCGCCGTTCGCCGTCCGACCGCCCGTGACAATCCCGCTCGAGGCGCCGGTGGGCTTCTTCCGCCTGGTCCAAGCACCGTAACTCTACAGCGACAAAGGCAACCCACGCTACGGTGGCGATGCGCACCCAGAAGGAAACAAGGACGCAGGGTGCCCGGCCTGATTTCCGTAAGCGACTTCAGCCAGACGACTGACCTCGGAACACCGTTGGACGGGAAGGGCGAGACGGGCCGGAGGGTCGGCCGTCGCCACCAAACCGCAGGGCACCGCCGCCCGCGCTTGCCACGCCCTGCATCCTGGTGACCGCTGCCTGCGCTGAGCCGGCCGAACCGAACCTTGCGGGGTGGCCTGCTTGACGGCTAAGTGGGAGCCGCTGAGTGGATCTCCCTATGAAACACGCCCTCATCGTCTGGATCGCCGCCGGCGCCTTAGCGGCCTTGCCCTGCGCCGCACTGGAACTTCTGGGCGTATGCGTAACGCCCCACGAGCAATCCTCGAACATGCGGTATCGCCGGGCATCGAGTCCCGAATTGGGCGCGCGTGTTGAGCTCTTCTGGCGCAACGACGACGCCATGCCCCAGGTCATCGGGCCGGATATCGCCGTGCGGTTCGACGGTTCAACCCCTGCCGAGCTCCTGGCCCGGGACGAGTGGGCATGGCACGACACCCCCGCCGCACGCTCGAACCAGACCGTCTCCCTTCCCCACGGCGCGCTCATGGTCTGGAGATTCAATTCCCGCGTCACCCGGTGGGGCGCGGGCACGGCGCATCGGATCGAAATCCCGGGCGCGCCGGGCAAACCGTTCGACCTGAACCTGGCTGCCCCGCGGGCGTGGCTCTCGGCCGTAACGTTCCTCGGCACGGGAGATGCGGTGGCGCCGGATCGCGTCGTCTTGCATGTCGCCAACCAGACCCGCCAGGCGCTCCAACTGATTGCCCTTCGGTTGTGGCTGCCTTCGACAAGGGCGGAATTCCGCGTCCTCCATCCGCAGGCGTGGAGGACCAACCTATCGGGCTTTCCGGCATCCCTAATGATCCCACCCGGTGAGAAGGGCGGATTCACCGTCGCCACAGGGCCATTGCCGCTCACGTACGGCGCGGTCGAAGTGCAGACGATCGGGCCAGACGGCCAGGCGTCCTCGCTCTGGGCCCATCTCCGCATCAAGCGCGAGGTCTTCGACCTGAGCGGCGGCTGGGTGGCGTCCGGCTTGTGCGATGGCAACACCCTTCACACCGAGCCGTACCTGAAGACGCTCCGACGCATGCACATCAACGCCGGCATGCACCAGCACGTGGCCGGGTATTCCGACACCTCCCTCTTCGACAAGTACCCGCTCAAGTACATGAACCGGCTGCAGCCATTCGAGCAGTACGACACCGATGCGGTCCTGCCGCGGGTTCATGCGGTCGAGTTTCTGGGCGAACCGCAGTACGGCGGCGGCCGACCTGTTCCCCCTCAGGCGGTATGGGCCGCGTTCCTCCCCTACGAACCGACCCGCCTCCCCACCTCGGTGACCCACAGCGAGGAGCGGGTATGGCGCGATTACGCCGGACTCTCCGACTACCCGCACTACGACGCCTACCGCGTGACCGCGCCCTCGCCGGATACCTGGGGTCTGTACGACCGCTGGGATGGCGAGCGCATCCGCTGGGGAGCACCGCTGGAAACCATCGGCGACATGACCCGGAGCCTCCGTGATCTCAACCGACCGCGGCCCATCGCCTACTGGTCGCAGGGCGCGCATGAGGGTTGGGACCGCTATGGCGGGCGCACCCGCACGTCCCCCACGCCCGACGAACTCCGCGCCCAGGCGTACCACGCCCTGGCCCATCGCATCACGTCCCTCTACTGGTTCAATCTGAGCCTGAAGTCGCTGGTGAAATTCCCAGACCTCATCGAACCGATCACCCGGGTCAACCGCGAGATCCGACTGATGGAGGAGCTCCTACTGGAAGGCGATGCCTTCGAGTACCGTCGCGAACTCGACGCCGGGCGACCGGCCTGGGACCTGGCGTCGGTCACAGGACCCGGCGGGACGCTGCTCTTCGCCCTGGATCTGGCCTATGTTCCCGATCCCAAGGACAAGGAGTTCAGGTTCACGCCCCGCGAAGGCTCCTGGAGGTTCAGGCTGCCCGCGCACCTGCCGAAGCCCGCCGAGGTCTTCCGGCTCGACGCCGACGGGCCGCACGCGGTGGAAGCCCGCCTGGAGCCCGGTACCGTCACGGTTCGCGACCGCGTCAGCGTGGCGGGAATCTTCGTGGTGGCCCCGGAATCCGGGCTGAAAGAACGCCTCCGAGTTCGGCACAAAGAACTGGTGCGATTCGAGGACGGTGTCGGCTTCGACCCGGCCCGCCGCGGTGAGGACCTGGCGACGCTGCGGAACCTCCTGACGACACCGGGACGGAAGCCCTGACATCCGGCGGCGATCGAAGATCCGCGAGCCGGGCCGACTCGTCCACTGGATCCTGGACGCCGTCTTTCGACTCCTGGGGGTCGCTTGGACTGCGGGGACATGTCCCCGCTTTCCCTTCACCGTCACATCACTCCTCGGCCAACCCAAAGCCCACGCCGCGCTGACCTCCAGGTCACCGTGAAGCCAAAGCGGCGTCGTGCCGCCGCAGTCCAAGAGTGGACTCACCTCTCATTCTCCGTCCGGTAGATCACCTCCCCGACATTGCCGCGGCTCGTCACTTGATACCAGCGGCCTAGAACCCGGATTCCATGTTGAATCGCAATTCCCAAACTCCGCCGTACAGGAAACAACAATGTCGAATGTCGATGTTTGACCCCATTGCCCCTGCGAAAATCATCCAGCAGGAATTGCTCCGATCGTAGACGCGTCCAAAACCGCTCTGGCCACGTCTGTAAAAGGTCCCGGTTCGGAAGGAAGCGGTGCGACCTTCCCGATGGCCTTCGGCATCCCCACCCCCGCCGCCAGGCCAGCCAACGTCAGTCGATCGAGGGCGCCCCGCCGGGATTGTCCCATGGGTGATGCCATGGCCTAGAGGATGGCGTACGCAATGTAGGGATCGAAGGGCGTCTTCTTCAACGCCACGTTGCGAATGCCCAGCGTCTCGAGCAACGCCAGGGTCTCCCCCGGAAACGCCTCCGCATTCAGCTCGTCGAACGCGAGAACCGCTCCCTTCGGCATGCGCGGCACCAGGGTCTCCAGAGCGACCTTCGTCGGTTCGTACAAATCGAAGTCCATGTAAAGCATGGAGACGAGGAGCTGCGGGTTCTCCTTGAGAAATCGCGGGATCGATTCCTTGGCGTCGCCCGGCACCAAAACCGTCTTGTTCAGATGACCCAGGGCGCGATTCCGATCGTGAAGCGCAATGGCGATTCCGATCTCTTCCTGGATGTTCTCACAACTGGAGAGGTCGCCCGGACCCCAGCGGATCTCCCGATTCTTGTCCTTGTCGCTCACCTCCGGAAACCCCTGGAATGAATCGAAACCGATCACCCGGCGGGTGTGGTTGTACGGCTCGTAAATGCTCGAAAGCTGGCTGTACGTCATCAACCCCTGCCCCGTGTAGGTCCCGCACTCGATCACCACCCCCGGCACTTCCAACTGAAGCTGATACAGCGCGTTGCGGGCCAGGAACCGGGCGATGTCCTGACGTCGCAGATACTTGCTGAATGAGCGCAACTTGGCCTTCGTCGGAAGCGGACTTTGCTCAAAGTACCGCCCGTAATCGTCGAAAAGCTGGACTTCGTTGGAGGTGTGTTTGGCCCAGTACGACTGGCCCGTGGCGGTGGCATCCGTGATAGCAGACATGTTCAGCGCCGAAAGCAGACGCCCAGGGAACCGCCGTCGTCAATGCTTTCGCGCGGACGACCGATCCGCCACTCGTATCCACTGGATGCTCGCCCAGGCATCCCACCGTCCCAGAAGGTTCCCAACCGCGCCGCAGGAATCCATGAGCCTGTCAAGGAGCCAAGTCGAGTCACGGACTCCTCGACAGGATTTCATTGCTGTGATTGCCTGCCAACCGTTGGCCTTTTCGGCTCTGTACCCATGAAACCGAGTCAATTCTTTCGGTCACCCATCGCCCATGTTCTTCCCTGGTTGGCGTCCGTTGCCTGGATCATGGTCTCCGCAACCTGCCATTCCACCGAGGGCAATTCTCCCAAAAAAACCCTCAGCGCCAGTCAGACCGAGGCAGGACCGGCCAGCCGCAATCTCCTCGCTCATTGGCGCTTCGGTGAGGCCGCCGGAGATAACGCTTTCGACGAGACGGGCACTTATCTTGGCCGACTCTCCCCCACGGGAGTCGCTCGCCTCACATAAGGCGTGGCCGGCGGTGCCCTGCGTTTCTCACGATCCGAAAACAGCTTCGTCGATTTCGGGCAGGTTTTGACTTTGACCGAAACGTCCTTTTCCATCAGCGGCTGGGTCTTGATCCCGACAGGGGAATCCTCGCCCGTTTCGGGTGTCATGACGAAACACCGACCGGGAACAGGGAACGGCTACGCCATCTTGTTCAATGAGATCCATGTCCCTGACGGCGCCAACAAACTGGCGTGCTTTGTCGGCGACTATGGAACCGTTGAGTATGCCGTTCCCTTGTCGACAACGCCGGTCAACGACGGTGCCTGGCATCATTTTGTGGTCGTCTACAACGCGGCGGACCGGATCAAACTCTACCTCGATGGGTTGCCCATGGAGTCGGCACGGGCAGCACGGCCGGCATTTTTCTCCCCGGCTCGATTGCTCCTGGGTGGCATCGACCCTGGAAATCCCATGGGAACCCTTACCGGACAGCTCGACGAGTTTCAGATCTATGATTTTGAATTGGCCGACAGCGAGATCGAATTCCTGTTCTCGAATCCAGGCAAGACGGTGGCCACCGGCTTGGAACCGCTGCTGATAACCCCCAACGGCGGGGTGTTCTCCGGGCCGGTGGGCGTCACGTTGCGGTCCGGGATTCAAGGGGCTAAGATTCGATTCACTCAGGATGACTCGGAGCCAGTTCTTTCCTCCACTCTCTACCAGGGCACTTTGACCGTCACCCCTCCCGTCACCCTCAAGGCCCGCGCGTTCGTCAATGGCTTTCCAGTCAGCAACGTCTCTACGGCGCGCTTCACCCCAGAGCCCGATGTTCGAATCCAACCCGCCGGTGGCACCTTCACCAACGCGATCGATGTCTCGCTCACCCCTCGGATTAACGGGGCGTTCGTCCGCTACACGCTGGACGGTACGACTCCGTCTAACACGTCGCCCAGAGTTGAGGGCCTTGTCCGCCTGACGGCTACGTCTCAGGTTCGGGCTCGGGCGTTCTTTGGCGAGTTCCCGGTTTCCAACCTCGAGGCCGCTGATTTTGTTCGAGTCTATCCCTCGACCGACGGGATGCCCGACTCCTGGCGAATGCAGTTCTTCGGCGCAAACTACGCCAGCGACCCGCAATCCATCGCCAATGCCGACCCAGATGGAGACGGCGCAAACAATCTTCAGGAGTTCATCGCAGGAACAAACCCCCTGGATCCCCTCTCCGGCTTCTTCGTCGGCCTCAGAGCCGTGCCCGAAATACGGTTCCAATCCATCATCGGAAAAACTTACCGGATCTTCCGGCGCGTCTCGCTCCCGGGGAACCCCCCCGTTTTGGTCGGCACACTCACCGCCACCAGCACCAACACCATCTTCCTCGATATCTTGATCACGGAAGGCACCGGGTTCTATGTGGTCGAACCGCTGCGCTAGGCAAGGGCGCAGCCACGGCTGTGTCCCTCGACTCCTAAGGTGCTCTTTGGACCGCGGGGACATGTCCCCGCTTTCCCTTCACCGTTGCAACGCAATGGGTCCGCATCTAAACCATTGACAAATGGCTTGGGCATGGACGCCAGGTAGCCTTGGCTGGCGATCTGCGTATTGAGGCCTGGGGAGTGAAATGCATCCATGCCGGCTTCCCAAGGCATCAGGTCTGGGAAGGCATCCGTCCGTGTCACACACGGTCCCGTAATTGTCGAATAGTTGGATTCGGACCCGTTGCCTCATTCTGGAATCGTCGAAAAGCCGTTCCCGGGCTTGGAAGGGCCACCGAGGAGCCACGGAACCAGTACACGGTCACGGCGTCGGCCGTTCAGCAGCGCGCCGAGAAAGGTGGAACGGACGAAGAGATCGTAGACGAGCAACGCGATCGCGATCGTCGCAGCGGAAACAAACCCGAGCTTCAGCGTCCAGTGAAAGGGCAATTCCGCGACCGCTACCTGGAGCCACACCACGATCGGGAGATGCACGAGGTACATCCAGTACGACGCGTCGGCCAGATAACGAACCCACGCCCGCGGACGACCGAACGCCGTCCGAAACACCCCCACCGTCAGGCTTACCAACGCGCCTGTAGCAACGGCATAACCCACTGCGTACGCAGCGTGAACCAGACGAAATCCGTCATACCCGGGATCACGTTCGACGGAGCCGAGCCAAAGAATCACCGCCGTTCCCAGACCGGCCCACACCCATCGACCCGCAGTCGGACTCGCGTACGCCACAAGGCTTTCGGGCCGACGATCGAGCATCCAGCCGAGGGCGAAGAAGCCGCCGTAGACGGCGAGCACCGGAAGATGGGGGCGCAAGGAGTGGTCCGGCGTATCCATGCCCCAGGAATTCATGAGGCCCAGCGCAGCAGCGATTGGAAGCGCCATGGACATCGGCGCCCACGGGGAGTTCGCGAGCCAACCGACTCCGGCGTCCAGCTCCCGAATCCATCGGTCCCGGTAGCGACCGCACGCCAACACGCAGGACCGCACGACGAGCAACGCGGCCGTCACCCAAAGCAGGTAGTAAAGAAACCAGAGATGCGTTCCGGTGAGGATTCCCGCCGGCAGAGTTGCGAGCGAAGCAACCCCTCCCCAGAGCGCAGCCGGAACGTCGACCTCCCCGCGCAGGCTGGCCGAACCCAGGATCCACCCCGAAACCACGAGCGGGCGAAGCAGGAACCAACCGGCGACGAACGGAACTCCGATGCGCAACAGGCGCGAGCGAACAAATTCGACGGCTCCCTTCCGGTGAAAAGCACGATGCCCGAGCAGGCCGGCAATCAAGAAGAAGGTCTCCATTCGGAACGCGTGGCTGACTGTCACGAACGCCGCCACCAGCGGGCTGGTCGAGACGTCTTGGACCGCCCAGGCCATGAAGATCGGCATGAACGACAGGCTGGCGTGAAACACGATGCCGAGCAGGAGGGCGAACGCCCGCGTCGCGTCGAGATAGTCCATGCGGGAAGCGCTTGTGTCCTGCGAGGCCAAGATATCCGACCGGACGGCGGAAGTGGGCGGTGCGATCATGGAAAGCAACGTTCTCCAAAATTTGGACACGCATTGGGACCAGGAACCGTTGGGCGAGGAAGACCGCAAGCGGCCCTCATCCCGGCCTTCTTCCGGGGGGAGAAGGAGAATGCGCCCCGCGGGTTTCGAAGGGCATGGCCAGGGGTTCGCTGGAATGGGATCCGACGGCTCGGACGGTTGGGCTCCACCCAAGGATTGCGGGTGATACGCGGCTCCCTCTCCCATCGGGAGAGGGTTGGGGTGAGGGGGTCGTTGAGAACCCCGTGACTCAATTGGCGACGGTTCATGGAAGGGTGCCTTGCGCCTTGGAATCAGTAGAAGCCGAGTTCGTCGACCTCGTAGGCAAACGCGTCCTTAGCCATGCCAAACGAGACGAGGTTAACGCTGGTGATGGATTTCGAGTTCAGCGGGATCTGTTCCGACCACGCGCGCTTCATCTCCTTGAATAGGACCCGGACTTCCTTGAACTCGCCGCGCGCACCGACAATCGGGGCTCCCGTGTGGTAGTCGAAGTTGGAGATCTCGGAACTGCTCACTTGCACGCAAAGGATGCCGCGGAGCACCCGAACACGAAGTCGAACTCCCTGGTAGGAGCTCAAGTCCCTGGGTTTGCCGTTGGTCGATAGAAGCGACACCTGGCTGATGAACGCCGGGGCGCCGCGGCCGGGGACGAGTTCGCCCTTCACCGAGAGCACACCCTTCTCGCAGGTGTGGGTCGCCAGCGACCGACTGCCGGCGGCGGCGTCGTTGACCATCAACCGCTCCACGCCGTTCTTGTTGCGCTTAGGGTCCGAATAATCGTCGAGCAGTAGCGTCGGGATCGCGGCGGGCACGGGCAGTGGACGGAGAGCGACAAAAAGGCTGATCCCGAGGGCCGCAACGAGCCGGGTAGCGCGAGTCCAAGAGGAGAATTTCCAAAGATGAATCATGGTCGAGACAGGTGTGAATGAGGGAACGTGCCTCGAACCGACCCGAATCGACCGACAGGGTCGACCTCACGGGACCGGCACGAGCGTTCGTGCATAGGTGTCCAAATCGAGCGATGCGGTGACAACGTTTCTTGAGGTTCGACACGAAAGTGCGACTTCCTGACCGCCCAACCGTCGAGTGACGATCGGGACGGACACGGGACGAAAAATTCCTGTCACCGGCACGCGAGTTTCGGGCACCTGTATACGGACTTTCATGCCCAAGACGGACAACATGACCTGGATCGGAATCGTCGAAGACGGCGACCTGGTGGCCACCAGTATGGCCGGCGATCGCGAAGCGTTCGGCCGGATCGTGGAACGTTATCAGCGTCTCCTGTGTTCGTTGGCGTATTCGGCAACCGGCAGCGTGAGCGAAAGCGAGGACCTGGCTCAGGAGGGGTTCGTGGATCTCACCGAAGACGCGGTGAAACAGAGGCTTTCCCGCGGCCGCAAGATCCTGCAGAAGAGAGTGACATCCTTCGTCGAAGGAGCCCTATCCCGGAGCACACCCGGCCGATTATTCACGGTCGGCGTGCTCGCGGCCCTTCCGGCGATGACCCCACCCGCCAAGGCTGCAGGGATCGGCGCGTTGGCGGCTCAGGGAACGTAGATACCTCACGGCTCCGGGACGTCGAGCGCCGGATTCCGCTCGAAGAAGCCCTTGGGCACCAGCCGTACCCCGGTCCGGGTGGTCGGCAGGACCGGGAATTCCTCCGGACGTGGGACGTGGGTCATCCCCAGCGTGTACCAGACGACGATGTCCTCGCGGTGGATCGACTCGTCGTCGTCGCCCCACGTCTCGACGTTGCCCGCGACCTCGACCTGGTTGGGGTACTTGCCGCCGGCAAACACCTCGTCCTCGTGCCAACGAGTGGTGTGAAACACATGGTTCACGAAGCCCAGGAGCCGGCGTGACCGGGTACCCGGCGAGGCCAGCGCGAACGCATTGGGCCCGGGCTCGATCAGGTACGCCGGAAAATGGCCCAGCCCGGTCCGTACCTCCGGATTGAAAACCGCCCAGTGCCTGGCGGTGGCCAGGTCGGGGTTACGCCGCGCCTCCCGCTCCCGTCCAAACACCGTCGCCTCCGTCATCCAGTCATTGCCATGGGGATTGCTTCTCCGACCCCGGACCGGCCGCGAATTGATTTCCTTCACCGAATTGCGGACTCCGTCGACATCGAAGTCCAGGCGCAAGGCCACGAAGTGCTGGTGGTTCACGGCGATGGTGTTGCGACCCACAAGCGTGCCGAAGCGCTCGTCACCCACCAACTTCTGGAGTCCGGGCCTGACCTCGGCAACCTCGCACGAGCGGCAGCGCTCGGCGTCGGAGCCCGCCATGAGCAGAATGCCGGTCATGCCCACCTCGAACTCGGACCTCCACAACGCTCCCGGAACCGAGGGCGACCCGGACCTCGCGGCTCTTACCGGCCGCGTGATCCACGATCACGGCCAGCGCTTCCCGCGGAGCCCTTTCGCGTGCCCGATCCTTGGCTGGTTCCACCAGCATCAATGACGCGATAGCCGTCCCTTCGTTCAGGTGCCCCTTCGCGCGGAGCACCCCGACCGCGGATTCCATCTCCGAAGCGGACAACGGCGCGAAGGGATTGGCTCCGGCCCGGGCAGCGCTTCCGACCGCCAGCGCGAGAGCGCAGACCAGGACCAACGCAGGAAAGAAAAAGGAAAAGGAAAAGGCGAGATGGAGTTTCATGTGCGCTCGATGCGGGGGCTTCGGAGTCACGGCGGGAAACGAGGCGACACAATCAAGACGCCTCATGCAGCGTAAAGGATCGTCTTATAGATGATCGTCTTATAGACTGCATCGCATCAAGGATGCGCACCGGCGCTGGGAAAGGTTGCAATGCGCGGGCAAGCACAGCAGGGACAAGTTCGACCAGCGCCACGCCTCCCAGCAGTGCGCGTGCCGCAGCCACCGCATCGGCCCTCAGACCGCGGGCATGGAAACGAACCATCAACTCGTATTCAAGCAACCGGCTGGCCACCAGGGGTTCGCGCCACAGCCGAGCCGGCGGCCGCTGCCGCACGGCAAACAAGGCGGCCAGCGCGACCGAGGTGTCGAGGTAGATCATCGCCAGGTGCGATCGGCTTCGAGTTCCTTCATCAGTTCGTCCAGCGGCGCGAGCGGTGTGCGACGCGGCGGACCGCGCAGCACGCGCGGTGCGGGAGTCATCAGTCCCTGCCGTACCAACTCGCCCAACTTTTCTTCGGCAGTCGAGGCATCGGCCGGCACGTGCGGCGCAATGATCTCCGCCACCGCGCGGCCGCGGTCGGTTACCAGCACGGTCTCGCCCGTGGCGGCCAGGCGCAGGTTGAACTGAATCTTTACGGCTTATTCAGAAGCGAAAGGCAATCGGATCAAACGTGGACATTCGACACTGTTGAATTGAGGAATTGAGTGAGGCGGAGTCTTCACTCTTCACTCGCGCCTGCGACTTGTCAGGCGGCTTTGACCACCATCACATTCAAGCCGGGAAACTGAGTGAACGCTTTGTCGAGGGTCACGAGCTGCGCGCCGGAAGTAATTGCAAAGGCGGCGAGGTAGGCATCCATCCACAGTTTGGGCGAACTGGCGCGGCGGGCTGCCAGTTTTTTCCAGATCTCGGCCAGTCCCGGCGGCTCATCCCGAAACACGATCCGATCATCCGCGATGAACGCCTCATACACAGCCCACGCCTCCAGATTGCTCAACGGCTTGATGCCATACAGAGCCATGACCTCGGTCGTGGTGAGAAGCCCGAGTATCGACCGCCGGGCGGAACTGCAGAACTGTACACCGCCCGGCGCGTCTTCCGCATCCAGCCACGCCTTGGCAGACTCATGATGCGTGTGTTTGGAAAGCGCGAGCGCCAGCCAGATATTAATGTCAGGAAGCTTCATGATGCCAAGCCGTCTCCTGTTTCAACAACGCGTCCGCGACCTGTTCGGCAGACAGCAACGCGCTGTGGCGACACTGGATGAGCGGCAGCTTCACACGGCTTGCCCGCACCGCTCGCGGCTTGCCCGCCGCGAGACCCTGGCGCAGCAGATCGGCCACCACATCCTTGAGCTTTCGGCCATCATGCGCGGCGCGCAGCTTCATTTCGCGAACGAGCGCTCCGGTTAGATCAAAAGTGGTCTTCATTCGCCCAGCTTCCTGGTTTGTTGTCAATGGATGGCCTGCTGCTCGCGGGACATCTTGCCTTGCCGTCGAAAAGATGTCTCCCCACCGCCGGTCGCGTGTATTTGTGTTTAATTCGCCAACCATGACCCGGGCGGTGCCGTTGCCGCCCGACTCTGCATGCTCTCCGGCTCGCGGGGGGAAGGCAATGGGGGGGGGGTGACCCCATTGCCTCTTTACCCTGATGGTCTGGGCCTCTGATTTTTAAAGGACGTGGCCTGAGACGCCTCAAGCCAAGCGCGGATAAAATACAGCGATGATTTGGTATAGATTCCGGTAAATTCCAATGACGTTTGAAGCGTTTTACTCAAAAAATGCCGCCAGCCGAAAATACCTCGCCGTCTCGGCTGGCAAAACGGTCACCACTTTACGGTCCCCTTCCGCAGTTGAAATCCCAGGAACCGGCACCCAGTCAGCCGAAGCATTCAATTCCAGGGCGGATTGCAATTCGTAACCCACCGCGCTGGCTGCCCAGCTCAGGTGGAGTGTTCCGTCCACCAGTACAACTGACAGAACGTGACGAATGGGTTCATCAAGCACAAGGGTGCCAGTGACCGCCTGGCTTGTATTCACGAAGGTGCCCCCGGCCGTGATTTCGAGTCGGGCCGCTTTCACCTGATAGGCGAACGTACCGGCGGAGACACGAACGTCCACGTACGTGGTCTGGGCCACCGGTTCGGGAGTCAGCCGGACGAACGGGCCGTCTGTGCTGTTCGCCCGATAGACATGGTAGCCAAGCGAGGCTTCGGGGGAGGCGGCCCACGACAGTTCGGGGTGGCCGCCGCCATTCGTGATGAGTTTCAAAGCCGTGGGCGGAATCACCGCCAGCAGGCGCAACGTCGGATCGCCATGCAGCGACACATGGATGCCGCCCACAAAAGAGGACGCGGGGTTATACGGGATCGGCCAGTCGGGTGCCCCGGCACGGTAGAAATTATTCTGCACCAGCCGGGTGGCTTCGCCGAACGAACCACCAAGGGAAAGAACGTGCAGGAACCAGTGGGGAATTCCGGAATAGACGGAAGCCAGTCCAGAGGTGGTGGCCAGCGGTGCGCGCAGGATGTTGTCGGTCTTGTTCCAGTCGCTGAAGTGGCTGCCAAACATCATCACGAACGCCGTCTGCGGATCCTGCCGCGCGAAGTCAACCGTGTGGGTCGGTTCGCACCAGTTGTTATCACCCGGGCCGTTCATGTAATGGCCGAAATAGGCGTTGGTCTTCAACGTGCCAAAAGTACCGACCACCACATTCGCGGCGCCAAACAGCGAACTCCAAGAACGCCACCCACCCTGCGCCCAGGCCTTGCCGTTAAACTCGCCGAAGTTGTCCGTGATGAGCGCCCGCCGGGGCAGCACCCGGACCGCATGCCGGTGCGCGTGGACCTTGTTGAGATACTGCCGGAGCAGGTCGGTTTCCGTCTTGGGCAGGAACGACGTCATGCCCCACAAATCGACACGGCCGACTTCGAGTTCCACGGCGCCGCCCGGCAGAAAATCGGCCGTGGCTCCCGGCACGTAGCTTGCGTCAAACTTCCCATCACCGGGCACATTCCAGCAGTCCGACAGGCTGGCATGAGCCGTCTTGTTGTTGACCGTGGTGTCGGTCCAAAGCCCGTCCATCTCGCCGTAGTAGAGGTCCGCCGGGAAGGCCCCCCGATGAACATCCGGGTGGCCACCTGCGGCAATCTCGCCCGAACGCGGCACCGGCACATGCCCGAACAGCAGCACGGCTCGCACCTGCTGAGGGGCCGAATCGTATTCGGTCTTGATCAGAGCTTTAACCGCGGTCACCGCTGCGGTGCGGGCCACGTCGTGACGGCGGACTGCCCAGCCATCGCCCACGAGGTCATCCTGTAGCCGGGATAACTCGACCGCCAGCGGGATAGACTTGGATTCGTCCACCACGAGGACGACGGTTCCCCGCTGGTCAACCGGTGGCAGGCGGATGCCCGCGCACAAATACCCATAGCTGGTCAGCGACGCGGAGGCGACCGAGGCGATCGTGGAGGTTCGGCGGATCTGGTATTCATACTGAGTTCCTACCGTGACCGAAAGGTCAGTCCACGACGTGGCCGTGCGGGGGACGGATACGGCCGGCCCCCAGGCTGCTTCGGTGCGCAGCTTGCGAGAAATCTGATAGCCAGTGGCCCTGGGTTCAGCAGGCCACGACAGCACGAGCGCGGGCGGGTTTTCCGCGGCGGTTGCCTCCACGAGGACCGTGTAGTCCTTTGTGGTAGCGGCCCGCGTTGGGATTGCCCAAAGCCAAGCCGCTGCCACCAGAACGAACCGAATCGTCAGTCGGCAGGGACGCCCCCAAGCAGGGGCGTTACGCGGGGTGCCCGAGGTCCGAACTTTTGCCGGGCGGGTGGTGTCTGCGGACGGAGAGCGAGTCATTCTTCGCAGGTTCCTTGAAGCCGAACCAGAATCCAACTGGATTGCCACTATCTTCTGGGAGGACATACACCGACGCGAAGCGTCCGCTCGATGCGCGAGACCGTCCGTAAGCTCGGGAGTGCGGCACCTCGATCAGCATCGAGCGGAAGCGGCTCTGAAAAAGGTGACCACGAATCCTATAGGCCCAATTGAACACTGGGGAATGGCCACGCGTTCGACACGGTTGCGCCGCGTGGACCACGGGGAATCGGGAACACCCCGCAGGCCTGTGACCGGCGGCACCAGCGCGAGGTTCATCAACGATCCAGACGATTGCTGGCGGCGCGGCTACAGCGAGGTGCCGCCCGGGCTTTCGCGGGTCGGGTCCGCCTTGTTCAGGCAGCAGTGCTTGAACTTGCGTCCGCTGCCGCAGTGGCACGGGTCGTTGCGTCCGATCTTCGGACGAAGGGTGACCGAGAGGGAACGAAGCCGGGACTTGAACCGCTCAATCGCCTGCCGGGTGTACAGGGTCTGCAGGATCAAGTGACGAATCTGAAGGTGCTCATCGAGTTTCGAATTCGTGGCTTTCAGGGCGCCCAACAGGTCCGTTCGAGATGGGCCGTTGGCTGGCCAGTCCGAAGGGAACTTCGTCTTGTGGGTGTGATAGTCGTATCGAATGGAAGGCGGAGCGCTGATCTCCTTAGCCAGCACCCCGGAGCGGTCAACGAGCTTAAGGAACGACAGGATAGTCTCGGAGCAGGAGCACTTTGGTTGGACGCAAAACTGGTCATCGACGGCCCAACTCTCATCCTCGAAGGTGAAGTTGAAGGCCAAGCCGCAGGGAAAGACATCGACGAATCCGATCATCTCGCCCGAGCTCGAGTCGGGCAGGTTCTCGATGTCGATCTGATCGAGCGGCGCGGTGAGGATCAGTTCGAGTTTCTCGGCGAAAAACCACTTGCGCAGTTCCTGCCGTCCGGCATCGGTCAACTGCGTGCGGACAATTCCGTCAAGCGGTTCGAAGGCCGGATATTCCGTCGAATCGGATCCACGGACCAGGGTCTTGGTTTCGAGATCGAGCCAGATATCGGGCTGAAAAACACGCGACTTTGGTTCGGCGCCTTCCGACGCCGGCGGTGCTCTAAGCCGAATGTTTGTACACCCACACCTCGGCCCCCGGCAGACTGACAGGATGAATTCGACCGGGGCTCCTTCCGCCTGCGCCGTTGCAAGGGGATCGGATAGCTGGACCCGGAGGCGTGGCTCCGCTCGGGCGGGCTCGCTTCGTGGGAGCCAGATCAGTTCGAGTCGCGATTGCGTGGACTTCGTGCGTTCCCACGCATACCCCCTCTGACCCGTCGCGGGGAAGCCCAAGGTGCGAGATCCTGGCCGAACCAGACCGGGGCGGTGCAACTCGACCCTGGAGCGTCACGGGTCAGGAAAGCAGCTCCGTACCATCCTCGAACGGTTGGCGCAGTGGCCGAGCGGGTCCTCGGACAGGCCCTACGCCCCGCGCCACGCCGCCCCTCGCAGACCCTGGGGGGCTTTTAGTGTCCAGACAGGTCGACGTGACCTCGCCCTTTCCCGGGCCGGAGGGGCTCCGACGCGTCCCCTTGTGCCCGTCGCAAACGCGTTCACGTCACCCCCCTCCCCCCGGCGACGCATCCCGTGGGGGGATATTCTCATTGGCGGCCTGGAAAGACCGGTTAGGCTATGATCACGTCTTCTCCGCCATCTGATCGTCCGTTGGACAACGCCCGCTGGTTCGCCACCACACACTGGAGCGTGGTCTTCGCCGCCAGAGGAAATGAGTCACCGCAAGGCGCGCAGGCAATGGAGAGGTTGTGCCGCACGTATTGGCCGCTGCTCTACGCCTATATTCGACGCCAGGGCCACGATGCGACGGAGGCGCAGGACCTGACGCAGGACTTCTTCGCGCGTTTGCTCGCCAGGGACTACCTTCACCAACTCGTCCATCAGGAGGGGAAGTTCCGGTCGTTCCTCCTCGCTTATCTCAAGAATTTCCTGTCCGAGCAGCGTCGTAAGGCCGGCGCGCAGAAGCGCGGGGGAGGGCAAGTGTTCGTCTCGCTGAACGAGCCGTCCGGCGACGAAGGTTACCTCCTCGAACCCGTGGATGACTTGACACCGGACCCGGTCTTTGAGCGCCGCAGGGCCCAGACCGTCATGCAAACGGCTCTGAACTGGTTGGGTGAGGAATACGCGGCGCGTGGCCAGGCGGCGTTGTTCGAGCGGCTCCAGAACCACCAACCGCGCGAGCCGGGCGGGCCATCGTATTCCCAACTAGGCGAAGACTTTGCGATGACGGAAGCCGCCATCAAGTCCGCCGTGCAGCGGATGCGACAGCGGCACCGCGAGTTGCTGCGGGAAGAAATCGCCCAAACGGTGACGCGGCCGGAAGAGATTGAGGAGGAACTCCGGCATTTTCGCGCGCTGCTGGGAGGCGCACGCGGTTGATCCGAATGTTCCATTTTTGTGCGAAACTTTCGGACGTTTTCTTCCTGCATCAGTTGGACCGAAGCGCCAAGGCCCAGCGCACGGTGGCAATCGAGGTAACGCGGCGGACGTTTATCAGGCCGGTTCTCAGGCGGGAAACCGCCACCTGACGTTGGCGGCGGTTGGCGGCGGCGGTTTTCGGGGGAATGGACAGGCATGACGGACACCAAGCAATGTGCGGAATGCGGGGCGTTTTTGCCGGCATACTGGCCCAAGGGTCTGTGCGCCCAGTGCGCGCTCGACGGGGCGCTCGACTTGAGCTACGCGGGAAGCCAGGTCCACCAAGCGGAACTGCAGACCATGGCTCCCGCAGAGGTGACACCACCAGGATCGGGCCCGGAGGGTTCACCCTTGGGATCGTTCGGCGACTACGAACTTCTTGAGGAAATTGCGCGCGGCCCCATGGGCGTCGTTTACAAGGCCCGGCAAAGGAATCTCGGACGCATCGTGGCGGTGAAAATGATTTTGGCGGGACCACTGGCGGGCAACGAATTCGTCCAGCGCTTCCGAACGGAGTCCGCCGCCGCCGCCATCCTGCAACATCCGAACATCGTCGCGATCCACGAAGTAGGCGTCCACGAAGGCCGGCACTATTTTTCGATGGACTACGTGGAAGGGCAGAACCTGGCGCAACGGGTGGGCCAGCAGCCGCTTTCCGCGGCCCATGCCGCCCGCTACGTCCAGCTCATCGCCGCGGCGATTCATTGTGCACACGAGCGCGGGATTCTGCATCGCGACCTTAAGCCGTCGAACGTGTTGATTGACGCGAACGACCAGCCGCGGATCACCGATTTCGGTCTGGCACGTAGGCTCGATGGAAACTCCAGCCTCACGTTGACTGGCCAGGTGCTCGGTTCGCCGAACTTCATGCCGCCGGAACAAGCCGGTGGTCGGCGCGGCAAAGTCGGCCGGCCCAGCGATGTCTATGCGCTCGGGGGGATTCTTTACTATTTGCTGACGGCCCGGGCGCCGTTTCAGGCGGACTCGTTGGAACATACCATCTCGCAAGTGTTAAGTGCGGAGCCAGTGTCGCCGCGTTTGTTGAATCCTTCGATCCCGAGGGATCTGGAAACCATCACGCTCAAGTGTCTGGAGAAGGAACCGGCGTGCCGGTACCAGATCGCGCAGGAATTGGCGGACGAACTGGGCCGCGTGCAGCGCCAGGAACCGATTCAGGCGCGTCCGGTCAATGCGTCGGAAAAGCTCTGGCGGTGGTGTCTCCGCAAACCTGTTTTGGCATAGCTGATTGTCCTGCTGCATCTGGTCGGTGCCGTTGGATTATCGGGCATCCTATGTCAATGGCGCCGGGCCGAGCGCAACGCAGTTGCCGAACGTCAGGAACGCGATCGCGCCGAAGTCCATGGCTATGTCTCAGACATGAACCTCGCGCAGCAGGCCCTCGCGGCCAACAATCTCGGACGCGCGTTGGAGTTGTTGAATCGCCACCAAGCCTCCCCGCAATCCGCAATCCGCAATCCGCAATCCGAAGTTCGGGATCTGCGGGGTTGGGAATGGCGGTATCTCTGGCAGCAGGCCCAAAGCGACGAACTGCTCACGCTCTGCCAGAAACCGATCCCCATCTTTTGGTCCTTCGGGGATTATAGTGGGTAAAGATCAAGCTTTCCGCAGAAGAAGAGGATACGGATTCGGTAGTTGGCGAAGTTTCGAAAGCCTCGGGCCGCGGATTTGAGACTTTGAATCTTGGAG
>Ga0209181_10001363_pt1 | contig 42987 bp, 37 predicted proteins | sample MAT05_FD_187208 | JGI IMG/M metagenome (GOLD analysis project Ga0209181, IMG submission 187208) | Freshwater microbial communities from Lake Fryxell liftoff mats and glacier meltwater in Antarctica - MAT-05 (SPAdes) (version 2) | ecosystem: Environmental > Aquatic > Freshwater > Ice > Liftoff... | reverse complement strand
GCCCAGGTGGCGCAGCACGCGCAGTTTGGGTCGTCGCGTGATCGGATCCCGAAACGATTCGACGATCCGCAGATAGCGGTGCCCTTTGGCGGTGACGATCTGGAAGCTGGCCACGCCTGTTGTATAGACGCTCGTGTCGCCGCTCGCGCAATGGGGGCCGTTCACGGGTCATTCGGCAGGGCACGGAATCCACCGCCCTCGGCACGCGGCCACCTTGCGTTGTATATACCGCCTTGGTGCGCGCCACAACAAAACGCGTCAGAAGGGAAACTCCCGCTGACGCCCAAAAAACACCACCAAAATCCCGCTATCGCGGGAAACTCACGCCAGAAGTCCGCGGCGCTGCGCGCGTGAACGACCCAGATCGCGCAGCGGCGTGGGAAGCGCATTGCCGTGGTTGCGCTCGCGCGCCGACTGGCCGGCATCCTGTATGCGATGTGGCGCGACGATGTCGCGTACGACGCGCACCGTCTTCGGCCGCAAACACCGCTCGTACCACCACGCGCTGCGTGAACCGCGGAAGACCAAGCGCGAATCGAGTTGACTGCATCGGGAGCGGCGAGCGCGGGAATTTCCTTGACGCTGTACGCAGCACATCGACGTCGTGGGATAGTGGGCGCCGTCCGCTCTTTCGTACCACCCGCATGGGCCGGGACCTTCGCGTCCCATCCGAGAGCTGCGCTTTGAGCGACCCTTTCGGTAACCTTTGATTGGCTGCTCTGTTGTCACCTTGTCCATATATGCTTTTTTACCGATGCCGCTTATCGCACATGCGGCAGATTTCGGCGTATTTTTTCCGATTCCGTCATGTTCGCGGCCATGGTGAACATCGCCGGGTCCAACGGTCCATCGCAAAGGTCGGCGAGCATGAGGTTACGCCGGGCGATTGCGCCAAAGTTCGAGGCTGCACCGCCGATGCTTGCTGCGCCATGCTGCACCAGAGCGGAATGGGTTCGCCCGGCCAGCGGGGCATCAGAGGGCGAATCGACGGGACAGACTTGCCCCGCCATGAAAAGCGCATCAAGCGCATTGAACAAATCGGCGCGACAGAAATCCGCAATATCGGCCATCCGCTTTGGCCCCGATGCCAGCGCCTCGACAATGGCGTGCGCAGCAGCGTTGTCGAAAGTGATTACGCCGGCTGCCGTTCGCGCTTCGAATGTCATGGAGTCGATCGGCTGCGTCGCCATCCACCAGCCTGTGTCGCGGATGGCGGTTTGCGCTTCCGGAGAGAGCAAACGCGGCGGCGCTTTCACGAAAATGTCGGTGCGAAACCAGTTTCTGGTCAGGATATCGACTGCGCATTCGCGCGCCGCAGCAGATGGCAGTAGCGCCAGCGTTTCCCGCCAAGCAGCTTTCAATGCAAAATCCGGGCGAAGGCGGCCGGGTTTGGCCTGGGCGACCAGGTGAAGGTCGCGCCGCGCTGCTGCCTCCAGCACGTCGCCAGACCATAATGGTCGCCAATATGCTTGGAGATACTCATGGACGAAATAATTGGCTGGCAGCCGCGTCCGCAAATGCTCGATCCGGTCGAAGCTCGGCTCAGGCAGCAAATTGCTGGCGCGCAGAATGCCAAGGGCGACCTCAAAGCGGTGTTGCGGTGTCCCTTGTACAGTGACTGAAATGGCGTGGACCATGGCCTGAAAGGGCATCATTTCGGTCCAGCCGGGCAAAGAATTATAGCCGAAGACGACCACGCCTCCCGGTCGCAGCATATGATCGATCAGGTCGAAAACATGTTCCCGATTGACCTCACTGATCCAGGCGAGCACACCCTGACACTGAATATAGTCAGCATTTGCGGGGGGCTGAAGTTGAATGGCCTCCACGAAATACTGACCATGAAGTTCGATATTGGTCAGCCCGCTGTCTGCGACAATAGCGGTGCCACGCGCTATGTGACCCGGATTGCCATCGATCCCGATAAACTGCCCTTCTGGATGCGCAGCGGCGTTGAGGATTAATCCGGCGCAATCGCCGGAACCGATGTCGGCCATCGTGAAGGGAAACCTCCCGGGCCCCGCCCCCGAGCGCGGCGACGCGATGCCTGCATGGGCAAGCATCGCGTCCACATTGGGCGGCGCACAGTGCGCGTGCCAGTTGCTCGGAAAGAGTGAATCCCCGACATAACCGTCAATGCTGTCCGCAGTCCTATTCATCGGTGGGTATGGCGTCGCGGCCAGCACAAGATAAAATCCGCCCGAAGTTTGTTTTTACCGTCTCGGAGAGGGTTTTATCGACGGTGTCGTTGTCGTTGTCGTTGGCGGCGGGGGTGGCGGGGGTGGCGGGCTGTAGGGCTCATGCACTTTGATGTAAAACCCTCCAGCGACCGCGCTCAGGTCATCTTCTGTCAGTTCCACTGCGCCAGCGGGGGTCGATTTGGTTTTGTCTTTGTCCATGTCATGTCTCCGGTTGTGAGGGCTACCAGACTCCATGGCCCGGATGAGCCGTCCAGCCGTTATGCGATCACTCGTCTTCGGTTTACATCGGCCTCGGTGCCGGTGTCCCGGTTCGGGTACAATATTACCGCTGGCCAGCGGGATCGCGCCGGTCGCCCTGTTGCCGCCGGTCACCGCGTCGAGCTTGTCGTCGGGAATGTCCGTAGGCGTAACGCTGTTCCCTGTCATGCCCCCATTCACCTGTTCAGCACCACTTAAACGGCTGAATTCGGGACGACCACGGCAACCTTTGATCGCTCGATATTATTACTAACCAGATTTCTTTCTTTGGCAAGGCTTCTGATCACAGCGCGCGACACCGCTCGCCTTTTCGAATGAACAAAAGCCATGCTGTATTCAGAAGATACTAAAGGGCCGTGTCAGTCAACGGGGTTTGGCGCGAATGGACCAAGGAATATCGACCAGATCCTCTCACCCCTCTGAGCACCATCGCGGAAATCCTCACCGGGCCACTGCAGGCCGGCGAGGAAGCGCTGGCGAAGCGCTATCGCGCCGTGCTGGAATCCTGGCGCGTGGTGGACGTGACCGGCGATATCGCCGAGAGCGCAGCGCGCCTGCGCGGCGCGTTCGGACTAAAGCTGCCCGATGCGATCCAAGCGGCAAGCGCTCTGGCCATCAACGCCGAGGCGTTGGTCACGCATGATCGCGATTTCTCAAGGCTGCGCGGCCTGACGGTGCTGTCGTAATCGAGCCGAGGTCTGGTCAGGTGTTGACTGGCGTTTCGACAGTCACGGCGTCATGTTGGCTGTCGCCGACCTTGCCATCTGGCCCTTGCGTCCCGCGACTTTGCCGATGCCGATTCGTTCCCTGCGCACTATGATACCAGCAGCCGTTCGCCCCGCCCTGGTGGCCGTGTTCGCCCTCACGTTGTTCACCGCCTGTGGCGGTGGGGGGGACGGCACGACGACGCCACCGACCGGCGGGGGCGGTACCATCGCGCTGACCCTTGGTGCGTCCAGTGGAACCGTGACTGGGACCGGCAACACCGCCACCACGATCACGCTCACGCGTAGCGGCAGCTTTACCGGCACGGTGGCATTGGCGCTGGAAGGTGCGCCGACCGGTGTGACCGGCACCTTCACTCCGGCAACACTTGGTGCAGGCGTGACGAGCAGCGCATTGGCGCTGACCGTCGCTGCCGGTGTGACGCCGGGCGCGTATCCACTGACGGTCCGCGCCACCGGCACCGGGGTGTCCGCCGTGACCGCCGCGTACGCGTTGACGGTTGCATCCCCGCCATTGGTGCCCGGATTCACGTTGGCAGTCACGCCGGGTACGGTCACCGTCGTCACCGGAGAATCGGGGTCGGCCACCGTCGCGATCACGCGGAATCCGGGGTTCGCCGCTGGCATTTCGCTCGTGGTGAGTGGGGTGCCACAAAATGTGCAGGTGAGCCCGACGCTCACCAACACACCCGGCAACAGCATCACCCTGAACGTGTCGGCGCAGCTGACGGCCGCACCGGGCACGTATCCGCTCGTGATCACCGGCACCACGAACAGCCCGATCACCGCGACGACGAACCTGACGCTGATCATTGCTGCGCCCGGACCCGTTGGCACGCTGACGCCAACGCCGGCGACTGCGTCAGTGGTGCAAGGGCAATCCGCGAACATTGCGATTGCCATTGCCCGCGGCGCCGGCGTCACGGGCGACGTGGTGATGTCCGTCGACAATCTGCCGTCGAGTATTACCGCCGCCTTCAGTCCGAATCCGGTCAGCGGAAGCGCCACCACGCTGATGCTGACTGCCAGCCTCTCGCACCCGGTCGGCGTGATCACCGTGCAGTTGCGCGCGACGATCGGCAATCGCGCCACGACGGTCCCGCTGCAGATCAGCACGGGGGCATTCACGCCGCGCGACTTCGGCATCGCGGTGACGCCCGCTGCCTTGGGTGTGACCGTGGGCCAGTCGGGACAGGCCGCCGTCGCGATCACGCGCACTGGCAACTTCACGGGGGACGTGTCGTTCACCGTGCTGGGCGCACCGGCTGGTGTTGCCGCCACCGTCACGCCGTCGCCGACGGCCGGCAACTCGGCGACGCTGAACGTGGCGACGACCGGCGCCGCGACACCGGGCACCTACCCGCTCACGATCAGTGCGACAGGCACCGACATTACCGGCACGCGTACGGCGAATGCGACGCTGACGGTGAATGCCTTCGGCGGTGGCAATATCCAGTGGCGCTTCTGCGCGGCGGACCGCGAGCCCGTGTGGCTCGGCGTGCGCACGGGCGCGGGGGCGTGGAGTCAGGTCGCGAAGGGAGCAAATGTCACCTACAACGTGCCATTGAGCGCCGATGGACAGGTGGCCTATGTCATTCCGTCCGGCGCTGGTTTCAACGTGTCGGTGTTCTCCGTGACACCGCAGGATGCGTTGCAACTGGCGGCGAATGAATGCGCCACACAGCCGGCGCGCAAGACCATCAGCGGGACGGTGAGCAACCTGCCGGATTCGCGCGGCGTGCAGGTCATGATGGGTGGAGGGTACACCTTCTCGCCGCCGATCACGCCGAACTGGACGATGACGAACGCGGGTGTTGGCGTGAAAGATCTGTTGGCCATCACGTCATATCCGGACCCGGACTTCAACGGGCGGATCACCGATCTGACTTTCGGAATCATTCGTCGAGATCTGAACCCGGCGGCGGGGTCGGTGCAGCCGGTGTTCAACTTTGACGCGGCCGAATCGTTCAGCATCAGTGGCATCAACGAGAGCTTCCAGAACGTCAATGGCGAGCAGTTCACCGTGACCATGTCGTACCTCACCGCCAACGGACGGGTCGGCACGTATTTCATCAACGGACCGGCCGCCACGACGGCGCGTTCGATCTGGGGCCTGCCCACGGCATTTCGTCGGGCCAGCGACTTGCATGAAGTCATCGCGATAACATCGCACCTGACAGCTCCGCGGCTGATCACCCGCTACACGCAGGCGATTACCGGGGCCGTCGACCCGGCATTCGGTCCGCTGCTCGACCCCACCACGGTGACGGTTGTTGGATCCGGACCGGTCCGTCTTCGTGCGACGGGCACGTGGCAACCGGAATACAACTGGGGTGGCGCGGCCACCTTCACCCAGTCGACCGGCTCGCGGTCGGTCACGATCACCGGGAGCCGCGCGGCCCTCGGCGCGGGCGCGAGCTATACGCTCGAGATCCCCGACTTCACCGGAGTACCCGGGTGGAATCCGACCTGGATGCTGCAATCGGGTATCCAGACCGCGCATACCGTCTCACTTACGGGCATCAAGAGTGGCGCTGGCATCGCGCCAGCGGACGGTACGGACCTGCTGACCGCGCAACGTATCGGCACGATCACCCCCTGACCTCAGAGCGGCATCAACGAGGTAAGCCCTGCGATCGGCGGAGGCCGGTTCGACGACCCGGGCATATTGATTGAAACCACGTTCGAAACCAAACCGAAACCGCCGGCCCCGAGTGATCGGAGGATGCGGTTTCGGTTGTACAACACCAACGTAGACAGAGCGGGGGCGGGGCCTCGGCGCTCGCACGGGCTTTTCGCCTTCGATGTGAAAAGAGGCTCGGCTGTCACTCAACAGCAGAAACGCGGCGGCGCGCGCCATGACATTCGGATGCACGGCGCCGATAACGGACTTGACCTTCTCGCTCAGTCCACGACGACGCTGCTGCTGCGCAGTGGCGTGCACCTGAAGATCGTCCAGGATAGGAATTTCAATCGGGCTCGGTCGGGTATCCGGCGAACGTCCGGCGCGATCGCTGACCCCGCGAGGGCTGGCGGGCGCGCAGCGGCCTACCCGCCGCCCGCCGCCGCGCCTCGGTGGCCGTCCGGACGTTGTTTCCCGCGGGCACCCGGTCGCCGCGGGGACCGATCGGACGCCCCGATGGGACTGACGCGCACACCGAACATCCCCGCGCGTGAGCGGGGCGTCGGGGTGAGACTTCGCGAGTCCGGTGGGCCGCGGCGGGTCGTCGCGTGGCGCCCGGTCCCGACGGTCCTCGGGTCGAGGGCGGATTCCGCGCGGCGGCGTGGGCCGCCGTCGCGTCGCGGGTGCGGAGGTGAGCGAGGATCTGGTCGATCACGGACCGTTGCGTGATGCAGGCGACGAGGCGCATCACGCCGTGGCGCGGGGACGATCGCGGGTGGCACTGCCGCCGCCGCGGTCGCCGCCGTGCCCCGCATTCCGCGGGGGCGTTTGGCGTACCAGCCATCGTACCGCGTCGTGACGTGCCCCTTGTCGGGGATGTGGACCAGCACGCGGGCCAGGAACTCGAGCGGGTCCACCGTCTCGGTGCCCGCCGTCGGGCCGTCGGACTTGTCGGACCGGTAGGTGACCGCCAGCCCCTTTCCTCTTTGGTTTTGTTCCCAAAGGGACGAGGCACAAAATCGTCGAGTTACCGGTCACGCTTCAATTGAGCAGATGGCGTTTCCGTGCGAGTGGGGAAGCCTGGCGGGAGTTACGGGTGGAGTGGTTGCGTAGTAGAGGCATTAATCCCATTACGAACTGGAGCGAAGTCTTCACTCACGTAAAAATTCTGTATCCGGAAATTCAGGATCTTGAAGTGAACGCTGCTTTAGCATTGCTGGAAAGGCGACTGCAGGAACTGGATCGAAACATCATTGTTGTCGGCGTATCCGTTCACCGTACAATCGTAACAGTGGCCGGTCCGCTTGTCCTGTTGGCACTGATGCCTTATTTCGTTGGATGCCTGCGAGTTATGCGTCTAACTGAGCGCAACAAGACCGACCATGATGAGTTCTGGAGCGCCCAATCAGATAGTGCCATCTTGTTCATGTTGGCGATTCTGTCAATCGTTGTTCTACCTCCGTTGGCGGTGTTTCTGGTGCCTATTGTACTGAGTAAGGTTTGGTGGACATGGTTACTTGTTGTTGCTACGGCCGCTGTGTCGGGCTGGAGCGCACATGAATTGATGACGCTGCGGACCTTCCTGATCGAAAGGTCGGTGCGCGCCGGCGAGTTCGATTCGAGGACTTGCTGCGCTACAAGCAAACGGACAACGCGAAGCGGCAGAGACGCGCCCCATCAACATCGTCGCCATCTTTGCGCCGCTTCCTTGCAGCCGCAAAACGAACACGTGAACAACGGCCCCGTATGTCCGGCCTCCTTGCACATGGCGCAATCACACGGAACCTGTTGAATTGCCGCGAGAAAAGGGCGCGCGGACGGCGTGTTGCCAGCCACATGATGACTGGCACCCAAATCGAAGTCGCTCTCGCTACGCGCACCCGGCGGCACCGTGCCCTGGTATTTCAATGTGAGATCCCACCACGCCCGATCGTAGTTCGCCGGGGTGACCTCGCCACCGTACACCTTCCATCGCCACTGATCGACCAACAACCCGAACGGAAAAAACCCCAAGCACGTCGCCTCAATCGCCAATCGCTGCACCGCAACGGAGCCGTCGTCCAACGCCGCCGACCGCATCGCCCACTCCGCCTTCGCGGTGGTCGCGTCGCCACTGCCACGACGGCATCAATCCCGGCGGCGCCGGGCCACGTAACGAACCCCCCGCCGAAGAGTCTTTTTATGTGACCCTCGCACTTGCCGCAGGTTCTCGCCCTCGGCAGCTTCACCATCTCACCCATCGATAGAGGCCGTATGTCCGCATTCCGAATCGTCGCCCGGCGCGCCACCCTGGTGTCCGTCTGGTTGGTCGGCGCCAGTGTCGTGACCGCCGTGACCGCGTCCGGCCAGATACTGCGGGGCATCGGACGCAAAGCCACGGATGCCGTTGAGCGCAAGGCCAACCGGAAGGTCGACGAAAAGATTGACCAGGCCGCGCAGAAGCTGGTGGATCGCAGCTTCGATTCCGTGTTTGGGGCGGAAGACACGGGCGGTGGTGCCAACAAGGACGGAAAATCGGGCGGTGCGTCGCGCGTGTTTTCCATGTTGCCCAACGCCCCCACCGAAGATCACTACGATTTCGATGCGGTGTTCACCTACGAGGTGGAGAATCTTCGCAAGGGCAAACCGTCGGACGACAAGGGACTGATTGTCATGCACTTCAATTCCGACGGCAAGTATACCGGGACGCGAATTGCGTCCGCCCAGCCGAAGAAAGAAGATGGCGAAGTGTTTGCCATCTTCGACATCAAGAACGAATCGATGGTGATGCTGATGACGTCCGACAAAGACAAGATGTCGGTGGCGTACAGCTGGAAGGATGCGGGGCGTTATGCCGGCAATGCGCCTCCGCCCAGTGGTGGCATGCAGACCAGTGGCACGGCCGTGAATACCGCGCCCGACAAACAAATTACCTTCTCGTCGCTCGGCAAACGCACGATTGCCGGGTATGCCGCTGAAGGGTACAAGGGCGAAAACGTGGATGGTGAAGTGGAAGTGTGGGTGTCGAACGACGCGAGCCTTTCGTATGCGCGCATGATGGGCGCCAGTTCATCCATGAAGCAGATGCGCGGCGTGGTGCCGGGCACGTATCCGGCAGGCATGCTGCTGGAGGTGATCAGCACCGACCGAAAGAGTGGTGACAAAGGGCGCATGACCATCAAGTCGATTGACACCAAGGCCAAGGTGCGCATTGACATGAGTGAGTATCCGCGGCTGGGGAAGGGGAAGTAACCCGACTGTCGTACGGCGGGGATCTTCTCACTCCGAGCACCTCTTGCGTCGGCCAAATGGTCGGCGCATCATTTGGGCAGGCCAAAACATTGAATGGAAGGATTCGCGCCCATGGATGCCTCAGACGTATCGCGAGACCGAACCAGACATGAGCCGCCCGCTTCCCGGCGTCTGCGCATTTTCGCGTTCGATCCCAGCCTTGCCCAGCGGCTCGAGACCGCAGGTATCAATGAGATCACGGTGGATGTGCAGTGGGAAGACTCCCTCGAGGCTGGACCGGTCGGGGAATACATCGAAGTGGTCGATGCCGATCCCGCCAGCGGCGTGTGTTATCGGCCCATCAATCTGAACGATCCCTATCTGCTCGCGCAGGACGGCGTCGCTCCGTCTGAATCCAATCCGCAATTCCATCAACAGATGGTGTATGCGGTGGCCATGACCACGATTCGTCATTTTGAACGTGCCCTGGGGCGGGTGGCATTGTGGGCCGATCGCGAAGTGTCCACTGCCGGGCGGCCGACCAGTCAGTTCGTGCGCCGCCTTCGCATCTATCCCCACGCCATTCGGGACCGCAACGCTTACTACAGTCCGTCCAAGAAGGCGCTGTTGTTCGGCTACTTTCCCGTGACGGCGAAAGACCGGCACAATACGCCAGGAACCGTGGTCTTTACGTGTCTATCCCATGACATCATTGCCCACGAAACGACCCATGCCCTGCTGGACGGCGTGCATCCCCGCTTTAGTGAGCCAAGCAATCCGGATGTGCACGCGTTTCACGAGGCGTTTGCGGACATCGTCGCGCTGTTTCAGCATTTCAGCTATCCCGCCGTACTCGAGAGCCAGATTCGGCGTACGCGCGGCAACCTTTCCACCGAGAGTCTGCTTGGTCAATTAGCCCAGCAGTTTGGTCGTGCCACCGGACGCGGTGCCGCGTTGCGCGACTTTCTCGGCGAGCGAAACAAGACGACTGGCGTCTGGGAACTACGCGCGCCCAACCCGAAAGCGCTGGAGTCGACGCACGGTCCGCATGCACGCGGGGCGATTCTGGTGGCCGCCGTTTTTCGCGCGTTCCTGTTGATCTATCGGGCCCGCAGCGAAGATCTGTTTCGCATCGCGTCACAGGGTACTGGCACACTGCCCGTCGGCGAGATTCATCCCGATCTCACGCGTCGGTTGGCGTTGGAAGCTGCCGGTGCTGCGGAACGCGTGTTGCAAATGTGCATCCGAGCCATCGATTATTGTCCGCCCGTCAACATTACGTTTGGCGATTTTCTTCGCGGGGTGGTCACGGCCGACCTCGAGTTTTCCCCGGCTGACAAGACGGGCTATCGCATTGGGTTTATCGAGAGCTTTCGCGAATGGGGCATTTACCCGCGCGGCATCAGCAGCATGGGGTTGGACACACTGGCGTGGCCCACTGGTGATGAACTTTCGGCAAATATCCGCGAGCAAAGCCAGGGCGAACCATCCAAACGTGACGAGCCGTTCGATACGTATGCCGCTCAGCAGAGCGCTGTGCAGAGCACGTTTCCGAACCGGATTGCATCCATCAAGGTGTTCGTTCACAAACCGGTGGAGTTAAAGGAGCAACTGCAACGATTCATTCCGCAAGTCATTCGTGACTGGAATCTGGAGAGCGATCGCCGGGAAGTCTGGAATAATCTCGATCGCAGTCGCGTGGCGCTCTGGAAGTGGCTGCGTGACGGAGACAGCTACGGCCGTGACTATGCGAACTTGTTCGGGTTGGTGATTGACGAACAGGAAGCGCCGCCAACCGTGTATCGCAGCACAGAGTATGGCGGACCATCCATCGAGGTCCATTCCGTGCGACCTTCGTTGCGTCGCACCGTGGACGGCACCGTTCGCACCGACCTCGTCATTGAAATCACACAACGACGGCGTGGCTACTTCAATCGCGCGCATCAGTTCGAGGCGGACGATCGGGCCGTACCGGGCGCGGTAGAGAAGCGAAAGAAGGATTTCATTTTTCGGTCGGGTTGCACGGTGCTGATTGACCCTCGCACGGCGAACGTGCGTCGCATCATTCGCACCCCCGGCACTATTGCCGATAACGGGGAACTCGAACGCGTGCGTCGTTATCTCGTTGGCGACAACGACGTGGTGGGCAATGCGTTCGATGCCGGACTCGCCCGAAGCCTGAGCCAGCGCAGTGCCGCCGCACGTGATGAACCGTTCGCCATGTTGCACCAACTTGAGGAGGAGTAACACATGGCCTTGCTCAAACCACCCGCGAATGGTGTCACGGTGCGCATGTACCGCCAGGGACATGGCGATTGCTTTCTGCTCGCGTTTCCGCGCAAAACCGGCACGCGACCGGTGTATGTGCTTATCGACTGCGGGTATAAGCCGGGCTCCCCGGCCTTTGTCCACGGCGATGGCGGCGCCAACCACCCCATTGCGGATACGGTGGAGGACATTCGTGAAGCCACCGACGGCCATCTCGATCTCGTCATCATTACGCACGAGCATCAGGATCATCTGAACGGCATCTGGAAGGCCACCAATCCGTACTTCGCCGGATTTACCATCGACGAAGCGTGGATGGCGTGGACCGAAGACCCGGACGACGACCTCGCGAACGAATTGCGCAGGCGGCACAAGGACACCTTGTTGGGCGTGCTGGAGGCACGTCAGCGTCTCGCGCTGGCTGTCGGTGACGACGACGAAACCGTCGTGGGACTGGACACGCTGCTCAGTTTCGAATTTGGTGGCGACGCCGAACGGGTGTCGATGGCCGAAATGTTTGCAGCGGCCAAGGATCCGGCAAAATCGATCAACAAACAGAGCTTGAAATTCATCAAGGATGAAGCCGAAAAAGAACGAGGCGTTTCGTTCCTGAATCCCGGAGACGGTCCACTTGCGGTGCCGCGTGCGAAGGGCATTCGCGCGTACGTGCTGGGCCCACCGCGCGACGAAGATTTGCTGGTGGACGAAGATCCGAAGAGCGGCGAGGGGTTTCCCGACGACGATGCGCCCAGTTTCACGTTTCGTGCCGCGGCAAGCTCCGGAACGGGTGCGTCTACCACGCCGTTCAGCAGTCGTTTTGCGATGTCGATGGAAAAGGAGCTGCAGGAAGTGCAGTCCTTCTTTTCGAAGCGATATGGCAAAGACATGGAAGGCACAAACGATGTTGACCGCGTGGAAGTGCCGGACAACGCTCCGTGGCGTCGCATTGAGCAGGAGTGGTTGTATACGGCAGAACAGCTGGCCCTGCAACTGAATCGCGGCATCAACAACACCAGTCTGGTGCTCGCGTTCGAGCTTCCGAAATCGAAAAAGGTGCTGCTCTTCGCGGCCGACGCGCAGCGCGGAAACTGGATTTCCTGGACGAACAACCAGTGGGATGACGCCGGCAAGACCATCAGCGTACGCGACCTGCTTGGCCGAACCGTGTTGTACAAAGTGGGCCATCATGGCAGTCACAATGCGACGCTCGCCGGCACGACGAAAGACGAATATGCCAATCTGTCGTGGATGGGGACTGGCACCGCCGCAAAAGAATTCTGCGCCATGATCACGGCGGTGAACACGTGGGCGGTCACGAAGAACAATCCGCCCTGGCGGCATCCGCTCCCCTCCATTCGGGAGGCGCTCGTGCGAAAAACGCAGGGTCGTGTCTTTCAGACCGATACGCCGCAGCTGACGAAGCCGGAAGACGTATCCGCGACCGTCTGGAATGCGTTCCTCAAACGGTGCAAGGTCTCGAACCCCCTCTATTTCGACTACCAGATACTGGACAAGTAGCAATCGCGCTTGCTTCGGAAGGAGTTGTTTCCTCTGCCCCGGTGCTGCATCGTTCATGCACCTCCGCGTCATGCCGACGCGGACGTGGCACCGGTTGAGGACACCATGACACGTTTTGCGCTGCATCATTCCCTGCGGCTGACCCTCTTGCTCGCCGCCTGGGCCACGTTTTCCAACAGCCTACGCGCCGAGGCACAGCAGCAGGATTCGAGCGTTGCTGTCGCGAATTGTCTCAAAGCCTGGGGCCAACACCCATTTGGCGAACATCCGAAGTACCGCACCATGCCCGTGTCGGTCAAGGTCTTCGGCATTGGCAATCCCAGCATTGACAGCGTCAAAACCAGCGCGCCCGAATTGGTGCTCATCAAGCCCGCGGTGAATGTCATGGGCGGGTCGACGGTGGAGCTGCGCAATCCGAACGGCTGGTACTGCTTTGTCACGAATGTGAACGTGATGGGCAAAATGAAAATCAAGGCGCACTGCAGCGCACATCTCGCGCAGTCACACGATGGGGTAACCGCCATGGGCGAAGACGCGAACAACAAGAGTGTTACGGTCATGGGGAAAACCGAGGTGATCCTGATGGATTGTGCGGCGAAGGGCAGGGAACTGCAGGATTCATTCAACGAGCGCTTCACGACTGACGTCTCGCCGCCTGCCATACCGCCATCGCCACCCAGGAAGTCTTGATGTCACGACGTCCCTTGCGCTCGTCCGTGCACCCCAAAGTGCGCCACACACTGCTTGCAAGCGCGTGCGTCATTGCAACACTTGCACATCCGGCCGCAGCGCAAAACACTCGCGTACCAACACCCGCGAAATCCGCCATCCCCACCCCCGAATCCGTCTTCGGCTTCAAAACCGGCGCCGACAGCAGCCTGTTCCTCTACGACCAGTCCATCGAATACTTCCGCAAACTGGCCAAGGCCCAACCGACGCGCGTGAAACTGCTGGAGGTGGGTAAAACCAGCACGGGACATCCGTGGACCGCAGTGCTCATCTCGTCGCCGCAGAATCTGGCCAAGCTGGAGCGCTACCGCGAAATCAACCAGCGTCTCGCGCGCCCGGAAGGCTTGACGGATGCGCAGGCCAAAGCCCTCGCGCGCGAAGGCCGCGCGTTTGTCGACATCAGCGGCGGTTTGCACGCCTCAGAAATTGCAGGGTCGCAGCACACGCCCGAACTCGCCTACGAATTGCTGTCCAAGATGAACGAACCCGAGACGAAAGAAATTCTCGACAACGTCATCTTCTTCCTGTGGCCATCCATCAATCCCGATGGACAGGACATTGTGGTGAACTGGTGCAAGGATCGCTTCGCCGGCAAGTTTCCGCTGCAGCCGCCCATGGAGCTGTATCAGAAATACGTGGGGCACGACAACAATCGCGACAGCTACATGCTGAACGTGGTCGAGTCGCGTGTCGTCGCGCGCACCTGGCGCGAGTGGGAGCCGCAAATCATCTACGCGCATCACCAGTCGTCGCCATTCCCGACGCGTATGTGGATTCCGCCGTTTGCCGATCCCATTGGGTTGTACGCCCCCCCACTCATGAGCCGGCAGGTGAACGCCATTGGCATGCGGATTGCCGCAGAGCTTGATGCAAAGGGCCAGCCAGGTGGCGTACACATGTTGGCCACGTTCGACGCGTATTATCCAGGCTACATCGACTACATGCCAATGTATCAGAACATCAATGCGTGGTGGACCGAGACACAGGGCGGCAACTGCGGCATTCCGCGCACATCCACGGTGAATGAGTTGCCGACCGACTACAAGTCACTCATGCCAACGTCGATGTACTCCAGTCCGTGGGCCGAGGGGACGTGGAGTTTTCGCAATCAGATTGATTACATGGTGACCGCGAGCATTGCCACACTGCGGTACGCGGCGCGATTCCGCGAAGAGTTGTTGTACAACCGCTACCAGGCGGGCCGCAACACCATTCAGCAGTATCGCAAGGGCCCGCCGTATGCGTACATCGTTCCGCAGGCACAGCATGACCCCATGGCGCCCGTCGAATTGCTGCGCCGACTGGCGTTTCTTGGCGTGAATGTTCGCCAGTTGGATGCGGATGCGACGCACGATGGTACGTTGTATCCGAAAGGCACGTGGGTGGTTCCCATGGACCAGGAGTATGCGCAACTCGTTCGCGAATTGCTGGAAGTGCAGAAGTATCCGGAACTTGGCGACGACCTTCCGTACGATGCCGCGGGATGGACGTTGCCGTTTCAGATGAACGTGAATGTGGTGGAAGCCAAAACGCCGTTGACGCCTGCATTTCGTACGGCCATGAAAGCGGTGTCGGGCAAGCCTGAAGTGTGGGGCGCGTCGGCCGAGTATCCATTCACCACCAATGCGATGGCTGCCGGTATCGTTCCCGCCGCCGCCGGAAACATTGCCGGAACGGGCGACGCGATTGCGCTCGATCCCAAACAGAACAACTCGTTCCGCTTTATCAATCGTGCGCTGGCCGCGGGGGGAACGGTTCGTGTTGACACGGCGACGAATGCGAGCAACGCCCGCTACTTCGTCACGGGTGTGGATGCCGCGCGTGCGGACACCTGGGCACGCGAACTCGCTGTAAAGGGCGAGCGCACCACAGCGACCGCGACATCGGTGACGGCACCAACGCGCATCGCGATGTACAAAGCTGCGCCCGGCAACATGGATGAAGGCTGGACCGAGTGGTTGCTCGACACCCATGAATTCAAGTACACACTCATCGGTCCGGAAGTGCTGCGCGCGGGCAATCTGGGTGCGCGGTTTGACGTGATCGTGCTGGCGTCGCAGGGCATTGCACGTGCTGGTGGTGGAGGTCGCGGTGGCGCGCCGGGAGGCGGTCGTGGCGGTGGCGCACCGGTGTCGGCCGACGAGAGTGTGACCATCAAGTCGGTAGAAGAATTCGTGCGTGGCGGCGGCACGGTGTTGTCGTGGAACGCCGGCACGGCCGGCGTGATCAGCGCGCTCAAGCTGCCCGTGCAGAACGTGCTGCAAGGCATCAATCGCCAGCAGTACTTCACGGGCTCGTCGGTGATGCGCACGACCGTCGATGTCGCACATCCTGTGATGGCGGGCATGCCCGCGCTTGCAGACGTCATGACCAGCTCAAGTCCCGTGTTCGCGCCGATGGACGGGTTTCAGGGCAGTGTGATTGGCAAATACGCGGCCGATGCCTCCCCGCTTCGTTCGGGGTATCTCAAGGGTCCGCAGTACATGCAGGGGTATGCGTCGGCGCTGGATGTCACACTCGGGCAGGGGCATGTCGTGTTGATCGCGTTTCAACCACAGTGGCGTGGCCAACCAACGGGTACATTTCGCACGGTGTTCAATTCGCTGTTTTATGCGAGAGAGGCGGCGAAGCCCAAACCGACGCCTGGATTCTGGACGGCGCCGGTGATGAAGTAAGCAGCACACCCACAAGGAGCCACGTGCGCCACATCGAGCGGCATCGATCAGAACACATTGGCTGGCTTCGCGCTGCGGTACTGGGCGCGAATGACGGCTTGATTTCGACGGCGAGTCTGGTGGTGGGCGTCGCGTCGGCCGGAACAGCACGCGGCGCGGTGCTCATTGCGGGCGTGGCTGGTGTGGTCGCGGGCGCGATGTCCATGGCGGCCGGCGAATACGTGTCAGTGAGTTCACAGGCCGACACCGAAAGTGCCGATCTCGCGCGGGAACGACACGAGCTGGCCACCGATGACGCGGGGGAACGCGCCGAACTGGCGGCGATTTATGTGTCGCGTGGATTGACGCCGGAGCTGGCGGCGCAGGTGACCGACCAGCTGATGGAGAAGGATGCGCTGGGCGCTCACGCGCGCGACGAACTGGGCATTTCCGAGATCACCGCTGCACGACCGTTGCAGGCCGCGTTCGCCTCTGCGTTGTCTTTTGCAATTGGTGCGGCACTTCCGGTAGCGGTTGCGGCGTTGGCGCCCGAGGCGACACTGTCGCGACTGGTCACCGGAAGCGCGTTGGTATTGTTGGCAGTGCTGGGCGCCGTCGCGGCGCGCGTTGGTGGCGCGTCATTGTGGCGTGGCGCCGCGCGCGTGTTGTTCTGGGGTGCGCTGGCAATGGGTGCGAGTGCGCTGGTGGGCAAGTGGTTTGGGGCGACGGTGTAGAGGCGCTTGACCGTCAGTGCTGCACTGGGAGTAACAGTGCGCCAGGTTCACACCTTCCTCACAAACTCCGACTTGAGCTTCATTGCACCAATGCCGTCAATACGGCAAGCAATGTCATGATCGCCCTGCGAGAACTCCCCGGCCAATCCATCAAAAGTATCGGCGCAATCCAAGTCAGCACAACCAGAACGCATACCAGAACTGGAACTGGAACTGCTTCCGCCCCACAACGCCAACCGCCAACCGTACCAGCACTGCGGAAATCGCAGCGCAGCACAGCACCGCAAGGGTTCTACGGTGGAACGGGTTTGCCGGCGAACGATGTGGTGGAGCCCAGTCGATTCACGGCCCATCCACGTTGCCTGGCGAAGGCCAGTATTGCATCGACATTCCTCGGCGCCGAGGCCGCCCATGAGTACAGCCAGCGCAGTGAGGGCACGTACAACACGGCGGTCGCTGGTGCGTCGGGCAGATCCATGCTTTCAACCCGCATCGAATCGTGACCAACTCGAATCCAACCTCCTTTCGTGATAGCGCTGGTGCGAATTCCCGGCTTCCATCCTCGCTTGACTGCTTCGACCACCTGCTTCGCGCCTGGCATCACCCACGTCGACAATCCACGCTCGGAAAACCATTGCACGCCACCGTGCGCAACCGGCATGGTGACGATGGCGCCAGCAATCGGTGTGTTCGCGTCGGCCCTGTTGAGAAATGCCGCAGCACGTTCTGCAAGCAGTGGCACCGTGCCGCCTTCGATCATCAACCAGCGGCCTCCCAATTTGATGGCGCCAATTGGCGCACCGGGAGTTTGAAACGCGGCAAACCGTTCGTCCGTGATGCGGGCCGAGTCGAGGGTGAGGTCCAGCATTCCGCGTTGACCGGCCGCGAGAAAAGCGCGACGTAGTGAATCGGGCATGGCCAGTGAGTCGGCTGCGTTGGCCGGGTTAATAGTGGTTCCTACCGTAATCACCCGCTTGTACGGCTTACCTACGCGATAGATGTCCAATTGCGTCGGCAATGTGATGGGCACGTCTCGCAGTGGCACCCACCGCGAATACCAAATGGCCACCTCCATTTTTCCCCATCCACCCAATCCCATATCATGGGGTTGCGCAGCGGTGAACAGGGCGGCGGCCAGCGATGCGTCACTTCTGGAAAACAGCAGCGTCGTCTTGAACGTGCGCAGTGTTGCGCGAACTCGCCGGTACGTCACGTGGTCGATTACGGTGTCTGTCAGCGCGGACGCGTCGGGTGCATCCAACGCCAGCAGCAGTACACGTTCCGGCGCAAACGTAAAAAGTTCAGTGCGTTCATCGACATAGGCGACGTTCAGTGGTCGCCATATGCCGCCGAATCGGACGCTCGCTACGGTGTCGACCACCAGATTGACAATTTCCGCTCCGAATCCGTTGGCGTTCAGCGGCCGCCGCGTGTTGCGCCAGGCGGGTAAGGCATAGTCTCGAAACTCTGTACCCCACTCGTAGCCGGAGGCCGTCGCGTGCGGGCGGTCGTCGAACGTCAGTCGATACCATTCGGTCATCGTTTCAGTGCGCACCCGCTGCACCGACCGTAACGCCACCGCGCCCCCCATTCTGTCAATGGCCGTGTTGAGGATACCGCGCGCAGGTTGGTCGGACGCGAGTGCAGCAAGAAAAACTGCAGCAACGGGGAATAGATTGGGCATGGTGGCGTGAGTTGGCAGTGTGGAGAGCAGATGCTCCAACCTGGAACCGCGCGGGACCCGTGCGGGTGGCCATGTGGTGAAACGCAACGTCACTACCGCCACTCACGCACTGGTGAAGGGGCATCTGTGACAATCGCGTGCCACCGCGGGTAGTATTTGTCAGCGCCGTCATGCGGCACCTTCCCGAGGCATACCACGATGAAGACTTCGCGCGCGTTTCTCCTGATGGCGGCTACCGTTCTCGTGGCCTGTGCCGGTGCTCCGGCCAACGATCCCACCGGTGCGCCCAATCGAAATGTGGCGGCGCTACCGACTACGATCACGCTGGCACCCGGCGGGTCGATGCAGGTTGAGCAAGCCAACCTGAGCATTCGTTTCGATTCGATCACGGCCGATTCGCGATGCCCGTCGGACGTGCAGTGTGTACAAGCGGGTTGGGCCACCGCCGCACTGACCGTCAGTCAGCTCTCAGGCATCATGAGTGCGCAACGGGTTGCACTGTCGACGACGCCCGGCAAGGACACGGTATCTTCATACGGCAAGCCACTCAAGCTTTTGAAAGTCACGCCTGCGGCCGTGTCGACCACCATGATTCCCCAATCAACATACCGCATTGAGTTGCTGGTAGGGGCGCCGAAGTAGGGCGGATACGCGCACATTTTTCGAACGTGAAAGCCATGCGATGATTGTGTAGTATCGCAATCAACAACTACTCGCCGCTACTCCGCTACTCCGCTACTCCGCTACTCCGCTACTCCGCTACTCCGCTACTCCCCAACCCCCAACATTGCCATCACCCGGTCGCGATACCCTCGGCTCAAAGACAGCCTGGTTCCGTCGGCCAGGACCACTGCGTATTCACCGCCACCGGCCGGCTTGATTTCGCGCACTCGAGCGAGATTCACAATCATTGATCGATGAATGCGGGCGAACCGCGCGTTGGACGCCCGCGTGGCCGCGAGGCGCTCCTCCACATTCCGCATGGTTTCGCGAATAAGGTGCTTCTTTCCTTTCGCATGCAGTCGCACGTAGTTGTCCGCGGCTTCGCACCAATCCAGTTCCGAAAGCGGCACGAGAATAACTCGTTCGCCGTCACGCACGACGAAAGTGTTGTCTGGCACAGCAAGCGGCGTATTGTTCGAAGGCGGCGGTTCATCGATGCGTGTTGCAGCGGCTGAATGGGTTGCATTGGGGGTGGTTGCACCAACCCATGCCAAAGGCGACGCACCAAGCGACGTCAACAACGCTTCAAGGCGCTCGTTCAGCGCGGAGACCGCTTTGGCACTGGCGCCACGACCGGCGGGTGACTCCAGGCGCTGGCGCACGCGTTCCAACGCCAACGCGAATCGTTGTTCATCAAACGGCTTGAGCAAATAGTCGACGGCGTGCACCTCGAACGCGTCAATCGCGAACTTGTCGTACGCGGTGACAAACACAATGGCGGGACGTTCGGCGGCAGCAAGGGCCTGCGCCACTCCAATGCCGGTGCCGCCGGGCATCTGCACGTCGAGAAATGCGACGTTTGGTTGCTTGTCGCGAATGAGTTGCAATGCGGTTGCGCCGTCGCCTGCTTCTCCAACAACGGTGATCCCCGAAACCCCCTTGAGCAGTCGCAGCAAACCGCGCCGTGCAATGGGCTCGTCGTCCGCAACCACCACGCGAAGTGCAATCACGGCCCAGCTGCCCCAAACGGAATGGTGCGCAAACGTGTGTTACGCATGCAGTTCACGCCACGGTAACGACAAGACGGCACTGGTGCCGCCATTGGGCAACCTGATGAGTGCCAGCGACGCTTGTCCGGGATTTGGATAGAGTGCAGCCAGCCGAGCTTTGGTGCTGCCCAAGCCAACGCCGTTATGCGCTTCGCGGGAGTTGCCTGGTTCGGCATTTGGCGGCGTCGCGTTGGGTTTTGTGACGTCTGGTGTCGCCGCGGTTGGTGTTGTCACGTGTGGTGCGGTTGCAATTGGCGCTATTGCAACTGCCCGCTCGGGTGAGGGTGTTGTGCTGGCACGATCACCAATGGAGTCCGGGCCGTCGTCCTGCACAACCAGCTGCAGGCCCGAACCGACGCGTCTGGCAATAATGCGAATGCGCCCGGGGCCAACCCGTGAAGTGACGCCAAATCGCACGGCATTTTCCACCAATGGCTGCATGACAAACGTGGGCACGGCAGCACTCAACAAATCGGGATCAATCTCCAGATCAACAGTTAGCCGATCACCAAAACGGGCGCGCTCAATGCCGAGGTAGTCGTCGAGTATGGAGAGCTCATCGCGCAGCGCAATCTCTGGAACGTCCGTGAGTGCCAGGGTTTGGCGCAGCAAATCGCCCAGGCGCATCAGCATGCGACCCGCCGCGGGCGGATCCTCGTGCACGAGCATCCCAATGGCATGCAACGTGTTGAAAAGAAAGTGGGGCTGCAATTGCGTTTGCAGGGCCTGCACCTGGGCGCGCGCCAGTTGTGCGGACAGTTGCGAAGCTTGCCGATCTCGCTGGCGTAGTCGCTTTCGCGAATCGAGCGCGGCTCCAATGCCCAGCAGCGCGAAGTAGAGCAACACACCCACCGGCATTCGCGACGTCAGGTAGCTGCGAAACCACTGCGCTAACGGTTCCGCGCCGGCGGTGGCTGGAAACGACCATTGAATGATGAGTGCGCTGGACGCGGCGTACAGCAGGCCCGCTATCAGGGCCAACCCGGCGTGCACCGGTAGCGACCAGGACAGACGCTGTCGTTCGAGGGGAAATCGGCGGCCCAACCACCACACGACTGGTGTTGCCGCTGCCCAGTACCACCACACGCCTAGTTGCGACACGAAGACTGGAACGAGCGACAACTCTGGCTCGTTCGGATTCGGGTTTCGGTTCAGTGTGAGACCAACGGTCGTGGTCATCAGCCCCGGCACCGTCCAACACAGCAACACGAGCAATGCGAAGCGCCAACGACTGGTTGGCGTTTCCTGTTCGGCGACGAATCCGTGCATCCAACTGCGGGTTGGCTCACCGAGTCCGGAGCGCGCAGCTGTCGCACCAGCGGTGATTTCTGGTGATGCCTTCATTTGTGAGGGCGCATCCACGGACATCAGTGGAATATGCCACCTCGCGGTGTAGTTGCGTCACCACCATTGGCCTTCACAACGATCTCCCACTTTGTCAGGGGCAAATGTTGCGCTGCGACGCGATCGGGGGAGATGCCGAGCCGAGTAAGGGTGTTCAGCACCTCGCCGGCGTATTGGGTGGGTTTGTCTACCTGTTGTAGGTAGTCACCCGCCCACACGAAACGTTCTCCCGGTATGGAGACCAGTACAGCGCCTTCTGATGCCACGCCCTGGATGGGATGAACCACCAGCGCACCGCCGGCGAGTCGGAGTGAATCACGCACGACCCGAAACGTCACGGCTGTGCGTTTGCCCGCCCGCTGTTGCTCCAGCTTGTCGGGGGCCAGTGTCCAACGTCGATCGACCACGCGTTGCAGGAATGATGTCGATAACGCGTGCGTGACGATGGGTGCCTGCCCCGCAGTCCAGAACCGCACGCCGCTGATGTGTGGCCACGCCAAATCTGTTACGACAATCACGATTGGATGACGACCGGGGAAGAGTTTGCCAATCCATACTGAGTCTGCGCGGGAGCGGTCTTCATTGCTGGTGGCATCGAGCACAAACACTGTGTCCTTCTGCAACGTGACCACATTGGTGTACGCACGATTCACGAGCAGGAACGTGTTGGCGGACACGCGCACGGTGTCTGGCCCCGGAAACGTCTGCAATGCGGTGCTCATTGCCGCAACATTTGCGGGAACGGTGAGTCGTGGCGCACTGTCAGCGGGAATGAGCTGAGTCGTGGGGTTCGATTGGCGGCCGTACAAGTGGCCATCGAACAGCCGGTTTGCGGAGTACGGAAATCGGCCACCACCGTCAACCGTTTGCCACGTGGACCATTGATAGTCGGCGCGCACTTGCCCCCACAGGTAGTGTGCTTCCGTGCGCGACAATTGCACAGGGACGGCGGAGTATTCGTCTATGTAGAGATGTTCGTCGCCATGCGCGCCGCTCCGCGCAAGCACCACGCGCGGGTACTCGCGCATCAGGCACCGTTCCGCGATTCGCACGTCCGTTGATTGCTGCCACCCTTGCAGCACAGCCCATGGATTCAGTTGACGTTCCGGTTCGCTGAATGGGTAGAGTTGTGGAACCGGCATTCTTGACGTGTCACGGGTTACAAACACGGCCCGGGGCGTGCTGAGCACTGTGGCAGGTATGGCACCTGCTGGGCGTTCCTGTGGCTGTTTGCCTTCGACACTGGTTTGCAAGTCGTACCAGCGAACATTGCCTTGCATGTTGGGAATGAATGGTTCGTACATGCGATCGGACTGCTCCCAGAGCACCTGATCGTTGTAACTGCGAATGCGCAGCACTTTGCCGCGGCTGTTCGTGGGCAGAATGGCAACGGCGGCGCGGTCAAGCCATACCTGTGCGTTGGTCGCCCCCACGCCGGCGCTCGCCGGCACCGGAGCACACGACTCGGCGGGAGCGGTTGGGAGGAACGCGGCGCGTGGCGTTGGCGGCCGTCCTTTGGGCGCCGCGCTGGCCGGTGCTTGCGGCTGCGCCAATGCGGTGCTTGAAACCAGTGTCAACATGACGCTCAGCCGAGTGGCGAGTGTTCGCATGAGTTCCCCATAGTGATGAAGTGAATGTGATGCCTGTGCACGCTACGGGGCGGTGTTTGTGCGGGTGTCGGCCAAGGGGCCAACGGGGCTTGCGCGGTGGTGGCTTCCGCTTTGGCGGGGCGGTGTTTTGGTAGGGCGTATCAAGCGGCTTAAAGCGGCTGGGTTCACGCGGCTCGTAGCCTCTTGAACTTGTCAATCGGCTCGTAGCCTCTTGAACCCTTGAACCGTGGCCTTTTATTGGGCAAGCGGCTCGTAGCCTCTTGAAAGCCGCCCGCAAGAGTCAGACCCAGTGCGGTGATATGCTTTCCCCAAAGCCGCCCTGTTGCACACCCGGTCACCACGCCGTTGTTTTGTCTCTGGCGGCGTTTGCCCAGACGAGTTTCCGCATCACCGGAGGAAGTAGTGCACCTCGTACGGCCCGTACTCATCGGACTTGGCACAACGTTTGTCTTCATCATGATGCTGCAGACGTTTGGCACCATTTTCTGGCCGGTGGCAGCCGGCGTGAATTTGAATGACGAACAAGCCCTGCGCGCCGCGCAGGCCGCCGCACCGGTTGCGGCCAAGTTGTACACGGTGCTGAGTTACGGAGTGGCGGTTTTCGTGGGCGCCTTTCTTGCGCGAAAGATTGCTGGGGGCGTCAGCACGACCCCGTCGTGGATTGTCGGAGTGGTCTATACGGTCGTCTGCGGCTTTGTCGCACTTGGCTCGAACGCCCCGGTCTGGATGAAAGCAGGATCGCTGCTTCTGCCACTCCCCTCTGCCTGGTTCGGCTTGACCGTTGCTGCGGAGCGGAAACGAGTTACGCCGGGCTTCGAGGTGAAGTCTTCATGATGACATCCCGTGTTGTTCGAGGATCACGCAATGTCTGACGATCTCGAGAGTCTGGCCCAGCGATTGCAGGCCAGCCCGGACTATCGCGTGCTGCGCCGGTTGCAGCAGCCCCCTCGATATCATGCCGACGTCGCACCGGAGCACATGCGTCGCGCATTGCTGGTGGACGTGGAAACCACGGGCCTGTCGCACACTGACGATGCAATAATCGAGCTGGGTGTGATCCTGTTTACGTACGACAAAACCACGGGCACCGTCTGCGAAATGTTACGGGCCGAGTCGTGGTTGCAGGACCCCGGTCGCCCGATACCGGAAGAGATTACGCAACTGACTGGCATTACGGACGCCGACGTACAAGGCGAACGACTGGACGAACAGGCGCTGCACGAAATGGCGACTGGTGCCTCACTTGTTATCGCGCACAACGCCGCGTTCGATCGCCCATTCATTGATAAACGGTTGCCGTTTCTCGCGAATGTGCATTGGGGGTGTTCGCTGAATGATGTGCCGTGGAAATCGCGCAATCGCGGTTCCCAGAAGCTCGACTATCTGTTGTATCAGCACACCAGCACATTTCTGGACACGCATCATCGTGCGCTGGATGACTGTCGGGCCACGTTGCATGTGCTGGCCACCCCGTTCGCGGACGGGCGCACGCCGCTCAAGTTGCTGCTGGAGAGCTGCCGCGTGCCACGCGTGCGCGTGGGGGCTATTGGCGCTTCGTATGAAGTGAAAGACGTGTTGCGAAATCGCGGCTACAGCTGGAGCGGCGACGGCGGCAAGCCCGCGAAAACGTGGTGTCGTGAACTTCCGGCGGACGAGCTGGATGCAGAGGTGGCGTGGCTGCACCAGCAAGTTTATGCCAATCGGTCCAGAAGCCCACTGGTTGAAAAGGTGGAGTTGCGACGGCGGTATGCGGCGAGTTAGGGGCAACGGGTCATCGCCAAATTACGAGTCGACGGCCGGCGGGATGCTCCGCCCACCGAACGCCATCAGTATTTCATCGACGGCCCACTAACTGCGCCACAGCAACACGATGTACGTCGCATACACGCCGAGCAATACGCCACCCTCGGCCCGAGACAAGCGAGCGCCTGAGCGGAGCAACGGCAAGAGCAGCACGGTCGTGCCAATCATCCACCACATGTCACCGCGCACTATTGCGGGCGCCACCGGAATCGGCGCGATCAGCGCGGTCACACCCAGGATGCCCAGAATATTGAAGATGTTCGATCCAATGATGTTCGCGACCGCCACGTCGGTGCGCTTGCGAAACGCCGCGACGAGTGATGTGGCAAGTTCCGGCGCGCTCGTGCCGCCGGCAACGATTGTCAGGCCTATAACACGTTCTGTCATGTCGGCGATACGCGCCAGCGCAATCGCTCCATCGACGAGAAACTTGCCGCCGGCCACCAGACTGGCAAGGCCCAACGCGAGCACACCAAGCGTGATGAGCAGTTGTGGCGTTCCCTTGCGTGCAGGTCGCACATCGATGTCGTGCGCCTCCGCCTGCTCGGCAAACTGACGGGCCTCGGCAGCACTGACATCGCGACGCGCGACGTGCACCGTGTAGGCGATGAACATGGCAAAGGTAATGACGAACAATCCGCCTTCGACGCGGTCAATGGCGCCGTCACGCGCCAACGTCAGACACAACAGGCTGGCGCCGAACATCACCGGCCACTCGAGGCGCACGGCTGTCCCGTGTACCGGGAGCGGGATGATCAACGCCGTGAGACCAAGTATCGCCGCCACAGTGAAAATGTTCGACCCCACCACGTTCGCGACCGCGAGATCGGGCTCGCCGCGCGCTGCAGCCATGAGGCTCACGACCAGTTCGGGAAGGGAAGTGCCGATGGCGACCACCGTCAGACCAATGACCGCTGGCGACACGCCGGCGAGGTCTGCAATCGTGGTCGCCGCCCGCACCAGTGCTTCGCCGCCTCCTGCCAGCAAAAGGAGGCCCAACAATACCAGTCCGGTTGCCGTAAGCGCGTCCATTCAGCGAAAATCCTCTTGTGAAATGCGTCGTTGTGTATCGCTCACGCCGCCACGCCCTTCGGCATGCGCCGCAGCAACAGAAACCCCACAACCCCGGCAAACACCGACGCGCCAAGAATTCCGAGTTTCGCTGTGTCCAACATCAGTGCATCTGTGAACGCGAGCCCCGCAATGAACAACGATATGGTGAACCCAATACCGCCCAGCCACGCGGCACCGTGCACATGACCCCAGGAAACACCTGTCGGCAAATCGGCGACGCCTGCATTGACTGCCAGGAAACTTGCCAGCGTAATGCCAATGGGTTTGCCAAGTATCAGGCCGAGTGCAATGCCCAACACCACCGGGCTGCCCGCGGCCGCGCCAAGCGCTTCGAACGACACTCCCGCGTTGCCCACCGCAAACAGCGGCATGATGAAAAACGACACGTAGCCGTGCAAATTGTGCTCCATGCGCTGCAACGGCGCCTGCGCCGCGTCGGTCGCACATTCCATGCGCAGCAACGCCTCCTGATGCCCGCGACTGCACATGACCATGTTGCCCGGCACATCGGCAGCACGAAATGCTTCGAGACTTTCCGTCGCCTCCTCGATGAATTCTTCCTCGCTGATCAGCGTGCGCGCAGGCACCGACAGTGCCAGCAGCACCCCGGCAATCGTGGCGTGTATACCCGATTGCAGCATGAAATACCACAGCACCACGCCAACCAATGCGTACAGCAACGGACGACGAATTCCCAGGCGGTTCATGACGAACAACCCCACCAGCACCCCCGCCGCCGCGCCCAACGCATTCACGTCCAGCGAACTGGTATAAAACACCGCGATGACCAGCACGGCGCCCAAGTCATCGGCAATGGCGATTGCGGTCAGCAACACGCGCACGCTGGCGGGGACGCGATCGCCCAACAAGGCGAGAATGCCCAGCGCAAACGCGATGTCCGTGGCCATCGGAACGCCCCATCCGGCCGCACCCGGACCGCTGGCATTCACCGCGGCGTAGAGCAGAGCCGGGACCACCATTCCGCCCAGCGCCGCGGCGACGGGCAAAGTAGCCGTGCGGAGTGTCGCCAGCTCGCCCACCAGCACTTCGCGCTTGATCTCAAGCCCGACCAGAAAAAAGAACACGGCCATCAGGCCGTCATTCACCCACGCGTGCAGCGAGAGCGTGAGACTGAAACCGGGCGCCCCAATTGTGAATAGTGTTTCCCACAGGTGGTGGTATGATTCAGCCCATGGCGAGTTGGCCCACGCCAGCGCGACCGCCGTGCAGACCAACAGCACCACGCCGCTTGCCGCGGTAGTCGCAAAAAAGCGCTGAAACGGGCTGATAACCCGGGCGATCAGTGGGACGGTCGAAGTGCCGTTACCACCCTTCGAAGCTGGCTGACGTTGGGAATTCATCCTTTCTCGGTAAACTCGATGCGCACCGCGCTCGCGGGACGGTTGTTTCTGGGCCTCGGCCTCTGTGTAGGGGTGGTGGGTACCCTCGGCTGGTTCCTTGGTTTCGAACCGGCGCGCCTCCCCCCAGTATTGCTCAACATTGCAGCCTACAAGTTAATCGGCCTCGCGGCGCTGGGTCTGCTGGCAGCGGGCGCCGGGCTGATGAGTCGGCTGGGTCATATCCCGGGCGTCTTTCATCATGCGTTCTCCGGTCGCGCGCACAGGGCTCGCTCCTTGGTATTGGGCTTCGCCCAATTATTTGCCTCAAAAGGGCCGATGCCGCACGTTGTCATTGGTAACTCACGGACGCGTTGGCGCATCCCCAGCTTCGAAAGTCATCCATGCAATTTCGCGGGCACCTGGAAAACCTCGTTCAGGACATTCGATACGCCGCGCGCGGCCTGGCACGCCGCCCCTCATTCACGGTCGTGGCCGTGCTCACCATGGCCATCGGTGTGGGTGCCACCACCACCATTTTCACTGCCGTAAACGCGCTGCTGCTCCGGCCGCTTCCGTTCCGCAGCCCGGAAGAGCTCATGAAAATTTCGCTCTCTGCACCAGCAGCGAATGGCCGGCCAGCCAGCGACAATGTCGTCTGGACCTACCCGCGGGCCGACCTGTTCCGCGCCACCCAACAGGAATTCAGCAGCATCAGTTTGTATACCCCGCGCCCGTTTACGATCACAAATGGGCAGGTCGAGCTGCTGCGCGGCGAGCTTGTCAGCGCGAACTATCTACGGACACTCGGCCTATCACCACTTCGCGGTCGTGACTTCGATCCGGCAATTGACGCCCAGCCGGGCGCGGCAGCCGAGGTCATGCTGTCGGAGGGTCTCTGGCGGCGCCGCTACAATGCTGATCCCGCAATTGTTGGACAGACAATTGAAATTGACCGCATCGTTTACATGGTCATCGGAATCGCACCGTCGAAGTTTCTGGGGTTAACGGGTGAAGGCGAGTTATTCGTGCCAATTACGGCGCAGGTGGCCGCCAGCGTGGCGCGCACACGATCGTTTATGGTGGCCAGACGAAAGCCGGACGTGAGCGCAGTGAAGATGCAAACAGCTGTCGCGCTCCTCGGCAAACACGTGAGCGAGGCTAATCCGGACAACTTCGCGGTGGGCATGCCCTGGAGCGCCGTGGCACGATCGCTCGACGGGGTGCGCGTACCAGCTGTCATCAGGCAATCGATGCTGGTATTGGCGGCGGCGGTGGCCCTCGTGCTCCTCATTGCCTGCGTGAACGTTGCCAACCTGGTGCTGGGTCGCAGCAACTCGCGGCGGCGCGAAATCGCCGTTCGCCTGGCGCTTGGTGCACGACGTGCGCGGGTAGTGCGCCTGCTGCTTACTGAAAGCGCGCTGTTGGCAGTGCTTGGCGCTACTCTGAGCGTGGTGGTCGCGTTCATCGGAATACGCCTGCTGAGTAACGTGACTCCCGCCGCGCTTCCGGCCCAACGCGGTGTTGGTTTCGGCGCAGTCACAATGTCGTCCATTGCGCTTGACTGGACGGCGCTCGCGTTTGCACTGGCGCTGGCGACTCTCGTGGGCGTTGCGTTCGGAGTGGCTCCGGCGCTGTATGCAACGCGACTGTCGCTCTCGGACTCCATGAAGCCGGGTGGTGCCGTGGTACAAAACGTCCGAAGGTTCCGCATGTCGGCCGGCCGCGTGCTTGTCGTGGCCGAGGTGGCGCTTGCACTGGTGTTGCTGGCGGGCTCGGGCTTGATGATGCGAAGTCTTGGTCGATTGCTTGCGATTGACCCGGGCTTCAATGCGCAAAACCTGCTCACCGTGCGAATGTCCGTGCCGGCGGGTGGCTTGGCCAGCGACTCGCTTCCCGGTTTTTACAATGATGTCATCACACGGCTCGGTGCGCGCCCTGGTGTCACGAGTGTCGCACTCACGAGTTGCACGCCGCTGAGCGGAGGCTGCGAAGGCGCGCCAATAGACGTAGAGAATCCGCGAGATCCCAACGCGCAGAAAACAATTGCCGCGGTTCCACTCGCAACACCCGACTTCTTCACGGCGGTGGCGCTTCCGGTCAAGCGCGGCCGTGTGTTCACCACCGCAGACAACCTGACGTCACCCAAAGTGATGGTGATCAACGAGACAGCCGCGCGTACCCTGTGGCCCAACGAAGATCCCATCGGAAAGCGTGCCGGGTTCGGGACGCGCAAGCTCGAAGTGGTTGGCGTGGTCGGCGATGTCAGGGAATGGGCAGATTCCGTGCCGAGGGCAGCCATGTACCTCGCGTATCATCAATGGCCGGCCAGAGCGATGTACATTCTTGTTCGAACTTCCATTGATCCGGCGTCCTTGACCGTTGACGTGCGTCGCGTATTGCACGAAATCGCACCACAGTACGCCGTGTATGACATGCAGCTTATGTCGGAACGAGTCGCGGTTGCCACAGCGCGGCCACGATTTATTGCGTTGCTGCTCGGTTTGTTGGCCGCCGTCGCGCTTTCACTTGCGGCCGTTGGGATTTATGGTGTCATGGCGCTGAGTGTCGCCGGCCGCACGCGAGAGATTGGCATTCGCATGGCGCTTGGCGCCAACCGCACCGGTGTTCAGCGGCTCGTCGTCGGTGAGGGAATGGCGCTGGTAACGGTGGGCGCCGTCATCGGACTTGTTGGCGCGTTGGTCTCCACGCGTGTGCTGCAATCGTTGCTGTTCGATCTCGATGCATCAGACCCGCTCACATACTTCGCGGCCTTGGGTCTGCTGGCGGTTGCGGCCGTTCTGGCAAGTTGGATTCCGGCGCGACGAGCGTCGCGCGTTGATCCAGTGACGGCGTTCAAGACGGAGTGACACCTGACGTTCAAAGGGTCACGTTGCCGAGCAACGTGACCCTTTGACAATCCGTGATGCTCCCCTACGGCCCAAATCCCGGTGGGACTTTTTCTTCCTGCGGGGTGCTCAGCACTTTGGAAAAACACCAGAACGTGCCCACCCACACCACGATAAGCGAGATGATCATCGTAATCCAACCTCCTGTTCTCATGTTCGTCTCCTCAGTCCGAAGGAAGTTTGTCGTCGATATCAAATCCGGCCGCGCGCAACCGCTTTTGTCCCATCCAAGTGACAACAAGCAGGTATGCGAGAATGGCCCCAATCATGAGCATGCCAGCGCGCGCGCCCGTGTTGGCCCACGAAGCGGCCAGTGACGCCTTGAAATTCTGCACCGTGAAGCCCACAAAGACAATGATGAGATAGGCGGGGGCGATGTACTTCATGACGATCTTGAAGATGGGCGGAATTCGGATTGAAGCGCCGTTATGCAATTCCTTCCAGCCGCGATCAATGCCGAACACCCACGCGAAATAGATAATCTGCACCATAGCGAGTACAAAAATCAGATAAGTACCCACCCAGAAATCGACGGTATTCCAGAACGACCCGCCGGCGGTAAACCAGAGCGTGAGAAAGGCTCCTGCCGTTCCAATAGTGGCGATGATCGTCGTGGATTTGACGTGAGAGAAGTTGAGCGATTCCTTGATGTGCGCAACGGCCGGCTGGTACATGGACAGTGAACTGGTGATGGCCGCCAGAAACAACATGAGAAACCAGAGCGCACCCACGAAGTTGCCAAACGCTCCCATGTGCGCAAACACCACTGGCAGCGTGGCGAAACCAAGACTGAAGGAACCACCTGCAACGGCGGCCGTCGTCCCACTCAGTCCAAGGAAAACAAACGCCGCGGTGAGGGTAATCATGCCGCCAAAGCCCACTTCAAACAATTCGTTGGTGGCGCTGGCCGTGAGTCCGGAAAGGGCAATGTCATCTTTCCGCTTCATGTACGATGCGTAGTTGATGATCACGCCAAATCCGACGGACAGCGAAAAGAAAATCTGACCGGCGGCCGCGAGCCACGTCTTGAAGTCCAGGAGCTTGGAATAATTGGGGTTCCACATGTACCCCAAACCGTTCGCCACACTCTGGTCGGGCTGGGCAGGATCGGGGGTGCCAAGCGTCAACACCCGAATGAGTACAATGAGCGCGCAAACCGCCATGACGGGCATGGCGAAGGAAACGAATTTCTCGATGCCTTTGGACAGCCCGCGAAATATGAAGAAAATGTTGATGGCAAAAACTGCGGCCCAGGTGAAAACCGTAAACAACGTGTCACCCGTAAACAGCGAACCATCCGAGCCCGTACCCGTAAACGCGTTATAAAACGCCTGAGCCGCCGCCGTCTGCGCCGCGATTGGCGCGGCCGGGTCTACACCAATGCCGCCGGTCACGTATTTCAGGAAATAGCCCAACGTCCACGTTTCGATGAACATGTAGTAGGTGGAGACACCCAGCGGGATGAGCACTCCGATGACGCCGAAGTAACGCGCCAGGCCACCCTTTCCGATTGCTCCCATAATCATCGGCGCCGAATGCAGGCCTTTTTTCCCGCCGTAACGACCCATGGTCCACTCGGCCCATCCAATGGGAAGGCCGAGCAGAAAAAGTGCACAGAAATAGGGAATGAGAAATGCACCCCCTCCATTTGCCGCGGCCTGTCCCGGAAAACGAAGAAAATTGCCAAGTCCAACTGCTGATCCGGCCACGGCCAGGATTACGCCGAGCTTGGAGCCCCACTCTTCTTTGTGCTCCGCCATACAGGATTCGTCCGGGTAAAGGAATAGGCGTGCCCACGACTGCTTCCAGTCGCGAAGGTTGCACAATATGAAGTGGCGCGCGGTCTTGCGCGACAGGTGTGCTGCGCCACCGTTTATTATTGGGGCAGCGCTTTCGGGCGCTTGTCGCTCCGCTCCCCCAGCCCCCTATGTCGCAACCCAGATGTCTGTTCACAAAGCCAAGCAAGGGCTGGACATACCGATTTCCGGCACGCCTTCTCAAACAGTCTCCGACGCCCCTCGGGTTTCCGAAGTCGCGGTGCTTAATCGCGACTATCATGGCCTGAAGGCGCGCGTTCTGGTTGAACCCGGAGACAACGTGCGCCTCGGCCAACCAGTACTTGAGCATCGTTCGTACCCGTCCGTTCGGTTTGTTTCGCCGGCCAGTGGGCGCGTGCAGGCCGTACATCGCGGAGACAAACGGGCGCTACAATCCGTGGTGATTGCGGTCGATGCCAACGAAGCGCCGTGCGTCGAATTTGCTTCGTATTCACCAAACGCAGCCAACAGTGAAGCGGGAGTGCGCGCGCTGTTGCTCGAGTCGGGGCTCTGGACTGCCTTGCGCACGCGGCCGTTCAGCCTGGTGCCCGCGCCGGAGAGTCGCCCGCATTCTTTGTTTGTCACGGCCCTCGACACGCACCCGCTTGCTCCAGACGTCAGTGTCGCCTTGCAGGGGCGTGAGGAGGACTTCGCCCGCGGGCTGGCTGCGCTCAAACATTTGACAGACGGGCCAGTGTTTCTCTGCCGGTCACCTGGTTCCTCATTGGGCAATTCCGTGACCGCAGCCCAAGGTGTGCGCATTGAGGAATTCAGTGGCCAGCACCCTGCCGGCACGGTCGGTTACCACATTCATGTGCTCGACCCCGTCAACCGCGACAAGTCGGTTTGGCATATTGGAGCGCAGGACGTTGCGCGATTCGGTGGTTTGCTGGCCACGGGTGCGCTGGATACCACGCTGGTCATAGCGCTGGCCGGTCCGCAGGTGAAAACTCCGCGTCTGTTGCGCACGCGCATGGGTGCGTCCACCCGGCAACTGACTCACGGTGAATTGCACAAGGGTACCGCACGCGTCATCAGCGGATCGGTGCTCACCGGGGACGTCGCTCAGGATGACACGCTCGGATTTCTTGGCCGCTTTCATCAACAGCTCACCGTGATTCCGGAAGGCGGGCAGCGCGAATTCCTCGGATGGTTGGCGCCGGGCGCCAACACCTACTCAGCACTCCCGACTTTCATTTCCGCGTTGATGCCAGGCAAGAAATTCAACCTCGACACGAGTCTCCGCGGGTCCCGTCGCGCCATGGTCCCTATTGGTGCCTACGAACAAGTCATGCCCATGGACCTCATGCCCACGCATTTGCTTCGCGCATTGACGGTTGGCGACGTGGAATGGGCCGAGGAACTCGGTGCGCTGGAGCTTGACGAGGAAGATCTGGCACTGTGTGCGTTTGTGTGCCCCGGCAAATACGAGCATGGGGCGGCGTTACGTCGCGTGCTGACCAGCATTTCTGCGGAGCACTGAGATGTCCGCATTGCGCCGACTGCTGGATCGAATGGGCTCCTCGTTTGGCAAAGGGGGAAAGCTCGAAAAACTGCACGCGTTGTACGATGCGGGCGACACGTTTCTCTATACGCCTGCCTATACCACAAGTGGTGGTCCGCACGTACGCGATGGGCTCGATCAGAAGCGCATGATGATGATCGTGGTGATCGCACTGTTGCCTTGCATCGCCATGGCCATGTTCAACACCGGCTATCAGGCGTTCCTGACGGTGGAACAAGGGGGCAAGCTGCTGGATACCTGGCAGGCCAGTGCGTACAACGCGCTTGGACTGAAAGTGAGCAGCGCTTCGGTTGTTGCCTGCATGGTGTACGGTGCGTTGCATTTTCTGCCAATACTGGTGGTGACGTATACCGTGGGCGGAATGCTCGAAGTGCTGTTCGCCGTTGTGCGCGGTCATGAAGTCAACGAAGGGCTGCTTGTGACCGGCATGCTCATTCCGCTTACGCTTCCAGCCACTATTCCCTTGTGGCAGGTGGGATTGGGAACCGCTTTCGGTATTGTAATCGGCAAGGAAATTTTCGGTGGCACCGGCATGAACTTTCTCAATCCGGCGCTGGTGGCGCGCGCGTTTCTGTTCTTTGCGTATCCGGCGCAGATATCCGGAAACATTTGGGTGGCCGCCACGCCGGCCGATGGTCGTTCGGGTGCGACCTGGCTGTCGTCGTTCGCCGAAGGGGCCGGACCACTGCCCGGTGTTTCATATCTCGATGCGTTTCTCGGACTCATTCCCGGCTCCATGGGCGAGACCTCCGCGCTCGCGATTTTGCTGGGCGCCGCGTTGCTGTTGCTCACACGTATTGGGTCGTGGCGAACCATGTTTGGCGTGGTCGTCGGGACCGCGGTGACGGCTTTTGCCCTGTCGTCCATCGGGTCTACCACCAACCCAATGCTCAACTTGCCATGGTACTGGCATTTCGTGGTCGGAGGATGGGCCTTCGGCACCGTGTTCATGGCCACCGATCCGGTCTCGTCTGCCTTTACTCCCAACGGCAAATTGGTGTACGGATTTTTTATTGGCTTGCTTTGCGTGCTCATTCGGTGCGTCAACCCGGCCTACCCTGAGGGCATGATGTTGGCCATTCTGTTCATGAACATGTTCGCGCCGCTCATCGATCATTCCGTGGTGCGGGCGAATATCAAACGGAGGGCCGCTCGTTATGTTCGCAATGCGACGTGATTCCGTGGGGTACATCCTGGGATTCTCCACGGTTGTGTGCCTCGTGTGCGCCATTCCGATTGCGGCTGCGGCCGTCATGCTGCGTCCCCGTCAAGCGGAGAATCAACGCGTCGACCGGCTGAGCAAGGTGCTCGGCGTGGCCGGCCTGGTTTCGCCCACTGAAGAACTCGGGCGCGAGGAGGTGGTCAAGCGATTTGCGGACAACATCATCCCGCGTGTCGTTGATGCCCAAACCGGCGCGTACGTGGACAGCATTGACGCGGCCAACTACGACCAACGCGCCGCTTCGCGTGACCCGGCGCAAAGCACGTCTGCTCCCTCGAATGCCGCAAAAGTGTTGCGCCTTCCGCGGTTGCTTGTGGTGTATGAGCAGCGCGACGGCGACGCCGTGAAATCCCTGATTCTCCCAATACAGGGTTACGGGCTTTGGTCAACGATGTACGGCTATATCGCGTTGGCGGCGGATGCCCGTACCATTTCGGGTATTACCTTCTATGAACACGGTGAGACGCCCGGCCTGGGTGGGGAAATTGAAAATCCCCGGTGGCAAGCCAGGTGGAAAGGGCGCCTCGCATACAACGACAGCAATCGGGTGGTCGTGCAGGTGATCAAAGGCGTGGCAGGGCCGCCGGCGTCCGATCCTTACCACGTGGATGGGTTGGCGGGCGCCACCATCACCTCGCGCGGGGTTTCGAACACGCTGCAGTTCTGGCTCGGCCCCGAAGCGTTTGGTCCGTTTCTTGATCGGTATCGCAGCACTCTCAAAGATAAGGCATCGTGATGTTCGGCATAAAAGCAAATCCGACCCTCGTTGATCCCATGTTCGAGGAGAATCCAATAGGCCGGCAAGCGCTGGGCATTTGCTCGGCGCTGGCGGTGACGACCATGCTGTCCACCTCGCTCGTAATGTGCCTGGCGGTCACGGCGGTTCTCATTGCCAGTAACGTCTCCATCAGCCTCATTCGGAATTGGATTCCGTCAAGCGTGCGCATCATCGTACAGCTCACCATCATTTCTGCGCTGGTGATTGTTTGCGATCAGCTGCTGCGGGCCTACGCATTCACCATTTCCAAGCAGCTCTCGGTGTTCGTGGGGCTGATTATCACCAACTGCATTATCATGGGGCGTGCGGAAGCTTTTGCCATGCAGCAAGGACCCAAGGCAAGCTTCTATGATGCCATCGGCAATGCGCTGGGATACAGTATTGTGCTGTTGGCCGTGGCATTTTTTCGGGAACTGCTTGGATCGGGACGATTGTTCGGTGTGCAAATTTTTCCGTTGGTGACCGAAGGGGGTTGGTATCAGCCCAACGGACTGATGGTGTTGTCGCCGGCGGCATTTTTTCTGATTGGTGGTTTCATTTGGGCGCTGCGCACCTGGAAACCTGCGCAGATCGAAGTAGAAGCAGCGGTTCACATTGAATCGCCCGAACATGGTTTGCCGGTGCCCTCCCTTGGCACTCCGCGTAAACAGGCTGCCTAAGGAGACCATCACGTGGCCACTCATTATCTCAGCCTGCTCGTCAAGAGCATCTTTGTCGAGAACATGGCGTTGTCGTTCTTTCTCGGCATGTGTTCATTTCTCGTGGTGTCAAAGAAAGTCAGCAACGCCATTGGACTTGGGATGGCTGTCACGTTTGTGCTGGGCATTACCGTGCCACTCAACAACCTCCTGCTGAACAACGTGTTGCGTGAGGGCAAGCTGGCCTGGCTGCATCCGGCGCTGGCCACCGTCGATTTGTCATTCCTCGTGTTTCTCACCTTTATCGGAACCATTGCTGCGCTCACACAAATCGTCGAAATGGCCATCGAGCGTTTTGCGCCGGCGTTGTATGGTGCGTTGGGCGTGTTTCTTCCGCTGATTGCGGTGAACTGTGCCATTCTCGCTGGCAGCCTGTTCATGGATCAGCGCGATTACAATCTGGCCGAAAGCACCGTGTTTGGTTTAGGCTCCGGAATTGGGTGGTTTCTCGCCATCGTGGCCTTGGCGTCGGTCCGCGAAAAAATGCGGTACTCAAATCCACCAGCGGCCCTGCGCGGTCTCGGACTCACCTTCATGGTGTCCGGATTGCTCGCGGTCTGCTTCATGGCCTTCGCCGGCATTCAGCTCTAGCGTCCCATGCTTACCATCATTGTCGGCGTTACCGCGTTTGTCGTGCTCGTCCTGCTTATGGTGGCCGTGCTCATGGGGGCGCGCGCCAAACTGGTCAAGAGCGGTGATGTGCTGGTGTTTGTGAACGATGATCCTGCCAAAACGTTGCACGCAAAGGCGGGCGGCACGCTGCTCAGCACACTCGCCGAACAGAAGATTTTTATTCCGTCCGCGTGCGGTGGCAAAGGCACGTGCGGTGTGTGCAAGGTTGAAGTGTTTGAAGGGGGCGGCACGTTGCTGCCTACGGAAACAGGTCACGTGAGTCGCGGTGAAGCGCGCGCGGGTGTGCGTCTTTCGTGCCAGGTGAAAGTAAAGCAGGACATGAAAATTCACCTGGACGAAGACATTTTCGGTGTCCGGCAGTGGCGTTGTCGCGTGCGTTCGAATGACAATGTCGCCACGTTCATCAAGGAACTGGTGCTGGAGTTGCCGGCCGGAGAGGCGGTGCCGTTCCGGGCGGGTGGCTATGTGCAAATCGAATGTCCGCCGCACCTGGTGCAGTACAAAGATTTCGATATTGCCCCACAGTATCGTGACGACTGGGACACGTTCAAACTGTGGGATTTATCATCGCGCGTCGATGAACGTGTGCAACGCGCGTACTCCATGGCCAATTATCCGGACGAGCGCGGTATTATCATGTTGAATGTGCGGGTGGCCACGCCGCCGCCGCGCACCACCGGCATTCCACCGGGCATCATGTCGTCGTACATCTTCGGCCTCAAGCCTGGAGACGAGGTCACGATATCAGGACCCTACGGCGAGTTTTTTGCGAAGGAAACGCGCAACGAAATGTGTTTCATTGCTGGCGGCGCGGGTATGGCTCCCATGCGTTCGCACATCTATGATCTGTTCCGGCGGTTGAGCACGGAACGCAAAGTGACGTTCTGGTACGGTGCGCGATCACTGCGCGAAGCATTCTACGTTGAAGACTTCGACAGCATTCAACGTGAGAATCCGAATTTCAAATGGCATCTCGCACTGTCCGAGCCAAAACCGGAAGACCATTGGAAGGGCGCTACCGGCTTCATTCACCAGGTGTTGTTGCGTGACTATCTCGCAGGTCATCCGTCGCCGGAAGATGTGGAGTATTACCTCTGCGGCCCGCCATTGATGCTCAAAGCCTGCATGGGCATGCTGGACAACCTTGGCGTGGAGCGCGAGAACATCGCGTTCGACGACTTCGGCTAATCGCCCCCCGCATGAGTGGGTCACGCGCGACTTTCGGCCTGACACAGGCCTCGCGCCGCTGGTGGGTGACCTTGTTCGTTCTGTTCGGAGCCAGCGCGTCTGTGTACGCCGGGCGTAACCGCATGGCACCGTCCTCTGCAGAATTTGGCGGCCCGGCGCAAGGAACCACGTACTCAGTGGTGCTCGGTCATGGCGGCGCGCGTACTGCCGCAGACACCCGGGCGCTGCAATTTTCGGTCGATTCGGTCATTGCCGACATCGATCGGAAAATGTCCAGCTATGTTCCGGAATCGGAACTCATGCGTTTCAACCGGAATACATCCACTGCACCTGTGAGTGTATCGGCGCAACTTGAAGAGGTCCTTCGTCAGTCGCTGGCCGTGTCGGAAGCATCGAGTGGAGCGTTTGACGTCACCGTCGGACCGCTTGTTAACGCGTGGGGCTTTGGCTCGGGTGGCACAACAGATCGCATTCCGTCCGACACACTGTTGTCGGCGCTACGCGCGCGCGTCGGGTGGAAGAAATTGCATCTGAATGGTCACGCTGTCTCGAAAGACCACCCCGCGCTCGACGTCGATCTTTCAGCTATCGCGCCCGGATACACGGTCGATCTCATTTCCGAATTGCTGACAGCACGCGGCGAACCGAATCATTTTGTGGAATTGGGGGGTGAGGTACGGGCCCGGGGCAGAAATGCCCGGAACGAGCCGTTTCGCGTGGGTATTGAGGAACCCATCCCCGACGTGCGACGCGTGCGCAGCGTGGTTGGACTTTCCAACCGGTCCATGGCTACGTCCGGTAATTATCGGGACTTTCAGGATCTGGGTGGTGTGCGTTATTCCCACATCCTCGATCCTTCCACCGGCGTGCCGGTACGGCACAATTTGCTGTCGGTTTCGGTACTACATAAGAGCTGTGCCGTAGCCGACGCGTGGGCGACAGCCCTGTTCGTGGTTGGCGCCGAGCGTGCGTGGGACTTGGCCGCCGCCAACAGCCTGGATGTGCTCTTGCTCACGGCTGGCCCAAACGGTGAAGTTCAGGAACGAATGACCAACGGGTTCAGGTCCATCGTACTTACTGGCGATGAACTTCGGCCGGTTGATCATTCCACGCGCCGTTCTGACGTGTCAAAACCCGGAGTTCCCTGATGCTGATACTGCTGCTCACCATTGCTGTTATTGCCATCGTCATGGCGGCCATGGCCATTGGCGTGGCCGTAACCAAGCGACCCCTGAAAGGTTCGTGTGGGGGCGTGGGCAATGCCTGTGAATGCACGCGGGCCGGTATCAAACCGGAAGACCGTACGTGCGGGCGAACCGGGAAATCGCTGGTTGAGGCCCCGCTGCAATAATGACTTCTGAACGTTATCGCAAATCGAACACGTAGTGTTCGAGGCTCTGGATCACTGATTCCTGTTCCGAACACCGAAAAGCCAGCAGATCTCCCGGCGTGATAATCCCGCGAAGATCATTTTCGTCGACCACTGGCAAGTGACGAATGCGTCGTTGCGTCATGAGCGCGCTGCAGTCGTCCAGCTTGGTCGCTGATGTCACCGTGACCAGCTCGCGAGACATTACTTCGGAAACGCGTGTCTCAGCCGGAACGCGTTGCTCGGCTACGACGCGGCGCAGGACATCGCGCTCCGTAAAAATGCCAACCACCTTATCGTTCTCACACACCAGCACGCCGCCAATGCGGCCCTGCATCATGATCCTGGCGGCTTCGAGCACCGTGCAATCGGGTGCAACAGTCACGACGTTCTGACCTTTGCGAGACACTACATCGCGAACAGTGGGCATGGGTGCTCTCCCGGTAATGGGACGGGGACGGGGACGAACCTACGATGCGGGATATATTCTCGAATGCCTGGCGCCTGCTCAAGCCAAAATACGTCCGGCCCGGGCCTTGGCTAGTAGGTCCCTACGCCTGCTTGACTTCCGTCAGCAGCTTTGACAGCGTGCCTTTCGCGTCGCCAAACAACATCTGCGTTTTGGCATTGTAGAAAAGCTCGTTTTCGATGCCTGCAAAACCCGCACTCATACCCCGCTTCAGCACAATGATGCGCCGGGCCTGGTCAGCATTGAGAATGGGCATGCCAAAAATCGGACTTCCGGGATCGGTGCGGGCAGCCGGATTCACCACATCATTCGCGCCAATGACCAGCACCACATCCGTGCGTTCGAAATCGGCGTTGATGTCCTCCATGTCGATTAACTTGTCGTACGGAACATTGGCTTCGGCCAGCAGCACGTTCATGTGTCCCGGCATGCGTCCGGCCACGGGATGAATGGCAAATCGCACGGCGCCACCGCGCTTTTCTATGAGATCCATCAGCTCGCGCACCTGATGCTGGGCCTGCGCCACCGCCTAACCCTATCCCGGTACGACAATCACGTTCTGTGCATACGCCAGCTGCAGCGCGGCTTCCTCGATGTTCGTTGTTTGTACGGTCAGTCCCTCGGCCAACTTGCCACTGGATGAGCTGCTGCCCCCAAACGCTCCAAAAATCACGTTGCCCAGTGAGCGATTCATCGCTTTGCACATCACCTGGCTCAGAATGATGCCTGATGAGCCAACCAAAGCCCCCGAGATAATGAGCACTTCGTTCTGGATGATGAACCCGGTCATGGCGCCAGCAATTCCCGAATAGGAATTGAGGAGAGAAATCACAACCGGCATGTCGGCGCCGCCAATGGGAATCACCAGCAATACGCCTAACAACAGGGAAATGGCGACCAATGCAAAAAACGCAGCACGCGGTGCATTCGCGTCCATGGTTAACCACACGCCCAGTGCGACAATCATCAGAAACAGCAGCGCGTTCACAACCTTCTGCGCAGGAAACGTGATGGGCTTGCCAGTCATCACTTCCTGCAGTTTGGCCCACGCCACCACTGAACCAGTGAGCGTGACGGCGCCAATCAACACTCCAAGCTGCGTGGAGGCGGCCACATCAACCGACGCAGCCACACCTCGACTGTTCGTATTCAGGTACTCGGCCGCGGCCACCAGGAGTGATGCGCCACCACCCAGGCCGTTCAGCAACGCCACCATTTGCGGCATGGCGGTCATGCGGATGCGATAGGCCAGGAACAGTCCGAGCGTCCCGCCAACGATAGCACCCGCAAGAATTGCCGTGTAGGAAATGATTTGAGTTTCGACGAGCGTCACCACGATGGCGATAAGCATGCCAATCGCTGAAATCCGGTTGCCTTGCCGTGCAGTCTCGGGGCTCTGCAATCGCTTGAGCCCGGTGATAAACAGCACCGCGGCAATCAGGTAGAGAATACGTTCCCAGTTCCCGCTGATCATTTGGCGCCGTCCGTTGGACTCTTTTTAAACATCTGCAACATGCGATCGGTGACCGCATAGCCACCAACCACGTTCATCATGGCCAATACGATTGCGAAAAAGCCGAGCACCGTCGACAACCGGCCAAAGCCTGCACCGGCCACCAGCATGGCGCCGACAATCGTGATGCCGGAAACGGCGTTGGCACCGGACATGAGCGGCGTGTGCAACGTAGAAGGCACGCGACCTATCAGCGCAGCCCCAAGGTAGGTGGCCAGCACGAACACAACGATGCCACCTATGAGTGATTCACTCACGACGCGTTCCTCCCGGTTACCATCATGGCTCCTGTAATTTCATCAGCGCGATCGACGTGCAGTTGTCCGTCCTTGAGCAGATGTTGCGCAAACGTGAGAATGTTGCGACTCAGCATTTGCGAGGCATGTTGTGGCATGGAGGCCGGCAGGTTTAATGGGCCGATGAGTTTGACGCCGTTTATCTCGACGGTTTCACCGGCGCGTGTCCCTTCGCAATTGCCACCCGTTTCGGCGGCGAGGTCGACAATCACCGACCCCGGGGCCATGGTGCTGATCGTCGCAGCCGAAATGAGTCGTGGGGCGGTTCGCCCAGGTACCTGCGCGGTGGTGATTACAAGGTCCATGCCCGCAAGATGCTCACGCAATGCGGACTGAATGGCGGCTTGTTGCTCAGCGGTTTGTTCTTTTGCGTATCCGCCCGAGGTTTCTGAATCGGTGGCAATGAGGTTTTGCGCAACCACCGTTGCACCCAGTGATCGAATCTGCTCGGCGGCAGCCGCTCTGATGTCAAATCCGGACACCACGGCGCCAAGTCGCCGGGCGGTGGCAATAGCCTGCAGGCCCGCTACGCCAGCCCCCAGCACGCAGCACTTTGACGGGACAATGGTGCCGGCCGCCGTTGTCAGCATGGGGAGAAACTTCATCATGGCCGAGGCGCCAACCAGCACGGCTTTGTAACCAGCCACGGTTGCCTGCGACGACAAAACATCCATCGACTGTGCTCGGGAAATACGCGGCACGAGCTCAAGCGCGAACGCAGTGACGCCTTGCGCTTCAAGCGCAGCAATTTCGTCGGCGCTGGTTGCGGGTTGCAGCAGCGACACCAGGTGACTGCCCCGCTGCAGGCAGGCAATTTCCTCACTGGTTGGCTTTTGCACCTTGCACAACAGGTCTGCCGTGCCAAAAACTTCGGCGGCCGGCGCCAGCGACGCCCCTGCCTTTTCATACGCTGCGTCGGTGAATCCCGCGCGCACGCCCGCACCACGCTCAACCGTGACGGTCACACCGGCCTTGACCAACCGACTGACGCTGTCGGGTACGAGCGCAACGCGCGTTTCGCCGGACAATTGCTCGCTGGGTACGCCAATTTTCATGCGGGGGCATCCGGTGGATAAAGAAGCAGGT